>Ga0228711_1004259_pt1 | contig 22067 bp, 11 predicted proteins | sample MedpolnodulmetaG_2_FD_177996 | JGI IMG/M metagenome (GOLD analysis project Ga0228711, IMG submission 177996) | Root nodule microbial communities from Medicago polymorpha collected in Santa Monica, California, United States - brown nodules | ecosystem: Host-associated > Plants > Roots > Nodule...
TTTTTTGTCTAAGACTATATAGCATTCAAAAAATATATTAAATTAAATTAGATTAATATAGTTGAATTAGGACCTTAGGGGAACTTTTCCCAAGTCTTTCTAAAAAAATATAATGGAGATTAGTGACTTTAATCCCTGAATAGAAAATGAGTCGTCACTTTAATCCCTGAATCTAGATAAATTGCAAAATAGTCCCTGAATGTATACTATGTTAGTCAATTTAATCCCTGAATGCAGACTCCGTTAGTCAATCTAGTCCCTGAATGTAGACTTCGTTAGTCACTTTAGTCCCTGAAATTGACCAACAGAGTCTACATTAGAGACTATTTTGCAATTTCTCTGCATTCAGGGACTAAAGTGACTACTCATTTCCCATTCAGGGACCAAAGTGACTAATTCCCCAAAATATAAACATAAAGATTCGAACCAATAGAATAATATTTTCACTTCCTTTCAAAAAGAATAATATTTTCACTTGAACAATGAATGAGAAGTTTCGACCATCAGTTTCCTTTGCAATATAGATGTAATAAAGTGGTGTGGATTGCTTTGTTGTCACGCATGGAGGATTATTTTTTTTTTGGTTATTCTACACCAAATTTAATATATTTTTGAAAAGGTTCATATTTGTGTTACTTTACAATATTGGTACCAACATCCATTAGGATTTTAGGACACTAGGATGCAACTAACAATTGTCTAGGTGTACCTTATTTTCTCAAGAGTCAAGATTCCCATGTGCTACATTTTTTTCTGTCTAGTTTCGGATGATCTAAGACTTAGACTAGTAGAATAATACGGTTGTGACATTGACTGTTATTTTTCAATGAATTTTTTAGCTTATTTTTTAATGTTTCTTATAGAAACTGGATATTGCCACATAGATTAATACCGACCAAAAATTCAAATCAAGAAGAAAAATGTATACTATAAACCCAAAATAGTTATTGTTAACCGTTTCTTCAAGTTTACTCTTAGGAAAGCACAATCTTGGTGGGGAAATGGAAAACGATTCTTCACCATCTATTAATTGGTACTCCTACCATATTAAAATACTCGGTTTTCATAGCTAAAAAACAGATAGATTATAGCATAGAAGTTTCAACACATAACTCTCCAAGATTTGTCTGTAGCATGCTAGTAGTTCTTCCCCAAATGACTAGCCACATATAACGGATGCATGCATTAATTATCACTAAAACCTATAATTTATATTGGACTTTTGTTTGAGCATAGAAAATTATGTCTTTGCATCTATGTACACAAAATTTATTGGTCAAAGTCAACTTCATCACTCCCATATTCAAGTTTATAGTAACATGTTTGTAGAAAAAACAATATTCAAGTTGAGAAGTACATAGTGAGTAGGAAGAAACAAAGAACATGTTTTTCCTTAGATACACATCATCCTTAATAACAAACTGTCTCTAACATGTTAGCAAAAAAACAAAATTATGGCAAAATTAACAAATACAGCCAAACCATATGAAGCTAGTAATAAAACACCAAAAATTCCCAAAAGAAAAAAAAAGTGGGAGTAAAAAAGAATATATATTTATAACATAGAAGAGAAGAATGTAGTTTTAGTACCAATATTTTTTTTCATGGACATCTCACATTTCTTCCAGGACCTCCATAATAAAAATAAGTTCCCCAAACATTATTTCTTCCCTCTTTTATATCATAGCAATTTGAATGATCAGCCAATTGGTGAATATTTGATAGAGGAAGCAAGTTATTGTCCCAATCAACTACTTGTAAGTTTCTAAAATAAGCTGCTTTTCTAAAACCTTCTCCTGAAAAATGGCCACTTCCCATTTGTGTGCCAGTGTGATATCCCCTTGAACGTGAATTCACAATTTCTCCTCCAAATTGTACCATGCTTGCATGACTTCTCAAGTGACTAAACAAGTTTGCTGGCCAATATCCAACTAGTAGCCCTGATCCAAATTCAAGCCACCAATGTCCATGTTTTGGGTCCTATACATAAAAATATATAGTATATGTTATAGCTTGTGTTCAAAGGGATCAAGATTAACGGCCGAGATACTAGAATTCACACATTCAGAATATCGATGATCATTGGATCCAAAATAAGATGGTTCAAATTTCAAACTCGATATTTTAGATATTTAAAAAATTCAAAATATGTATATTTTGTAAAAATGTACCTAAATTTTAACGGTCACCATGCATTGTCCGCATGAATACGGGATATCCCAACCGCAACAAGTCCATTTTCATGTAAAAAAGTGTCTAAAATTTCACTAATGTGTTACCATAGTTGCATAATACAAAAATGAATCAACTCAATTACTAAATTTTCACTAATGTGTTACCATAGTTGCATAATGTGATTTGGATGGATATGATTTTTATTTTTTTTTGAAGGAGGATATGAAATATTTAGACACAACATAATGTCACACTAACATGTTTATATTTTGAAAACTATAGTAATTGAAGAATTTGAGGAATGAGAAACGGAGAAGATTCATGCCAACGTAAGAAGATTAGTGTCCCCTTATGGGTCAATTAATTAATAACCTTTTTTTAAGAATATTTTTGGAAGAAAGGTATATAAATGATAAAAAGTTAGCTTTGATGTTAATTATTTAGGCTTTTGAAGCCAGTTACGGCAAAACCAATGTTAAAAAGCAATGAGTTAGCCGTGAAATATTGCTTTATTAAAGGAAAAAACAGATAGGAACAGAGCTACCCCATGAGGGACACTCGTACATGAAAAAAAAAGGCAGGGAATCTTCCATTTGAATAACACTAACACAAAGGAAATTTCAAAAGAATGGAGAATAGAAAAAGTATACAAATTATTGCTTCACTTGGACACAAACTTTTTCAATTCTTAATGGATCATGCCTGCTTGCTTAACTTTTTTTTGTCAAGTTAAACAAGCTGTGAAATATAGCATGTAACAATTTGAAAAGCAAAAAGCTAACAAATAACCTTCCAAATCCAAAGCATTAAGCCTTTTGTGTCAAGTAATTTATGTATGATTTACACTTCTGATCAAAGATGTGTCTGATGTCCAACATCGACACGATACTAACACGTGTAATAAAATATAACCAATTACAAATGCCGGTATGTGTTTGTGACATTGATTAATACCAAGTAAAGTATCATATGGTAAAAAAAAAGGGAAGAAATACTCACTTTCCAAATCATTAAGCCAATATCAAATTGTCTTCCACTATAGAACGATCTTGGGGAGATTGCAGCCCCTATTGCTATCCTATTGTTTGTTTGAATAAATCCTGAACATAGTAAATTGTAACATCCAGTTGCTTGATATGCATCCGTCTATTAAATTGAAATATCATATATTTGTAAGATGTAAAAGGAAAGAATGAACTTAGAAGCAAAGGATTATATCCAAAAAAATAAATAATACTTACAGTCCAATAAGTGAAGAATCTAGGATAATTGTCACCATATAATTCAGGGCTTACCTGAAAGTAAATATACATGCTTATTATTAATAACGGAAATTCATCAAAATATTTAAATACAAGAAATTTACTAAAATATTATAGCAATTTTAAAATAAGTTTGGACATGCCTGCCATCCAGCTTCTAATGTATTAAGATCATTACCAAATGATCCAGCAATAACCCATATTTGTGATAAGCTGAATTCATATTGATCAGTTACCCTTGGTGTCCACACATTTATGCTTGCTTTTGCTCCATAGTATTGTTCTCCATTCACAAAAACAACTGCATGCTGCAATAACATGTATGTCAAAATAGTTACTAAACATAGTTTTATTTTTCCAATTTTTTTCAGCTCCTAATGGAAATTTTGTGTGTAATGATTTTGATGTCACTTTTTGATGCAAATAGGAGGCAAACTTTTGTTGTGATGTCCCTTCAATGTTTTTTTTAATTTTTAAATTCAATATTGAACTTTGGTAAGTTAAATTCAATTTTTCAAGTTTTCAAAACATTTCAATTAACAAATAGTAAAAATTTGTAAATTTTAGGTACTAATACTAACCTCATGACCATTGCCTGTTGAGTCTCTCCGTACACCTCTTGGTTTTCTTCCAAATCTTCTTATAGAACTTGCTCTTAGAAAATCTTGTTCAGTTGTTCTTCTGATTGGAACAGTTCCTTTAGGACATTCTTCACCAGAATCAATCCAAAGCTGAAAGTTATTTGTTGCATTTTCTCCATTCTTGTTGTACCCTTTTGGTCTTTCTGGTGGATCCTGTAAACCTTAAGCCTCTTACTCTTAAATTCAATTCAAAAACTTTAATTATATAAAAAAAACCTTAGTCCTTTTTTAAGAAGACTATGATAAAACATGTTACATTGGATGAAAATGTAATTACCAATGGTTTTTGTCCTTTGAGTAGTGGATGGTCAAAAGCTGGTTGTTGATGAGATATAATGCAATCTATCAAATCCCCATCTGGACTCTGCAACAAAAGTGAACAAATTTCAATTCATGTCACTGAGATTCAGCCATTGTCGGTTCGATTCGTGAAGAAAAAAAAAACTTTAAAAAGCAAAGAAAAATGCCTTAATTGTCTTGATGGGAGGTTTGTTGATTTTCTTCAAATGAGCTCTGATTCTCTTCAATTTATGTAATGCAACATCTGGTCTAAAAGTTTGGTTAGAATTGGAGTGAGAGTGTACTTGTGAAGAAGTTGAATTAGAGACAATGGGGTGTGACAAAATTGGACTAATTGAGGTAAGAAACAGAAGCAAAGTAACAAAAAGATGTAGAATAGGTGATAGAGTATTTAGGGAAGTGGAAGAAGAAGAAGAAGACAATTTGAGGGAATGATTTAGTGAAGTAGTTGTTTGTTCTGAGACAACATGATTTTCTTGTTTGCATTGGTGTTGTCTTCTTGTGAGTTGAACTGAAAAAAATGACTCTTTCATATATTTGTTTGTCCAAGAAACTGAATAATATCCTTTCATGTCCATACAAAACAGAAGAACAATGCCAAGAAGAAAGCCTACCAAGTTTGTTTTCAAACTATAAACAACCCTTCTTTTCTAACTGGTCCTCACTAGAGAGAGAGAGAGAGAGAGAGAGAGAATATAATGGTTTTAATATTTTGCACCCACACCATGAAAAACTTAAGTACCACCAGCACACAAAATAGACCCTGTGCACAGGTGGGGTTGCATTTTCCAAGTTTTACTTTAATTTACCCTTCCAAAGGGTTATGAGAAGTATCTATCTAATCAAGAAACTAACACGCACAGACGTTGAATTCAAGTATGAGTGGTTTAATTTCACATTGACTATGAATAAATTTGATAATAATAAAAACAATGATTAATATAACCAAGGTTTTAAATTGGATATATAGTGCTCCTTTTGTGGTCCTGGAGTCTTGCTCGATTGTTGCTCCGAGCACTCCCCCAAACTCTCCAACAATGATGGTACTTTCTTCATTATTCGCTAAGGGTGCTAAAAGATCTAATTTAGATCACCTATAGTCGTTGCACCGTGCAACTACATGGTTGTTACATGGTGCAACAATATCATTTACTTCTTTTTGCACGCTCAAATTTAATATCGATCGTTGAGTTAATCATGTTAGTAATTATATTGATTCAACGAGTGATATTTAACTCGACCAAGCTACATAACTTTTATAGTGTTAAACTAGTTAAATTTTTAATATCAATCGTTGAATTAATTATCTTAGTTGGATTAATTCAACGACTAATATTTAGCTTGACCAAGCTACATAACTTTTATAGTATTAAACCAGTTAAACTTTTTTTCGTATGAAAAAAGTTTGGTCCAAATTTATTTGTCTTTTCACTCGTGTAGAGTACACTTCAATTCAACTTTCATCTGGGTATCGTTTCCAATATTGTAATCTATCTATTGATGGTTAAGATTTATTTATGTGCTGTCATCCTATACCATGTTCCAATGCTACGGAATAATTATGTGGCTCTCTCCTGGTGATAGCTGCTTTCACTTTCCTCTACTCCGTATTATTAATTGCAATTCATAATTTGATACTGCCCAAGATAAATCGACTTTATGATTATGGAGCTACCTCCACTGTAATATGCACCAAACATCAAAGCAACTTTTATTGGACCATGCCCAATAATTATCAAATGGTACCAGGCAATACATAAATAAATTACTTGTACTACTCTTTCCGTCTCTTATTTATGTGATGAGTGATTTCTATTTTTGAAGTATTGAAACAGATATTAAGAAATGATAAATTATATACATATGATTAAATTCAATATAGATTTATCACCTTTGACTCATTTAGTAAAAATAAATTTATTCAAAATATATATATATATTTTTGTAAGAGTACATACAAACAAACAAAAAATATGCTTAATTCTACCTTAGTTTTCAAAACAACAAAAAAGGTCAAGAAAAGATATAAAAAAACTATATTGCTATTTGGTCCCCTCTCCTTTCACCATTTTGAGGATTGATCCCCCTCTATTTTAAAATCTGACAATTTTGAATTAAAAAATTGCTGATGTGATATGTTTTAAATGACGTAGCATATGACTAGATAATAGAAAAAGATCAAGATCGATAAAATTCTAAACATAAATCCTTTTTTTTTTAAATATATCATATCATCATATTTTAGACCAACTATTTGATAAATGGATCAAAACTGCCAAATTTTCAAATATGACAATAAATTACGTAAAATAATAAAAATAGAAGGATCAAAATTGCAATTAAAAAATAAATGACCAAAGACCGTATTACTAATACGAGACTACTAGTACTAGATGTAAAAAAATAACTACAAATACTAGTAGCAGTGGCGGAGCCAGAAAAAAATGTTTGGATGGGCCGCTAAATTATGAAACTTTTTTTATTTAAAATACAAATGTTAATTAGAATAATTTTCAGTTGACAAACAATATAAGGGAAGTTTGAAACCCCCATAAATTAGAAGGCATGTAAACCTCTGCTAACCAGTCAAGCATAGACATGACAAAAATCACGTAAACCACTTTTGAAACTGCCGAAATCTAAAACTTTTGAAAAATCTCACAAAATGAACCTATGATTTTTATTTTTTTTATTTTTCTAGGTGGACCATTACACCAATTACGGAGATTTGGATGTGGTAAAAATAAAAAAACGTCACAAAATTATTTAAAATCTAAAATTAGACCTATAATTATTAATTTTTCATGGTGGACCGTAGCCCACCCCAGCCCATGAAGGGCTCCTCCACTTACCAGTAGTCTAGTACTGATGAGAGGAAGAAGTAAACATCAACTACAACAACTTATGGATAATCACATGGTTGATTTTTTTTTATTTTAAAGAAGGTAAAATGGATTATATTGAATTAACCACCGGTTCTTTCTGGCATAAGAAGTGCCAAAAAAGAACCAGAAAAAAGTCTCAAGTTACATCAAAAGCAAAGGTGACAGAAAAAACAAAATGGAGACATAACAATCTTCGTTACATAATGATTCTCAAACAAGAGAGTGGATGAAGCCATCACGAATGATAATTAAAAGCAAAATTGATGTGGTTCGCTTTTAACCACCAATAAGAGAAGTTTAATTTTGTCAAGAATTTTTATTTTAATGTGTCCTCCTTTTGCTGAAAAACTGAAACACATAGTTGATTATTAAAAGGGTTGATTCAATCACCATAGTGTAAGTTTTCATGAAATTTAGTTTCAATCCCGACAACAACTCAAAATCAATAATTTAGCCTTGATATTATATTCGTTCAACTTATTTTACACTAACGGCTCCATAAATAAGTGAAAATTTATTTATGATCCTATTATATTCGTCAACTTATTTTACAATATTTAAGTGTCATCTAAAAATTGCAATTGTCACACTCTAAACTGAGATACTTTTTTCTTCTACCACAACAACACGTTTATTATACTAATTAATCCGCACTACCAAAAAAAATACTAATTAATCCCCATTTACAACATCTATTATTTTGTAGGAAACACATTTATATATAATTTATTGGGCAATCACCATTTTAGATTTGATCGCTCAAATAAGCAAAATATCAAACTAACAACTAAAATTAAATATCATTAATCCATTTTTTGTTGTTGAAATCAATAATCAAATTAGAGATGGCACTTGTTTTTTAAGATAAAAATACATATGAGATCAAGTTTTTTTTTTGGTGTCCGGGTTTGAACCCTGAACCTTGCATATATTATGTATTGTCTCTACCAACTGAGTTAAGCTCACGAAAACTATGAGATCAAGTATTTGATAAAAGGGAAAGATGAACGACCAAGTAAATAATCAATATTTGTCAAAAAAAAAGAAAGTAAATAATCAATAATTGTGTTATGGACATACCTAATGTCCATCCGAATAGACTCTACTATTAGGGAGCATATAATTTACGCTGCACCACCAACACACATGACACATACACTACTCTTTCACTTGATGAAGATTAGAGGGTGATCTGCGGACCCAATCGTAAATCGTTCGACGACCTGAATGAATTTTTTCACTCATTTCTCTTGAAACCTTTGCTATAAAGATACACATTCATATCATTAAACAAATCACTTGCCTCAGTCAAAAATTGACTTGATGGTTTTGAGTGTTTGTATAGCACTCCCTCCGTCCCAAATTGTATGTCGCTTTAGAGAGAAAAATTTGTCTCAAATTATATGTCGCTTTACAATACCAATGCAATATTAATGTTGTTTTTCCTATTATAACCTTAACTATTTATTACTCTCTCTTCTTTCAATTCTTTCATTTATCTTTCCCATATTATTTATTAAGGGCAATTTTGTAAAACAACTCATAATATCTCTTTTCCACACAATATTAATTGCATTTCTTAATTTGTGTGAAATGGCCAAAACGTCATACATTTTGGGACGGAGGGAGTATAACACTCTCTATTGAGAAACTCCATCATCTTCTTCCATCGCGTTCTCACCAATATCGCTCATCGATCTTGATCCACCTCAAATCAGATCGTAATAATTATTTCCTCACTTCACAATTTTAATAGCTATTCCCTCCATTCTTTGTTTTTTCCTTTTTTCTTTTGAGCGGACAAAGTTTAAAAACCATTCTCTCCATTCTATACGAAGTGTTGTTAACATTAGTTATTTTTTAGTTTAATATTAAATTAATAGTGTGTGCATAATTACCTGATTCCAAACACTATGCACTTAATACTCGATAGAAACATGGACAAATTTGTATAATTGTTGCTTTCAGCACTTTATTTATAAGTTTCTTAATTTGTGATACAAACATTCAATGACGTTTATTTTTGAATTGAGAGAGTAAATACAAAATATGTGAAGTTAGCTTAATGCAATGATTAGGAGTATTTACCTATTTTTCACAATACAAAGACCAAGTTTAGCTGAGTAGTTTGACGTAAGAAATACCGTTAAGTCAACTGATGTCAATGGACGGTCAAAGGAGTCAATGTACTGTGTACCGACGGATGACAATTCATAAACTGATATGGGGCCCGGAGGCTCTGTTTTTAGCCAGTCCTTTGAGAATTAAATAGGTCGTTTGTTACATACTGTACTCTCTTTCTTTTTTTGGGTCAAAATTACTACTCCTCTATTACTTGGTAAAAAAAATTTGTTTACTTTAAATGGAAAATATGTTTAAAACCAACAAAATTGAGTTTACAAAGTGAGCCAGGTTTCAACGACGTAATAAACTAAAGTTGGAGTTTTAATTTGTTACAGATTGATCAAGAGCCCAATCCCCAGCATTATAATGTATTAATACGATGAGGCTCGAATTCAAACCGAAATACTTGCCTCACTACTCAATATAGGCGCCAACAAATTTCACTCTGCCTAGGAGGAGGGGTGCTAATGGGGGAGTACACCTTCCATGGAAAAGACTCTTATTTGACAAACCAACAATCAAGAAATGCTAAGGAGTGTTTCTGCGCCATTATTTAAACAACCAAAAGTAATAGCTTTTGTATAAAAAATTATATAATTATTACTTTTATGTGTTTTATTTATATTTTTAAGATACAATTTCTTATAATAAATTTCTTAAACAATGTTTTTTTAGACACTTGTTAACGTAATCTTTACCTAAAAACTTTTTGAAGTGTTTTAAAATTGTCCAAAAATTATCTTTTTACTTCTTTTGGGCGATTCCAAGAAATCATCATTGTGTTTTTTTATTGCATTATTTGTATCATTGCATAGCTTTTGATCGTTTAATTTTCTTACATCTATACATGAGTCAATAAGAATTCTTTTTGTTTCTTTTTTGTAAAAAGTGCAAGTCATTATGATTTTATTTTGGTAGACTACCATTCGTTAAGAATTTAAGACATTGTTCATACAAAAGATAAAAACAAAATAAAAGAAATTTTAGACATTAACTAACAATGTCCAGCTCAATCAAAATGAAAAAAAATAAAAGACCTTAACCAACATATATGTTGAAATTGGTTTGGAGGCATGAGGTAGTTGACGCAGAACGGAAGCAAGGATTAACAAGCGTTAAACGTAAAAGATAAATAGATATGTTGCAAGCGAGAAACCTATTAAATAAGAGTTTTCGAAATCCATTAGAATTGAGAAAAGTTCTCTATAATTTTATTGAATGAAAAAGTGTCTTTTAGGCTACGAAAGTTCTGTTTAAATACCAGGAGAAATAACAAGCCCGAATGGCCAGAAAATAAAAAACTGAAATAAATCAGAAAAATAATAAATATGCTGAAATATTAAAATGCGGTTTTGCGTCTTCAGATGCCTCCGAATGACTAAAATCATCCATACATCATGGCAAAGCGATGAGTTATGCGCATGAGGTCTGACGCTTTCCGAAAAGGTATAATTCGAGTCAATCCGACACCGAATGCCAAATCTACACTATTCCAAGTGAGCCTTTCTTGCGCGCCACTTCATCTTCGATACGCGCCGCCAGTTTTCCTACATAAGTAGTTTGTCGTTAGTCTCATATTGTTCAGGCTTTCAGGCTGTTGAGTATACAAATATGTTTGAGTACTTTCATCTTTTGAGTTAGCTTTTGGGATGAGATCCAAACACATTTAACATGGTATCAGAGTCAGGTTAAACACATTTAACATCGCTCAGGTTTCCGGACCGTTGAACATATAACTATGCTTGATTACTCTCATCAAGTGCTATTAGATTGTACTATTTTTCTTATTGGTTGAAACTCAAATTCATCCCATTCATAATATTTTGAAAAATAGGTCACACGAAATCATGAGTACCTCATGTAAATTCAACATGACCTAAATAAATTTCAACTAACAAACTGTGTTAGAGTTTGTTATTAGTATTTCATAATTTTAAATTATATAAAAAACTAAGACCATCAAAAGTGCTTAAAGATAAGAATCATTCACACACGTCTAAAAGGGCTGCATGTTACCAAGCCAGTCAAAGTTTTGATTTTGATAAAATAATTACCATTATGTAGCAAATAATTAACTAAGCAAATAGATTCAGAAAGATATATTCTTCCCTACCTAGCTTATCAAGCTAGTAAAATTCTCTTGGGCTGAGAGTTATGGTCACTAATTAAGCTAGTTTAGTGTTTTGTGTTGTGATGTGAAGCATAAAAGCATGGGACCAAGCACCGCTTATCTTTTAAGTGTCGTGACACTGACAGTGTAATGGAGATGCTTCCCACTTACAGTTCTTTTCCCTTTTTCTTGTTCTTTATTTGTCTCTCTTCTTTTCACAAACACCCACTCACTCGGTCTCTCACTAAATGTATGTTGAAACGAAATTACATACTTGAGAATAAGCTGTAGCAATCAGCATGAATATTGGTCCACATTGAGTGCAGTATGAAACCTACAATCAAATCGAAAGAGATTTTATAAATACATATTTGAATTGACGATGAGTTTAGCAAATATACGATTTAACATAATTCAAAACATCAACCAAGTCTTTTTAAGGTCTCAAATTCCTTGCAATAAAAATATCATTAAATTTTTAAGGTTTGGATAATTAAAATTATACAATTAATTTTAAATAATAAAGACCACTGGTTTGTAATCAGAAAAAAAAAAAATCTGTAACTCTGTGATACAAATGCAGCATAGAATCTATTTCCCTCTTTTAACAGTGCCCTTTTAAAAAGTGGGTGTCAATAAATATAGTATTAAATTTCATCTGCAAAATTAAATAGATAAAAATTCAAATGTATTGAATCAACTTGCATGGATTCCTAGAACTTATTCAGAATTCCTACACCGAATGTGCGATTTTATGGCTTTAGCTATATAGAATCAATTGCTCGATTTTGCTAAAGGCTGCCATGCTTTTAAAAAGAATAAGTAGTATCATGAGCAATTTAAAATTTGTAAAGAATAAATACAAACAATTATATATATTCACTGTATCAGAAGCCCATATTATATATTCACACTAATGGGTGCTACAAATAAATGAAAATTTTGGTGTAAGAAATGTGAAACCTTGTCTTATCCCACCTTGTGATTGTAAATTATATCCTTTTACTTGCAATAAAAGTGACATATATTGTCTTTATTACAACCAAAAAAAGTTATGATGACGTAAATAAAATATATATAGATGTTTATTGAGTATATGTTTGGAGAGGAGGGAATAACTTATTTTTAGCTCTTAAATTAAAGAAGCTATAAAATATTTTATTTACAAAATAAAATTAAGTGAAATTGAATTATATTATATAATCATATACCATACTGTATTTATCCAAATAAAATATATCATGCCATTCTTTCAATTTTTTAAAATTTGTTGCCCTAAATAAATTCACCTACAATTTTTATTTTTAAAGAAGTCAAACTAGCCCAAATCCACTAAAATTGTTATTGAGGAGAATCGAATTCAAGATCTTAAGATGAACACACTCTAAGGTTTCAATCCAGCATCACTAGGTCAACCCAAATAGATTTTCACCTACAAATTTCTAATTGGTTTTTGTAAATTTTTTGCTTGCTTTTATAGGAAATTTTACTTTAGATAATTGCTACTCCTATTTTGACATTAGTCTTTCTAATATTTGTTCATGGTGATTTGAGCTAGTATCTAAAATATGTGAAAAATACTAATTTTAGTTCCTTAATATGAATCATATACCGAAGAATTTGAACATTAAAAAAAAAACTCTTATACATACAAGTCAATTTGCATTAAACTTTTAAGATATTATAATTAAAATTTGATAGATAGCACTACGTAAAAATACTCTACATAATATCATCAAATTATATTGTCGTGAATTTAGCCAAGATCGTATCAATGAAATAAAGATGTGTGGAGTAAAAGAAGTAATAATTAATGAGTAAAGTAGCCTCAAGCAACAACAATAATTTATAAGCCTAAATCTAAGTACAAAGCAACACCACAAGCATAATCAAAGCAATAAAGATAAGCAATGAAAGAAGGAAACAAACACACCAATATTGTTTACCTAGTTCAGTCCAATATGACCTACTATGGGGGAGAGAGCATCTTTTCAATCCACTAAGATGAAAGTGATATAAAGGAGTTACAAGAAATTAGCATAAAAGCTCACAAAGAACAAAACCTAATTTCTACCCTTTTTCAAGGTACCCACACTCTCAGTGAATCCTAAGAGAAAACACAAAACAAAGTTTTTTTATCCTTCCAATGGTAAATCCCACTGCTCAAGGTGTTTACAATGTTTCCTAACCCAAGAGAACTTCTTAACAAAGAGACTCAACCCTAAAGTTACCTCCTTTGCTATCACAAGTTTCTCTCTCTGAGCCACACACAAAAACATGAAGAATGAAAGATGGCATGAACATGTGTTTAAACGTGGAGGCAATTCTAAACTCATAAGCTGATTTTGTGGGGTTGTGTTAGACCCAATCATGATTTTTAAGATTGTATTAGAGCCTATCTAAGATCCATTGAGCCACCTGCTATCAGGTTGTTTACCGGTGTTTTTGGTAAACAAGAAGAGTTGGTTTTGGTTATTACAAGCAGGATCAAACTAGAAATCCTAGGAAGGACATGTTGAACAAAGTTTTTTCAGAAAGTGAGTGACTGTTCATTAGATTCATAGGTTGCTTTATAAACAAGACGAATTTGCGGTGTCTTTCGACAGAAAAAAGTAAAGAAAAAATGCAAGTAAAGGTAAAAGACTTAAAAGTTTAAAACACATAAACTTAAAGAAAAGGTAAATTGCATTAATGTAAAGGTGGTTCGACAAATCAGATTACATACATTCTGTACGACTCTTTTCTTTAGACGCCGGTAATTTGAGTGCTAGAATTCTATAAGCGATTTGCGATCTATTTACATATGGAAAACTACTATTTATACATAGTAAAATAACTTAAAAAAGTCCAACTGCCACGATCAACACATCGTCTATCGAAAATTGCTTGTCCCCCACGTCTTCACTAAGAAAACCACTGTTTTTTGAATTCAAATTCTTCCCTCCTCGCCAGTAACTGCTTGACTTCGACGAATGCATATCTTATGGCTTATAGCTTATGTCTTGAAGAAAAAAACTTTGAATCCCGAAAAGACAAAAGTCAACACATGTTGACAGCATTAATTGAGCCAGTCAAAATTACAGGCTAACACACGTTTCGCTTCCACTAATCATTTATGTCTACGAATCAAGCCCAATAGTGCTGGTTGTGAGGGGATGTGTCAAAAAGCCCCACATCAGAAAAATGATGACCTAAACATGTGTTTAATAGTGGAGGCAATCCTTACATCACAAAACAGTTTTGTGGGGTCGTGTTAGGCCCAACCACGATTTCTAAGAGTGGGAGTATAATTTTTTTTTCAAACTCGGTAATTTTAATATTCTAATATTATTTGACATATTCAATTATATATTTTGAGTCGAATATAATTCAATAAAACTGGTTTGTAAAGTTAGAACTATCTCCACTTATAAATTCATGTTAAAATTTATCTCATTTAATGCGAGACTTTTAATACATCTTCCTACGTTTATGATTGAACATCTAAAATGTAGCATAATGGTTCTTTGATAGCCGATGATCTAACGAATTAAAGATAAACTCTAATACAATCATAAAATTTGGGTTGAGCCTAATTCAATGAGAATTGTGAGCAAAAAATGCAACTTATATTCTCACCCCAATGGATACCACGAGAAATAATATTGAAACATTCGGCAAATTATCGGAAAGATTGAATATAGTCTGTTACAATAGTGTGCTGCATAAGATAATCCATACACCTAAGCCACTATGACCTTAGTGGGTTGAATGTGACGATAGGTCATTTGGGTCTGAATGTGGAGGCCATGTGATGTGTTTTGTGTTGGTATATAAGCAATCTTACTGTTTACGTTGTGAAGACAAAATAAAAAGATGAAAGTTCTAGGACCTTTTAGTGACACCAGAATATGAGCTTTATTAGAAAGCTAATTATAATTATTCAATATTGGTAGAGACTAGAGAGCTACATAAGCAAAAGATACCATATATTTCGGTTTGATTACTAATTCGTTCACAAAATTGCAAAAGGCAATAGCAAGAGGAAGAGGAAATACACCAACCCTACTAGTAAATGTTCCTTCAAAATTTCTCTGGCCTGCTGAAAACTAATTAAGTGCCAATAGCACTAGAGAGACCTTCTGTCAACACATTTGACAAAGTAAAGCCACAAGTAATGATGTCTTGAAAGAAATAGGTAAAGGATTTGAGGGCTAATAAATTTATAAGCTTTCATATTAATTATGATGAAAGCAAGTAGATTATCAATCATTGTCGCATGACCTGACTTATTATAATGTTTGAAAATTTTATGGATAATAAATAAAAAATGATATGTGTTAGCAACACTCATTCATATAGGCTCCTCATTTTGAGAATTGTTAATCCAACTATGATAATTTTGGTATTGTTTATCCAACTATGTGTTGCAAATTCAACTATTAAAGCACCCTACAAAACAATACCCACCCCTCTCTTTTTCATTCAAGTATTCTACTAAATTACTCCACATTATTTGGTTTAGCTTAAGTTAAAGAAAATGCTAACAAGTTCTATTAAAAAAAAATTGCTAACAAGTGTTTTTGGAACATTTTTTAAGCATCCAAAAGTAGTAACTTTTATATTTAAAATTTAGTTATGACTTTTATATATGTTTGACTTGTATTTTTAAGATAATTTTTTTATGAGTTCCTTAACCAATGTCTTTAAAACATTTGCTAGCAAAAACCCTATGATAGATGCATATTTATTTCTCTGTTTTGGTTGAGCGGTTTTAGTGCCACAATTTCTATATCTTAATATTAGTCCTCAATTTTTAAAACTTCAGAAATTCTCTCCACCATTAAAGTTTAGGATTATTTTTGTTGATATTACAAGTTGAATAATAAACTAACAAATTATAGGGTGGCGTGGATTAAAACTTATAATCTTATTTTATTTTCCATTATATTAAATTATTGTTTTAAATAACAAAACATAACATAAAAAAAAAAGTGAAATTGTAAAATAACATATTTCCCAAAAAAATATGCATTGTCCAATGACCTAGCTGGTTTATTTATTTATTTATAAATATCATGTAGTGATTTGTCAGTTCAATATTAATTAACATGTCATCATCAAAAGTAAGTTTAAATTTATTTATGGAGAAATTTTGTGAATAATTAAAACTTGATAAACTATCGATTCTTATTTAAAAGTTAGAGAACTAAAATTATAAATAAATAAAAATAAGAGATGAAAAATACATTTAAGCAATTTCGTTTTCTTCACCATCAGGCTTGAGTAGTTTGATCTGCCCTCTCTTTTTAATATTGGTATGTTAGTCAAAGCTAAGATCTCCTCAATTTAGTGCATCCTCCATTTATATTGTGTTTGGTATGACGCTGTCTTACACAAAATCGCGGTAGAAAACCACGTTACCGTGGATGCTATGTTTTTCAACTTCTACTTTTTTACAGTTAGTTGTCTTTGAGACGCGCGTTTGGGCCATAGACCGCTAAACCAAACAGGCAATTAGTCATGTTCATCATGGGACATGTGGCAACAAAATTCAAGAAATGAGATTAAAAATTGAATAATCAATAATTGTTTGATAAAAAAAAGGTTTTTGCATCTTTTCCACACTAATCAAACGAACCCTTCTGCTCCATGTTCTCCTCTTCGTCGCCACGCTTTGCATCGTCTCGCACTGCAACCCATTCTTATACTCTCTTTCAATTTCTCTTCATTCTAATGCTTTCGTCATTTTTCTTTGAATGTTTTGCTCTTGATGTTGACACTAGGATGACATCAATCAACATTGGGATAGACAAAGAGGGATGACAACGGCTAGCAGTGGTGAGAGGAAGAGGGAGTGTTGTATCGTGAAGAGGAAGATGAACTTGTTACATGTTTCATTTTTTGTTGTTAACCATATAATTATTTTTCAATTTTTAATCCAAGTCATTGAATATATATTTTTCAATTTTTATTTTTTATTTTGAACTTATTTACATACTTATTTGATTTTAGATGAAGTGACAAGTACTCACAAACACAATTGTGAGGTATAAGATATGAATCTGGATGAAGGTGTTCAGTTTAGTAAATCGGCATTGTTAGTTGAGTTAGACCTTACAGACCATTCATATCTAAAACAATTTTACATGTATTTAAAATTAATTTTACAATTAAACACGGTACAACTGAAATTGTCACTTTTTTTTTTTAATATATCAAACACATCTTTTATTTCAAACCCATACTAAAAACAATTGGGTTTGGTCGTTCCAAAATAGTCTTCACAAAAAAGAAAGCAAAGTTCAGTTATCATTTGGCATATAAATATGTTCTTCTTTCTTCTACTTTAATTGCGGAATAGTTAAAGAAGAACAAAGAGAACCAACAATAGATTGGTTCAAGTAAGGGATTTTAGTCCCTTAAACATTTGATCAAGAGTTTGTTTTCTAGTTCATGTGTATAGAAAAGTCCGGTTAAAAAGGATGAATTCACTTTATATATCCTACATATTCTCCGACAGAGATTAGTCACTACCAAACATGGTAGAAACTTCGTACCAATATCATGGTAACAAAAATGAAAAGAACAAAGAGAAAAACGAAAATAAAAAAATTTGATGCCATATTCACCATATCCCAGCATATATGTACATGAGTACTCCCTCCCTAATGGTCTTACTCATAAAGTAAAGTAATATCTAGTGTTGAAGTAGAACTTGAAAGATGAACGGAAGATTTAGCCTTAAGCAAAGAATCTTCTTTATACTTTCTCAAAGAAAGATAAGACAAAAGAAGTGACATTTCAATATACCTACAATCCTCTTGCATATGTTCCATAGAAATAAATTATCAAAGAAAAACATTAAATGATAATCTCGATTCCCTTGATTTTTTTATAGTCACACACTTCTTTGAGACTCTAAATCTTCACATCATAATTATGTTACATTAGAACACATAAATTGAAATAATTGCTTCTAGGTAGAAATATTTCATCTGATATATCATTGTGAACAAATGTCATCAACTGTAAGAGATCATAGGATAGTTCGCCGAATGACAAGCCTTCCTCGAAGCATAATGACCTTTGTAGGAATAGGAAGAAGAAGAAGAAGAAATCAAAATGAAAACTTTCCACTACAATTTTTAGACCCTCCACAACCTCAAAATTCCTTAGCAGCTCCAGAAGAATGGGCTTTTCATGATAATTTTGAGCAACAATATGGCAACAAACATCCCTTCTTTTATGCTTGTCGTTTCAACGAAGCTATGAAGTTAGCAGAACAAGATCAAAAATTTGTGTTCATCTATCTTCATTCAGTAGACCACCCTTTTGCAAACGTGTTCTGCAAGGAAACTCTGTGTTCGGAGCTAGTGATTCAGTTTCTTGATGTGAATTTTGTTTGTTGGGGTGCACTTACAGATAGAGGAGAGGGTTTGCAAATGGTTTCAAAACTAAGGCCTACTAGCTTTCCTTGTTGTGTTGTCATAAGTCCTGCTCCTAATGATAGCATGATTGTGTTGCAACAGGTTGGTTGAATTTTTAGGTTTGATTACTTACTCTCACACAAATGCCTTTTATTTTTGTTATGAATTTAATATGCAAGATTTTTTCAAGAAATGGATGTATATAGTTTGTTATTGTTTAGATGTTTCTAATGCAATTTGTTATTTTTATTAGAAAAAATCAAAGTCCCACATTGAAAATAGTTAAGAAAAGTGACACATAGACCTTATAAGTTGGTTTTCTACGGATGAATTAGGTCCAACATAAAAATATAATAAGGTATTAAGGCGCGGGGTATTGTAATGTAGCCAGAGAATTTTCTCCGACCCTATCACTTCTCGCAACCACCAAATATTTAAAGTCAAAGTTTACTATATATTTGAAATGGAAAATGTAACACTCATCCATGTCTCTCTTTAATCTGTATTTGTGTGTGTGTGTGTGTGTGTGTGTGTGTGTTCAGCTAGAGGGACCACTCTCACCAACAGAGCTAGTTGAGATTCTACAAACAACATTGGAAGAACAAGGGCTGGCTTTTAGAAGTGATAAAGCTAAGCGAGATGAAAAGATCCGAGCTGATCGTAAACTCAGAGAAGAACAAGATGCTGCATATCTTGAGGCTTTGAAAATAGACAAGGTAGTTCAATGTGTATACTTCTAATATGAATTTATCTTGGTTAGGAATTCTGGTGCATCCATGCATCACAGGCCGTCCGATCAAGATAAGACCGCTCATTTTTCAACTCAATAGCGAAAAATCAAAATATGCAATTGAAACTTGAAATGTATTGGATGTAGCTCCAGATGCATGATTGCAAAAAACTTAGGATTCTCCAAGCTCAAACTAAATATACTTGTTTTTTGTTATTTTATTCCTAAACAATAATAAACTAACAATCCTAGTTAAATATAGGAAAAAGAAAGGATCAAAAGTTTACCTTCAAGAGAGAGAGCTCATAAACCAGTGGAAACTCAAAACACTAGAAATTATGAGAAGTTAAGGAACAACCCTGTCAATGTTAGTAAATTTCGTGAGAATAACAAAGGAAATGGATCCACTAGTGAAAAGAATGGCAAGGGAATCACAAGTAGGGGGAACACGACTCAAGTTGCACAGGTAATAAATTTTAGTCTTGCACAACAAAGAAACATGTAAAAAATTATGAACTTGTGTGAGCTTGAGTATATATGTTTGTCAAACTTTTTGTTGCAGATACTGATAAGGTTTCCAAATGGAGAAAGAAGAGAACATACTTTCCTATGCACAGACAAAATTCAGTCAATTTTCTCATATATCGATTCATTAGGTTTGTCTGGAATTGGGAACTACAGACTCATATCAAATTTTCCTAGAAGGGTTTATGGTGTTGATCAAATGAGAATGACTCTCAAAGATGTTGGCTTGTATCCTAAAGCTAGTTTGTTCTTGGAGCCTTTGTGAAGAGGAGTCTCATAACCATGCTAACATGCACATGTACTATGCGCAAACATATATTTATTTGGATTCCTAGTGAATCAAAATGAAGGGGAAAAAATTTATGTTGATGTAATCTATAAGGCTGGTAATTGTTTTTACTCTCTATGCAACAAATGTGACATCAATTGCAGTTTTGGTCTTCATATTTTTATCGGTTTATCGAATTGATCCTCCTTTTTCAAATCAAATTTTTTGTCTCTCGACTCAAATTTTTAAAACAATGGTAATGTGGTAAGTTTTTTTTATTGGTGTGGCATAAATCTGTAGATGTACAATTATCTAAGTGGATTTATACAAAGTGGATGAGTTGACAATTGACATTTACCTCTCCAATTCATATGCAAGTGTTGCCGCATGAACATTTTAGGATGGCAAATAGTTTATCGAAGGGAAAATCTTCTAATCTACATTTAGGGGTGTTTTCACGTTCGAGTGGACTGATTTTGACCAAATCCATTACCGTAGGGATGAGAATAGGTTAGGTTGAGTTAGGCTTTGCAAGGCCTAAGCTTAGTTTGTCAAATTTTTGTAAGGCCTAAGCTTGGTCTGCGGCCTGTCGTAAGCTTACTTTTTAGGCCTGAGTCTTGCCTTATGAAAGCCTGATTAGGCCTGCTAGCATGTTCAAAAGCCTATTTCATATGAACATCTTTAAATAAGTAGTGTGATTCAAGGTTAAATAGACTAGCGAGATAACAGATCAATGATATTAAACTCTGTTTTAATATTTAACAGAAGTTTTAGAGAACTTTACGATATATTATATCATATTTCAATTCTAATTTATAATAATATATTTAAATATGCGAAAAAATAATATAAACTAATAAGCTTAAATTACTTTAAAAGTTGACAAATTTATAATTTAATTCAAAGTAGAGTATATAATATAATATCAATAATATTATTCATATTTACATAAGTAAGTCGGTCTAATAGGCCTACAAGGCTTTTGTAATAGCTTGCGGCCCGGCCTTTTAAGCTAAATAAGCTTTTAAAAACGCCTAGGTCTTCCCTATTTAAGAAAAAAAATTTGGCCTGCTTGTCGTAGGCTAGGCCGTAGGCCCCTGTAGGTCAACCTAGCCTATTCCCATCCCTAATTACCCGACCCAATTAAATTTAATTTATTTGAATTAGATAAAATACTTGTATTTTATAATGTCAATCCCCGAGTTAAATCAATCCTATGATGAATGGATTGAGTTAGGTTGGGCCAACAAGAGATTAAACATAACTTTTAAACGAAAAATAAAAAAGAATATATAATTCAATCACATTCTATTTCACAAAAATTTTAATATGTAGACTAAGTTTCACTATTCAAAATTGTAAATTTACTTTAATATTAAGACAAAGAAACTACATAATCAAAAATAAAAAAATTAACAATTTTTCTGACGGGGTTGGATTCAGAAATCGTAAATCTATTATCCGAACCCATGCTGGACCTAAATTTGAACAGGTTCGATAAAATATGGGTTGGTTTTGATTATTAGATTGAGCGGATCATCCAAACTAATGAAGTAGTAAAACATGAAACTAGTAAAACTTGATTTAACTTTTTTTTTTTTTTATAAGTCTTGTATTATATTTTTATGGGCTAATTAT
>Ga0228711_1004260_pt1 | contig 22059 bp, 12 predicted proteins | sample MedpolnodulmetaG_2_FD_177996 | JGI IMG/M metagenome (GOLD analysis project Ga0228711, IMG submission 177996) | Root nodule microbial communities from Medicago polymorpha collected in Santa Monica, California, United States - brown nodules | ecosystem: Host-associated > Plants > Roots > Nodule...
CAAAATCAAAATAAATATATATATATATATATATATATATATATATATATATATATATTTTAACGTTAATCATAACTACCTTCAAAATTATTGATATAACATCAAAATTAAACTTTTCAAATAGCCTTAGTAACTATTCTTTTGAAGGAAAATAGCCTTAGTAACTATTAGATAGTTAATCTATAACAATAATAATAAAAGTTATAAAACTGATTTTCAATTTTGGTTAAGCATTAGTTAGACTTTGGTTAGTTAACTCTAATAACTTGACCTACAAGTCATGTTTGTATAAATATAAGTTGTAAACCACATTACAACAAACTCTCTTCTCTCTCTAATTGTTTCAACCTCTATTCTCATTCTATTCCTTCCATTTCCATTCATTATATATGATTGCTTGCAAAGCAAGAAATCAATTGTTGTGCTTATAGTAACACGAGTTAACAACACTAAATGAGTATTAAGCATGAGGTTCCGGACTCAACCTCTACTATTAACAAATCACAATACTCCTCGAACAATTTTTTTGGGTGATATAATCCTCTAACAAATTAACCACTTTAATTTTCCTATAAAATAACTCTTCAAGTACTAGTGTATATAATATGATAAGGCTAAGTATTATAAATGAAGAAATGTAAAGATATAGGAAATGAAGATTACCACATAAGAGATTATTCCCACTCCAAAACCTTCCAACAACCTTCCCATATATAGAAGCGACGAGTCCTAGAAAAAGAAGTAAACAATATAACTTGACATTAGGAAGTAAGAAATTTGCTTCTTGAAAACCACATTCATGGTAACAAACTACGTTTTTTTTTTTTGACAAAACTAGACATGGTTTTTCTTGGTACAAAAAACTACACATGTTATCAGTACTTACTTTGGCTATGGAAATGGCTAGCCATCCAAATATATTTGGGATTGCTGCGACTATTAGTGACTGCAATTTAACATTCCACAAAGATACATTTCAAATCAAAATATTTCCAAGAAAAATAATGCCTAAAGATTTAGGAGACTAAAAGAACATTTTGATTTAATTTAAGAAGGAAAATATGATTCCATTTTTTGTAAATAAAAATAAAATCCCATAGCAAATAAGTATGAGTTTAATTTTGATATAGCATGTGTAAACATTTTACACTATCAACAAATCACATACATTTATATGTAATTTTAAAAGTAGTTATTATGATTAAAAACGATTTTTATGATCTGACAGTTATAATTAATTGATAGTGTAAAAACTATTTACATTAAGAATGTATACGGATTAAATACATGAGACAACTAAAACACTTCCATTTCTATTTTTCTTTTCAAAAAGGCATGATTAGTTCCCGTGAGCTTATCTCACTTGGTAAGGGATATAATGCATAATATATGCAGAGGTCGGTTTCGAACACCGGACACTTCACTTATTCACCTTTAAGGTGAATTTCACTGGCCGCTAGGCTACTTGACAAAAAAAAACATGATTATGTTAGCATGTCACTTTTTTTTAAATTAAAAAAAATGTTTGAATGCAGTTCTAGTTTTCCTATTTTTGTTGATTTCAAGACTTTAGTAGTTTCATTTTTTAATCCAAAATAAAAGTCCCCTAATTTTTGAAATTTTAGAAGAAAAAAAAATCTAACATTGAATTTTTTTTTACTTATTTTTGTTGATATGTCATGTTGAATAATTAGTTGATCAGTCACCGGATGATGGACAATGCATTTGTTTTGAAAAATATGATTTTTTAAGGGATTTTGTTATTTTTTTTTTTCATTTTAAGTTCAATTTTTTTAAACAATGCTTTAATGATATAGAAAATAAAATAATAAAATTTAGTCCGCATATGCATTGTCACACTACTTTGTAACTTGTCAATTAATTATTCAACTTGATAGATTGGCAAAAGCAAATTCAATAGTGCTGAAACATTTTGAAAATTGGAGCATATATTTTTTTATTTAGAAATGAGGAGACTAAAATCAGGAATAAATGATGAATTTTTTTTTAAGTGCATTTAATCCTAATATAATAATAAGAAATTTGAAGTTAAAATAAACCTTGTTAGCATTTTTTTTTTCAAATGTTCTAAACCAAAATTAACAAAAAAATGTGAATATGTTAGATCATCATATGGTATAATATACCCCCTTACGCCCAAAGTATCCTGCTATTTGACCACTGACTGTTGCTCCAACCATTGCACCAATGTTGGCTAATGAACCAAACAATGAAAACTGTTGGGATAAGATATTCAAAACGTTACTAAGAATGTGATATAAAACAAACTTAATTAGAAGGAAAAAAAATGAAAGAGACAAACCTTAGGTTATTTTTTTAAAAGTATTTTTTGGTGTTGTTCTTCACTTAAGTGAAGAAAACTTAAAATGAAGAAAAATCCATAATACCTGCGAAATTGTGAGATTAAGATCTTGAATCATATCTGCTTCAGTTGGTGAAGAATAGCCACACTGTATAAATAAATGAACATTATAAAAAACAGGTAAATCCAAAATAAACTAATCATTAAAAGCATGTGCATGCTATAAAGTATATAAAACAAAATTATAATTTAAGGAATAATGCATTGATTAAGCACCGTGAAACCAAATTGGATAGGACCCAAAGCTACAATGAGAACACATAGCACAATATAAAAAGAACCAGATCCAGCATTGTTATTGTTGTTTTTGACAAATGGCTTCCTAAGGATCCTAACATCATCATAGTCTTTCCCACCAGGCATTGCTGATCTCTACGTACGATCAAATTATTGTTGGTTGATGAGTTTGAACCTTGAATTAATTAAGGTGTTGTGTTAGTAGAAAACACTAATTAAAAATTAAGGTGATTAAGCAGTAACAAACAGGATCTGAGATGCTTATTAGTGGTTCTTGAGACTTGTCCGCGTCACTTGGACATACGACAAATGTGGAAATCAAATGATATCATGTGACCATATCCACTATGTCTTTCACCCCTCAAAAAAGGATTCATGTTAGTGGGATTAATAATTAATTAATCAATGTTTCATTGTTATAATCGGATCAAGATCCTGTAACATGATATGAACAACAAAAAAAACTATTTTTAAAATATATATATATATAATTTTTTTTTTTTAGCGAATCAAACAAGTCTTATAATCATAATTGTTAAAGCTATCAAATGAATGTCTATACTACCAAAAAAATAAAACAAACTATCAAATGAATATGTTTCTCAAATTTCTACTTTTATATCAATGTATGCTCTCTTTCCAAATTTTAGTTGCTTGTATTTCTTATTTATTTAAACTATGTAACTTCCTATCATCTTAAATTGCGTTTCTTCAAAAAAATTTGAGTTTATTTTATAAAATTCCATTCAAGGATGATATATTTGGATTACAGAAAGAAAATGCTACAAGATTGCACCATCTACCAATGTTGTAACCTATTCCCTTTATTAACTTGGAGTGCCCCATGTCTATTGGTGCATCAAGCTCTTTACTTCTTCCCAAGAATCAGGGCATAATGTAACTCCTAATACAAATGAACTTGGTAAATTGTGAGGCTATCCTAAGACTAGAAAACAAGTTTCTTTCTCATTCTTTGACTATTATATATTTTTTCCCACAGCAGCTTGTACATTAAAAAAAAACAATGCACTGATTATTGTTCATTGTTCGTTCTTACATTTGCTACAGAAAACTTAATGAATACACAGGACTATAAAAATACATGATATCATACACACATAATTTCATGCCGGAATGCGCTTCTCCCAAAACATACTCTATCTTAAGGAAAACTGGATTTCTTCCAAAGTTCTTCCCTTGGTCTCAGGCACCCATAGTGACGTAAATACAACAGTAAAAGCAGCTACCACTGTGTAGATTAAGAATGTCCCTGTAAACAACCAAAAGAAGAAAGCATTATATCGACAAGTATACAAGAGATGCATGAATCACGAATATACCCAGTAGACATGAAGACAAAAAATAAAGAAACACAAACCTCCACTGCTCCAAGTCAAAAGCAAGTTTGCAGTCATTGTGATGATCCACGCTACTAGCCAATTAGCCATGGTTGCTGTACTGCCAGCCAGACCCTTTATATTCACTGGAAGTATCTGTAAAGGATGATTAACAAGTGAGAAATTACATACACTTCAATATGTTCAATAAACACAAATTAACTCGACTTCTGCAACCATAATTCAATGCCAAAAGCAGGATCAACAAAAAATACTGATGAAAATTGTAAGCATCAACGTCTAAAATTGTAAATAGTGCAACAATTAGTTGATCCTTCTTCAGATTATTAGCTTATGAATACTAAAGTATTTCATACCTCAGACATTATAAGCCAAGGGATTGGTCCAAGTCCTAGAGAGAACCCAATTACCATAACCTTAAAATAAAAAAAAGAGGATAAAATTGATGATGGGTACTAAAAATCTTAAAACTTTCACAGAAAAATTCAACGGAGTCAAGAAAGATACCACAAGGCCAACAACAGATATTATTCCCAAAATGCTGAAATATTGTGAATCCTTTTCTACAACTCCCTGTTATCAATGTAATAAAGGTGTCAAAAGGATAGCCAAGTTCTGAAAATTGAATTAAGCAATCATAATTACTTGTACCAACCTCCAGATAGAATGCTATGGATACAACGAGAAGGCTGGCTGTCATTAAAGATGAGGATATCTGCAAAGTTATAATGGATCTCAAATATTAAATTCCATTTGCTTCTTGCAATATAATGAAGTAATGAAAGCTACTTCATACTTACTATTAGGAGCATCCTCCGCCCACTTTTGTCCACCAACCAAGTGGCTACTCCAGTAGCTATGACCTGGAAAAGAATGCTGATTATGAGAATTGAGTTCACTATAGTATCTTTATAAATTCACATGAAACTCAATTTGTAGTCCAAGGCTTTATTTTGCAACCTGAATAGCTCCAAGACCAACGGTAGCAGCATTGCTGGATGAAATTCCTGTTACAATACAGAAGTCAAATACAGAAACAGACGCTAGTTAGATCTAGGAGATATTATGGCTGTCATCTAAAACCTCATTTTAGTTTCTAACCCAAACCACTGAAAGAAAGATACAGTAAAAATAGAACGGAAATAGTCCTTTACATTCCTTTTGGTAAAAACCTACAGCACATCATTAGAATAAAAAAACTAGCTAAAGTCATTGAAATTATACAGATTTAGGTTGGGAAGGATGCAATTAAGAGAATAGAGATTATAGACTAAGGGCACATTTGACGCACAGATGCACAACACAACATTTTACCAAGTATACAGTTTGGTGATCACTACACAACACAAACAAAATTTCATGAAATTTACTACAATAGTCTTTGTACAATACATTATTTATTTCTTACTGATATTATCATATGTAATTATAAAATATATAACAATACACATTTTCTTTCGGAAAAAAAAAAAAACACATTTAACAGTGGTGGAGAGTGGGATGGCTGTTATTCTAATTCTAATACAACAACAACAACAGCCAAGCTTTTTCCCACTAAGTGGGGTCGGCTACATGGATCAAATTACGCCATAATGTTCTATCATACTCATACACCATATTTTGGTCCAACTCATTAATTTCCAAATCTTTCCTAATAGTTTCTCTGATAGTTTTTCTAGGTCTTCCTCTGCCTCTAGTGATATGATTATCCTCCATCTGATCTGGTCTCCTTACTACAGAATCTATAGGTTTTCTTTCTACATGTCCAAACCACCTAAGCCTGTTTTCTACCATCTTTTCTACTATAGGGGAGGGAGAAGAGGAGAATGGTTGCTGAGTAGAAGATGGATATTTTGTCTTGTCAAGTAGTTCTTGGGACAAAAAGTTATCCCATGGTTTGTGGCGTAATAAAATTTATAGAGTTCTGTCTTGTACCTCACCTCTAGATTTCATTTCCCATGACTATTTTAGAAAGAAATCAAACTTGGAACAACTTTTCTTAACCTGCCTAGTTATTCACTATTTAGCAAGTCAAATGGACCAAGATACTCAACTTAAAATTTACTTGATTTGAAATGTGTTGGTGTGTTACAAAAGACAACACTCATTCCTGTATATACTTAAACCATATTCTTAATCCTAATTAAATAAGAAATTAAATGAAGAAACATGGAAACCAACCCTCCCTAAGAGATACTAAGATGCTGCAAAATATCCTAGAATTAAGGCATACTTAAAAATAAACAAAATGCATTACGGCGAGTTTAAGGCTTAGGGTTTAGGGTATCCCAAACTAATAGTTCAATAATTTCATTCCAATAATGAAAAAAATAAAAGTCGGGAGATGCTGCTTGGATACATATCTGGGCATATCAGTATAAAATTTGAGTACAACACTACTACAGTAATACACTCTGTAGTACCGACACTTCTGTTCGAATGAGTGTCCGGTGTCCGACATGTGTCAGTGTGACACCACTCACCAGCACATGTGAGTACATTTAATTATTACTGGTGTCGACATGTCAATGTCCATGTTTGTGACCATTATGCCAACAGCTTACAGATTCATTTGCAGACCATTTTCACAAATGAATACACTTGTTTGTTTTTGTATACCATTTCTTCAATAAAATGGTTTTCCAAAGTTTCATAATTAAATAAACTTTGGTTGTGAGTTGTGACTACCAAAATAATTCTAAACCAAATTTATTTCTTTTTGCCATTTGTTTCCTTTTATGGTTTTGGTTGTGGCAATGGGAGGCTGCTCCAAACCACGGAATATTAATTACTAACACATTAAAATATAATCATTGGTAGGAAAGAAGCCAGAAGAATGATTTCTAACGAAAAGTGAACAACATGAAAACACTAGATGGTTTAGAGATTGAGACAAGGACAGAGTACCTATATGGATGATTAAGGGTATGAAGACTAAAATACAATAAAGATACAATATTGATATATTGAGATATCTTTTGATATATTCTAACCATAGACATGGAAACACAACAAATAAGTGGAGGTTTATGCCTATTAAAATAAATTTTCTAATGCATCTATAACAACTCAAACAATTTTGTATTGAACTACACATGGTTATTTTAGGTATTTGAAGGTTTTAAACTACTATCACCTATGTTTCCCTGTTCTCCCATCCTCCCCTCGACATCAATATGAAAAATACTAGTATTTTAAAATTCTAAAAAAGTCAATGATAACCTGCATTTGCAAATATGCTAGTTGAATAGAACAGAACTCCATTGATACCACTCAATTGCTGAAGTACAAGTAATCCAATTCCTACCTGCAGGCACTCAATTAGTCAAAATCTATGTTTGACTTTTCAGATAAATTACACAAGGACAAGCTTGGGAAGAAAGATTGTGTAAAATCAGAACCAAGGGAATGTATTATACCGATAAAGGAAACCAATATCTTTTCCTCTGGAGATCCGCAAACCGGATTGTAGCTCTTTTTCCATTTGATGACACAGCTTTCTAAAAAAAGCAAAGTAGTTAGGATTGCATGTTTTTTTACATAAACATTTTAAAATTATACTATTAAGTGCACAGTATGCTTACTGTTATATATTTTACTTGGTTAGCAAAAATTAGCCATATGACAATATGAAATTACGCCATATACCTTAATTTCATGTACTTCAACAGATATATCTGTGTCGAATCCCCTCAACACTTGCAACGAAGTCTCAAACTCCTCCATCATCCCCATCTTGGCCTACAATTCCCCACCGGCCCAATGAAAAATAGAAAAGAAGAAGAAAGAAAATTAGAAAGAGTAGAGTGTTTTGCCATCCCTTGTCTGGAAGGAATATGTGTATTAAAAAGAAGAAAGGTACAAACATTCAATCAGAACAATGCATAACATTTGATCCATACCAACCATCTAGGAGATTCTGGTATGAAAAACAATCCGGGTATTAATACTGTACAAGGCAAAATTCCTGCAACAGAACAAAAGGCATAAATATGTTGTACACATTAATGTTTTGAAAGATTAAAGGTAAAACCACTATAAAACTTTGAATTTACTTTATGAACAAGGTGTCGATTACACAACTTATCCCCAAGCATATTTACTACTCCCCTCGTGACTGACCCTGTTTTATTTATAAACTTGGATCCTCCTCTGAACACACCCAAACTCCAAGCCTCTGTTGTCAACGCGGAAATGCGGCGCGACGCGGCCACCCCAAAAATTGACGCGGCGCGGGGTGCGGGCGCTATTTCGGTGACGCGGACACTAATATATTTAATATTAAAATACTAAGCTGTTTAAAAAAAAATACGAAAATACCTTAAACATTACTCAAAATTCATGAAGTATTCCTAATTTGAAATAAAAGTCACAAGTCTTAAGCAAAACATAAAACATACTTGCAAAAAATACTAATAAAATTCAAGGAAACCGACACTTTAAACCTCTAAAGCTTAAAGTAACAAAAGTGCAAAACATTAACAATTAATAAGTTCATCCTCCCAATTAACAATTAACAACTAACAAATTGACAAATTAACAAATTCTGAAATCAAGAGATGAAGAGAGGAGAACAAAGATGGGTTCTGTGATCAAGAGACGATGAGATGAGAAGAGGAGATGGATTTTTTTTGTTGGTACGATGAAGAAGTTGTGTTTGCAGCTGTGTATTTGGTTTTGATGGAGATGAGTAATAGTTAGGGTTTTGAAAACTACAAAAATGACCCTTAAAACGGTTTTAAGTGAAGGGAAATCCTTTATTTTACACAGGGTTATAAAAAGCGCCCGCTTTGACCCGCATCGCGCCCACTTTATACCCGCAATTGCGCCCGCTTCACCCGCTTTCTCCCAACGCTCCGTGTTGGAGCACTGCGTCGCGTTTTGCTGCTTTTGGCCGCTCCGCGCCACGATCGGCTGCTATTGACAACAGAGCTCCAAGCATTTTTGTTGTATATGCTTATATGAAAACTTAATGAAACTTGTTACCACAAGGTCACTATGAGTTCAATTTGTCTATCAACAAAAACTTAGCCAAGTAAATCACTAGGACTTTACCTAGGATTGCAAGTACTCTCCAGTTGGCAAAAAGGCCCAACAGATAAGCAAGCATTATTCCAATTGTAACAGAGAGCTGAGCCAGAAAAATTACATAAATATTAGATTCCAAATTCAATACCTCCACGCTGGCACGCCTTTTAATTAATATAGAAAATGAAAAGAAAAGACTTTAGATTCAGAAACGATTTTTTCAACCTGGTTCACCGATCCAAGGCTACCTCTCATGTTCTCAGGTGCTATCTCGGCTATATAAACAGGCACCTAAAATGGGGGGGAAAGCAGTACACAGACAGCTTAAACTCAACAATCAGCAACCTTGCAAATAGGCTCAAGAAATAAAAAGATCTAAAAGCGATCAAATTTACCACATAAGAGATAATCCCAACGCCAAAACCTTCCAACAATCTCCCCATGAACAAAAAGGAAGAGTCCTATAAAACCAACAGATCATATCAGACAAAATCCGTGATCAACACATACAAACTAACCACCATAGCATATAAAAACAAAACCACTGATGCAGTTGGAAACAGTACTACTTACTTTGGCAAAAGAAATGGCGAGCCACCCTATTATATTGGGAATCGAAGCAATCATCAATGACTGCAACATTCAAACAACAACCCAAAAAACCAGCAAAATCACTTATCATCACAATCACCCCTTTATCAGAATGAGTTCAAAACTAACAAATATTGCCAAAAAATAGGAAAAATTTACCCCTTTGCGGCCGACATATTCTGCTATCTGACCACTTGCTATAGCTCCCACCATAGCACCCACGTTGGATAAAGATCCAAACAGAGAAAACTATCCAAATATCAATGACAAAAGTAAGTTTCACAGTGTTTGGTTCTGCGATGACAATAACTGATTTTGAGGGAATTAATTCTGTAAAATTGATTCCGACTAAAAGTGAGTTAAAGGTAAAGTGATTTGTGTTTAAATACATTAAGGTAAAAGTGAGTTGAACAATAAATTTGTGTGTAAAAATGAATTCTACGATCAAAAGCTACAAATCCTAGCTTCAAGTAGAATCATCAACTAAGGAGCCAAAATCAATTCTACTCGAAAGCAACCAAATATGTCAGAATCAATTCTACTATGTCACAATCAAAAAATACTTTCCACTAAAAGCCATAAAGCACAAAAACAAACAAAACCTCCGAAACCGAGAGCTTTAGATCGTTGATTATAGCTTGTTGCGTCGGGGAAGAATATCCACACTTTTCCCAAACACAAAAAATCAAAAAAAATCAAAATCAGTAACTTTTTTTATTTCTTTCAGTTGATTCAAACAAAATTGGGATTGAATTGAAGCAAACCGTGAAGCCAAATTGAATTGGACCCAAAGCAGCAATAAGAACACAAAATAGAACAGAAACTGAACCATCCCGCATAACCGAAGTAGTTGAACCCATAACACTAGATTGCCTTGAACCCATTTTATACCAACTACCAGTATGAAGAAACGGTTTCTGAAGGTCCCTTCCATCACCACTCTCTTCTCTGAAACTCATCTTCTTTACCCAAAAGGTGTTTGTGAAAATGTCTCAGAGAGGAACTTTGGAACGTGATTTCGCTGAGCTGTGTTATAGAAGAGTGAGTTAATAATAATGGAAAATAATTGTGAAAGGTTGTTGGTTTGGTTTCATAGTTGTTCTTATCATGTGGTGTTGTGGCTATGTGTAGTCATCATCATTTTTATATATACTATTATTATTCATGTGTTATGTTTATCTTATTATTCATGTGTTTTTGGAATTTTCTGTGCTTGATTTGGTAAAAAAAGATTGAACTCTTTGCTTCCATTTACTGCAAACGTGAATGAACTGTATTTGTAGTTTGATGTTTGACTTGCAGATGTTGTACTTTTTCACCGTTGCTAAAGACACTGTAAAAAAGTGAACAATTTGATCTTCACTCTTCTTTATTTTGTCACATCACGCCGTTTATATGCAAAATGCATTCACTATTTTGATGTAATCTAAAGATTAGATTTGTGCGAGAGGCGCATCTTTACCATATACAATTAAATGCCTCATAATACAAGTATTTTTTTACACAACAATACTAAGGGTATGTATGATTTGGAAAAAATATAAGTACTGGACATAACAACACACGATAAGTCTTTAAGGTATTTAACAATTTTTTATCTTGTAAAATGTTTGGTTGACAATGGACATTACAAACGAAAAAATTAGTTTAAATTTACTACAACATCCTTAATAGATGTAGATATAATTGATGAGAAAGAGAGTGAGAGAGACAGAAGGGCGAATGAGAAAGAGACGAGAGAGGAAGGAGATAATTGACTTTTAAGAATTTGGAATAAAATATACGAAGTTAGAATGAACTACTTGATCATATGCTTATTATCCAAGTTGGTGATTGCATGAATGAAAAGAATTCAAATGTTGATTTGATTAAAAATGGCATATTATGAGAAAGCAAGAAGTGCCCATATTATTACATTGCGGCTTGATAAATTTTTACAACTCTCATTGAAACTTATACATGGTACAATTATGACATAACTTTTTACAATGGCAACCAATTAATGATTCTAACATTTTATTTGCAATAGACTCTTGGAATAGTGGAGCCAATTGTTCCATGAAAGTTTTTGCAAAAGGAATGAACCTCATTTTTCTCTTGAGAAGAGAAAATGTAAACTTGATCCAATACAACATTGAAACAACCCATGCAATCCAGATTAATGGCTAAATCACCAGCCGAAGTTCCTTTAAACCCACGATATGTCACATAACTCACTTGCACGGCCGATTCCTAATAATTCCCACATAATTATGATATATTATTACATCAAATAGGAAAACACATTTTTGAAATGACAATATATATGAATTTAGAGTAAAATATGTACCGTTGCCACTTTAACGCCGTAGTGTTGATCTATAATTATTGCATTATTAACATTTGTAAGTTGGATTTGCTCAAAAGTAATCTTTCTTGCATAACCTGATCCACCCTGCAAAGAGAAAATCCATTTGTGAGAGATAATTATGGATAGAATTTGAATCCCTTGTGTTAGAATTGGAATTTAAAACCCCAGGTGTTTTAAAAGTTATTGTCATGTTACTGTTAAAATTTGAACCTTTGGTGTTTTAGACTTGACATCTAGAGCATGGAGTTAATAGAATTAAGAATAAACAATCAATTTAGTTTCTAAAATATCACTATTTTCAATTAGTGCCAAAAAGTTTCTAAAATATCACTATCTTCAATTAGTGTCTAAAATATATAAAAATAACAAGTAATTACTATCCTATACGAAATATCACTATTTTTGTTTTTCATGGAAAGGGAGAAATGTTTGCTAATTAAAGTGATATTAATGACCATTTTATATAGTTACGGAAATGATTCGAACTCTATTGTATGAGTTATATGAGAGTATACAACTAAGCTATCATCTCAGGTATAAAGCGGAAAATTTTGAGTTCGAATCGACTGCAAAATGATTTATTTTAAGCATTGTATCTCCTTTTGCGTCGGATTAGAGTATCTCTAAAGTGTACTTTTTTCTTTTTCAATATATAAGCTTGATCTGCTAAAAAAATTAAATCTAAACTAGGGCTCTAATACAATTTAAAATTGGCAATTTATTCCCTCCTACACTTCTAAAACACCACACATGTTCATAGAAATATACTTCATGAATGATACTTTTGTTGCGACGATAAATCTATGCTTATTCCAAAAGTATATCTGCAAAGTGTGTGGTGGAAAAGGAAGCTCCCTTTAAAATTTGGATTTGATCTTTATAATTAAATCAAGTGTAATGGCTGCTTTGTGGGCTAAGGATATCAGTCTACTTATAAACAATATTTATTTTAAACTATTTTGCAAAAACTTGTAGTATTTTTAAATTAGAAAAACAAAATGAAAACCTCTTCTTTTAAAAAGTACTACCTTCGATCAAATTTATAGAAAAAAATAGTTTTTTAGTTCTTTGAATAACTAATTATTTTGTCACATTAATAGACAAATGCATTAGTTATTTAATGAACCTAAAAAAATGTTTTTTGCTTATAAACGTGGCTTAAGGGAGTATTAGTTTGTTGAAATTATTTTGTAAAATTTTTATGACACTAATTTATCTTTCATTAAGAATATTTTATTTGCAGTTATTTACTAATTTACATCTAGGAGTCAATGTGTTAATGTATGTAATATAAATAATATATTTTATTACTTTCAAATTTACATAATTATATGATTTGAGCTGAAGAAATAAATTGCTGAATTATAATAAATTCCCACACAGACATTAGTTACTCACAGGAAATGTTTTGATTCTTGCTCCATTTGTAGTATTAGTGAAGCTGCAATTTCGTACATTAACTTCTTCAACCGTCTCATAAGAATTGCCTTTACCAAGGCTCCCAATACTGTTTAATTCACACATTTTATGAGATTTCTCAAATATATTGAAATAATAACAATATTATACTACATATTATCTCTTTTTTCTTTTTATAAATATTGTCTCAAGGAATATGAGTTATAAAATTAAATTGAATAAACTACAATTCAGTTATAAGTTTAAAGAAAATAAAATACACATTATAGAAAATAACCTTATCCCATGGCCCGGTCCACATGCAACACGAGATGCACTGATATAAGAGGAGCCACCATTGATGGCAATGCAATCATCGCCTGTTTATAAGAAAACCAACTCATTTTAAAATTGCACATATATATTAAACTCATCTCAAAATAATTAAATTAAAATTTATAAGATAAAATAAACTTTGATTACCTGTTCGAATAGTGGAATCTTCTATCAAGATATTCTTGGAAGAAGAAATGTCAAATCCATCGGTGTTGGGACTATACGAAGGAGATTGAACATCTAAATTGGAGAATTTTGCACGGTTGCAACCATTTATGGTTACATGAGCACCTGGGCTATTAGTGATTCTCACATTATGAACACTAAGATCATTGCAGGCATGGAAAGATAATATCTGCACCATCAACATAAAAGTAATATGATATACAATCACATAAAATTTGTATTTTGAGACTCGGTTATTTGAGAATGAAAATCTATTGGTTGGGGGAAATTAAAATAGTTTTTTTTAGGTGCTATACAATGTAAAAAATAATTTGTTTGTTTAACTACAATATTAAAAAAAAAAAAAATTCCTTAACGTTTTATCAACATATATCCAATAAATTTAATTGATCATATTTTCCAGAAGCAAATCAAAGTAGGTTTTCATTTTAATTAAATTGTAGCTTATATTACTTTTATAACTCTAAACAAATATAATTTATTTAAAAGTGATTATTTTAAAAAATATTGTTTCATAAAATAATTTACAACAAATCTCTTGATTGACTGCAATATACTTCAATATTAAAATTTCTTAATTTTAAAATGTATTTATAGCTCAACGTGTATAGAATAATCATACTCTAGGTCGAGGGCAGCTTTTGCATTGCCACCAAGTAGAACCATAGCCATTAATTCTTCCTCTGCGTTTGCCATCAATTGTGAGACTGTTTACATATTGGATCTTAATCCAATATGAGGGATCCTTAAATGCTTCTTTAGGAGGGGCAACTATTTTTCCTTTAAGCTGCAATGCAGGAGAGAGTGCAAAATGATTAAGTTAATAAATAAATAAAAATGTGAGTTAGACATGCTTAATTACCAAAATGAGAAATCTCATGGCTGGTTAAAGCCTAAAGGAGCAAAATGTACGTGCAGAGATGATGGATCTCATATCATTTCATTTTAATTTTAAAGAGTCTAACCGTAAAACACACTAATTATAAAGAATATGGTGTTGCAGATCTAAACCTGCGTCCTAACATATCAAATATCTTCATAATTTGTTACCATCTGAATAAGTATAAGTAATAATACATTAATATCCTCTTTAAATATTACTTGGCGATATTTTACTGTAAGTTTGATTACATTCTATTTTGATATTTCTTGTATAAAAATATTTAATCGTTTTCAATGGCCTCTATCATATTTTATAGAAAAAAAATTGAGAATATTCAATTTGAAGATTTTTTTTCTAATCAGGAAAAAGTTATTAATGATCAAAATAAGCATCAGAAGTGTACTAGGTACACTAACAAACAGGATTCCTACGAACACTAGAATGTAACACAATTTAAATCAATGATTCATATGACACTATTAATTATAAATATCACTGATATTTATTTGAAATTATGAGAAGAATAGAAATCATTTCTAGTTCCTTAAGAAAAACAAATAGGTATCTTGCCTGACCGACTAATTTGAGGATTTCAATCTCACTGTCCACTTGTGGATCAGTCATATGCTTAAAGTCGGATCAAAACTTTGTATGAACTGACCCAACAAAATTGACATAAGAGAAATCAAACATAAGACCTTGAAATGAGCACACTTCAAGTTCTTAATTCAACACCACTAATCAACCCAAACAAGTTATATTTTAAATAATTAATAATTAATTTTAATCTAATGGTTCTTTAAAAAAAAAAAAAATACAATATGTATGGACTTAAATATGAACCTGAATGAGAATACTTGTGGCCTTGCAAGCACCTCTGAATTCTAAGTTGTTCACCAAGTATAATTTTTTTGGTGGAATAACTAGTGTTGATGTCCCTGCTGCTCCACATGTATGATTCCATGCACGTAAAAATGCCTACATTCATTCAATTCAAAATATAAAAATATTGTGAAGATCACACAAATCATTATCATTTTAGATTAAAGTTTCTAATGAAGTGTGTATTTGTGTGTGCGTGTGTTAAAAGGAGAGGGGAGAAAACACATATACGTACTTGTGTATCATCAGATATGCCATCACCACGAGCACCATAAGCAATCACATTGTATATATTATTGTTTGTTTTAGCTACATTAATCCACCTCCCACATAGACAAGGTGAAACAAAACCAAGAATCAAAACACAAGAGATTAGCACTTGCATGTTTGACACAAGAAGAAACAAATTCTTCTTTTCTGAATAGAAGATATTTTGCTATGGTGATTTGTGAAGGGAGATAGTAGTGGTGTAGGGGTTAAATAGACTCTTACATAGAAGATATTGAATTATAATTAATTAAGGAATTGTAGGAAGAAACGTAGACATGTAAAGTCTTTGATAAATATTATCTTTAATGGAAAGAGTATAATATATGGCTAAATATGCGTTTTGTAATACACGGTTAATGGGTATAATTTTTTTTTGACAAGAGGTTAAAGAGTATAGTATATACATGGTTACATATATTATCTCTAAGGGAAAGAGTATAATATACAATCCGTTTTATTTTTTCTTAATTAATCATCAAAGGTCACTTTGCTTCCGTAAAAACAACAAGATCAATTTGCTAATCTTTTTTATGAATGAACATGTTCACAATACCAAGCAGTATTAACTCGTGCACGGATCATTACATTAGTTGATGTAGGGATTTAAAAGAAACGTACATGAGACATATTTAATTAGGATCAAGGAATGGGAAAAAGGTATTAATGCAAAGTCTTTGAAAATATAATCTATTTTTTGTCAAATAATTAAGTGGCTAGAAATTCACCTCTTAAAATCAATAAGTGAAAAATTGGGGTTCAAACTTCAACCCCTGCATAAATAATGCAATGTCTCTACCAACAAACATAAGCTCACGGAGATTGATAATATAATTTCTATCAGAAAGATTATAACATATTAGTTGATGTCGGGATTTAAAAGAAACGTAGATAATATGATGTGTAATAAAAAAATGTTATTAGAAGGGAAAAAAAACCTTGAAACGCTTTCTCTCTCTAAAAATAATTTCTTGTCCTCTCTCTTAATAGCTTACCCAGCCGGCTTCACTTTTAATCCAAACCACCGATCCTTAAGATTGGAGCTGTCAAAACGGATGGTCTGGCCCAATTAGGGCCGGCCCTAACGGGCTTTATCGGGCTGGCCAAAAAGCCCAATTGTAAAACGGGCTTGAAATATACTACCCGAGCCCGGCCCTAAACGGGCCGGCTCGTATTAAAAATTACATTTTTTTTTAAAAAAAGTACGATAAAAAACTCCTATAATCTTTTTTATAAATAATATGTTTAAATAATGCCTAGCACAAAAATAAATTGTAAACATTTTCGTCCAAACGTGGTAAACTAAAACGGCGAGGAAAGCAATTTTAAATAAATTAGATACGTTATGGTTAAAAATATTTATATATTCGATCTTTAAAATTATAAATAACAAAACTAGTAAATATAATTTTATATTACATTTATATTTGTGTTAATTCATTGAATTTTCACTTTTATTTTTTACTTTGATAATCAACTAAGTAAAGAATTATTTGAAAAATATATATAATTTATAGGATTTTTTTTTGTTATGCGGGCTACCCGCGGCCCGTTCGAGCTAGCCCTAATGGATACCGGGCTTTTTAGAGCCGGGCCAAAAAGTCCTATTAAATTCGGGCTCAATATTTAAGGCCCAAATCCTATAATTAATCGGGCTAAACGGGGCGGCCCATATGGCCCGACCCGTTTTAACAGCTCTACTTAAGATGTAGATGGTGGTGGTGGTGGTGTGATGGTGGATCTTCCATCTATACAGCCACTCTTCTCTGTTTTTTCGACGGTGGTTCGTCGGAAAAATGGGTTTCTCAGCCTCATATGTATGTGGCTTGATCTTGGGGTTCTTTGCTGCGTTCTGTAACGCCCTAAATTTTGATCCAAGACATTACGTCTAAATCATTTTCTTTTTTCTGAAAAACACTACTATTTATTTATTTCATCAATAATATATATTCTAGCAAAACCTATACAAAATTCATAACATAATTTAATTAAAATTCTTGAACTAATATCCTTCAAAATTTCAATTCAATAAAAACCCAATTTCGTCCATGTACGCGCTTCAAGCAAAAACACTGAAGCATACACCCTGCCTTCTTTGATACCTAAAATGTTAGTATAAAGGGTCAATTTCCTTATCTAAATTGGTTCATACTCAAAGCACAAGAACAATGCCACAAAATAGATGGTATCAAAACTTCTCAATCAAAAAGAATTAAGAAAAATACATTTAAGTCTTTAAGGTAAAGTTCATACACATTTCTTTTGTATATATAACAGTTTAATCACTTATCAACACACAGATGTATAAAAGACCCAATGCAATGCAATGATGTGTAAAATGCATGCTCTTAAATACTACATGATCCGGATAAAACCCGCCACACAGGCATCCACACAGAATATAATTATAACCCGCCACACAGACACCACACAGATGCATATGCCATGCGTAATAATGATAATGAAAACTAAATCCCGCCACTTAGGCACCACTAAGAAATGCAAACTAAATCCCGCCACTTAGGCACCACTAAGAAATATGATATTAACCCGCCACTAAGACAATTACAGTCAAGTATTAATGCATCATTAAGTACACAAACCAAAAGTCAATCATTTCACAAACTCACATTTTCATCTTTCTCTTCTTTAATTCATCAAAAAAAAAATGTAACATTTCTTTTCCAACATCACAAAAACATATAAAGCATAATAATATATAATATATCCATTCACACCACATTATCATACACAACTTTCATTTTTTTTTTGAGAGAATACACAACTTTCATATAAAACATAATTAAGAATAATCACTCATAATTAATAATAATCACTTTTAGAAAGATTTAATTTTACCATGAAAATACGTTTTAATTATTTTTCTTTTTAAAAGACAAGAATTGCTACTTCTAGTTAATAACACAACCTAACACTTAGTATTGACGAATGGAGAAAAAGCCCTTACCTTGCATGTTTTCCTTCCTAACAGCACACTCTAATCCCACGAAACTGCCTACGTTTCCTCAAAGCTTCAAGAATCCAACACTATAATTAGAACTAGCGTGCGTATACAAAAGGAAAGATATATAGTATGTATCTTGACATACCTAACATGATGTAAAAGGAATAGGACAGGAAGGTTTGCTTCTGGTCTTAGGAAAGTTCTGCTGCAAGATACGAGCCCAAAAGGAGTGTCGAAAGAATGCTTTAAACTTAGAAACACAACTTTGGATTAACAAGTGATTAAGAGAGAACCGATATGGAAAGTGAGGCTGAGAAGTGATGAGGATGTTAAATAATAGCAAGAATATACATAAGCCTTTTATGGACCACTGGATGTTTTCGACAGTTGGAATTTAAATGGGGATCAAGAGAGTGTTGGAGAATTTAGCATTTAAATCGAATCAAATTATGAAAAAGGGAAGGAGAAGAAATTCTGAAATGTCTACGTACCTTCCATTTCTGGACGGGTAAGAGTAAGAAAGAGGATGAGATCAATTCAAATAATAGTGGAATTAAGGCTAATAATGTCTTGCCTCTTAGGAATTGAATTCTTTTATCTAGAGAACAAAATGGCATATTGAGAGAAAGAGATATGCACGTTGACAAATATGTATAGAGAGAAAGAAATGGCAACAAATAAGTATTTCTCTGACTCCACAATTTAAGGCAACAACAAAATGGCATATAGAGAGAAAGAATTATGCACGTTGACTGATAGTGCATAAAATGATCTGGCAACTAATCTCTAATTACTATTATTATGCCACAATAAAAGGAAGATGGGTTGGTTATCGACTATTTCTCCAAAGCAAGGCCATTAAACCAAGTAATTAGGAGATGAATTGAAAACAAGTTTAATTGGGCAACTAGGCAAAGAAAACGTGGGATATGACCAAATCAAATTAGAAAACCAATTAATAAAATAATTAAATATAAAATAGGCTCATCAATAAAAACATCTCATCAAAATAATTAATAAATATTGGGAACAATTACAATTAGAGAAAATCAAGAAAATTATAAAAATGACGTTTAGGAAATATTGGGGTGTTACACGTTCACTGTTTCTTCTATTGATTGCTTTCTTCTGTCCTTCTTCTTGGGGTTCTGTTGTTCAGCTTTTTGATGGGTTATGGTGATTCTACTCAGGTTTGGCGTCTTTTTGTTCTTCTGTCTGTGGCTTAGGTCGTCGTGGGTTGTTATTTCTGCCTTACTCGGTGACGGAGCGGTTAGGCGTTGCTTGTCCTTGAGTTGTTACGGTTACGGTGTCGCTGAGTTTTTTTGTTGTTTCGTCGGCTGTGATGTGAAGTGATGTGTTTGTGGTTGTCTTGTGTTCGTGGTTGTCTTGTGTTGTCGGTTCTGTTTTTGTGTTGTCATGTTTGTTTTTGTTTTGTTTTCAGGAAAATGAAGTTGGTGGTGGTTCGATCCGGATCTTGGTTGTTGTTAATCTCAAATCTGGTTTTTCTAGATTTAAGATCTGGTTCCATTATGTTCTGATTCATCTGTATGGGACTCGCCAGATGTTGCTCGAAAGAGTTTGATGCGTAGTCGCTCCATGTTGGCGGTAGTTGTCTTTAACTGTACCTTTAAAACTGTTTCATCCGTCACGGTTGTGCTGTAGGTGGATTGTGTTCCGACGTTTGTTCATTGATCTGGACTTCGCTCGGATTAAATGGCCTGAAAGGGCGCTTTGGCATGCTGATGTTTTTAGGGAGCTGTTGGACCTTGAATCATTTATGTGTTGGCAGATGATTCATACGCCTACCTTGATACTCTAAACATTCACTCTGCATTTTTTGCAGTTCGATTTTGTATCCATGCATGGGTTCGCTGGGCTGTCCGTAGTAGTGTTGTTTAGAGTTGTTTTCTTTACCACTTGTGTTCTAATTTGTTGTATCACCCATTAAGATTTGAGTCGGTGGTTATCTGGGTCAGGTTCATACCCCCAGTCTTGTACTTCCTTTGTATTTAATTCTATTTCTACTTTGCTTAAATAAAAAAATAAAAAAAAGAAACGTACATAATATATATTTGCAATGAATAGTTAAATGTCTTAGTATGTTCCTTCATCTATTCAATCACTTTCCTTCTTTGTTTTTGGTGCAAATATATCTTTTAGGTACAACTCAAGACTAATTCATCTCTCCTGAAACATGTAAAATTACAAAATATTTTTAGATGGACAAAATAATAAATAATCATTGAAACTTACACACATAAGTGAAGATGTCGATGTTCGAACCCCGATCAAAGCGTCTGACCTAACAATATTTATAGTTTTTGATTCAGTGTGATAGCCAAAGTACCATCTATTTGGCAAATCATCAAGTGTATCATGAAATAACAAAGCACATTGACATTCGTTTGCACTTTGTTAGAGACATTAAATCGAAAGAGATTGTGGTCGAGAAAGTTGCCTCAGAAGAAAATCCAATGGATGTGTTCACCATGTCATTGCCTAGATCAAGGTTCAAGCAATGCCTGGACTTGATCAAATTTGTTAAAGAGTAATTTCATATTAGAGTCAGCAGTAAGGTGGTTAATGGTTAAACTGACATCACCAATTTAGAGTTATGGTGAAGAAATGTTGAAATTGACTCAAAATTGATGTTGAAGTTCGTCAAAAACTATGGCGCAATTTGGTGAAATCAATGTGCGGTTTTGGTTCAATTATTTTTTTTTTTGCGGCACGAAGGAAGAAAATCGTGACACAATTTTGAGGATCATGTTCATTACAATAGTATGTACGAGCTCCAAATCGTGGCGCGGTCAAAGAAAATTGTGGCACGATTTTGCTTGGGTAACACTTGGGTGACATAGAGTTGGGTGACATTGGCCAATCACAATGTCACAATGCTTGTGTTTCTCTCTCTTTCACAAGCATTGTGACATTGTGATTGGCCAATGTCACTCAACTCTATGTCACCCAAGTGCTATCCGATTTTGCTTGGGTCTGAACACTATAAAAGGCGATTTGGGTAACACTTGGGTGACATAGAGTTGGGTGACATTGGTGACATTGACCAATCACAATGCTTGTGTTTCTCTCTCTTTCACAAGCATTGTGACATTGTGATTGGCCAATGTCACTCAACTCTATGTCACCCAAGTGCTATCCGATTTTGCTTGGGTCTGAACACTATAAAAGGCGATT
>Ga0228711_1004261_pt1 | contig 22057 bp, 8 predicted proteins | sample MedpolnodulmetaG_2_FD_177996 | JGI IMG/M metagenome (GOLD analysis project Ga0228711, IMG submission 177996) | Root nodule microbial communities from Medicago polymorpha collected in Santa Monica, California, United States - brown nodules | ecosystem: Host-associated > Plants > Roots > Nodule...
TGAAAAGAAAAATTCAGTCCAAAAGAGTTGAAAGGGGTTTTTTCTTTATATATATTATAGAAGTATAGATTATTGCATCCGTTTGTTACGGTTTTTAAAAAAAAATCAGAATCTAAAAAAAAAAAATGGCTTCAAATGAGAAGTTGTTAAGATTCTCAAAAAATAGAATTTTTTTTTAAAGGAGAAAGAAAATATGAGTTTTTTTCCGCTAAACCAGGAGAGAGAACAAGTATCAAAGACAAACAACAACATCTCAACTAAGTTGGCACCAACTCTCATCCTATACTGTTAATCTCAAAAGGGGGATTAGGCCAAAACTCTTGTATAAATAATAAAATGTCATAACATTTAAGATGTGTTTATTGCTTAAAAATATTTTTTTACCCTCATTTAAAATGTTTTTGAAAATACCAGTTAATTAATGTATCATTCAAAACAAAAAAAAAAGGCGTATTTAACGAGCCATGTCAAAGGTTATTTACACTTATCCACAAAATTAATAATTTTGTTACTTTTATATACTTTTTCAAAGGCTTTTGATATAATTAATTGTTTTTTCTCTATAAGCCCTTTACCCATTTATTTATTATCATCTTATTTCACTTTTTTCTCTCGACAATAAATAGTTAAGGATAACTTTATTAAAACAATATTAATACTTCTTTGAACTTTGAAATCAACAAATAAATTAGGATAATTTTTTTTTTCTATAGGTCTAACACTAAAAAAGTAATGGTGAGAGTATTAACTATTTTTTAGGTTTGGTCTCTTATATTGATTTTAAGTTTTAAGGTGGTTCTTTATGTTTTAAATGTTTCAAGTGGGTCTTTTATGTTTTAAAAGTTTTAAGTTAGTCCAAAAAAATACTCATATTAAAATAAGTTAGTCTCTTCCACCACATAATATTGAATTTCGTAAAACATAAGAAATTAAAAAATATTCTAAACCTAATTTTGTAAATTAATTAAATTCCAACACCTATATTTTCAAACCAAATTGCTAAACGGTAAAATGATGAAAATGATTAATTTATTATAATTTGAGTAATGTTTTGGACCAACTGTAAACTTTTAAAACATAAGAGACCAACTTAAAACATAAAATAAAAACCAACATGCAATTAAGCCATTTTTTAATTAATTATCCACTCAATTTATCAACTATTTGACATTTACATTAATAAATAGGCCAACAAAAGGTAAGATTATTGATTTTGACTTAAAAATCTACTCTCTTTTTTGTGATGTTCTGGGTTTGAACATCGGACCTTGCATATATTATGCATTGTCCATCCCAACTGAGTTAAGCTCAAGATGACTAAAAATCTACTTATTTATTAAAAGTATATTTTGTTTTGTGCAAAATAATGTTAAAAGATATGTATATAGATTCATTGTAATCTTGAATAAGGTTGGTGCTTCACTTTGATATTGTATCTAGTGTGTCTACCATAATCAAAATAAATTTATTATTATTTTTATAAGTCTATCATAATCTTATTTTATTAAAAAAAATTGACAAGATCTTATTTTATTAATTGTCATTAAAAAAAGATGCATGAAAAAATAATAAAGAGAAATAGTAGTATTTGAAATCTATCTAATCTAATTAAAATTGATATCTATCCTCAGGATTGCTTTATATTTTACACGTGGAAACTTCACAGAACATTTGCCCTAAGTGCATGTCTTTAAATTCACAAGAATTTTCACATTCTAAATCATCCCTCAACCTATCATTTCACTTTCTCTCTGATGCCATGTGCAACAAGGAGAAGGAGAAGGTGAATGAAGAATCAGTAGCCAATTTGAAGATGATGGAAAATCAAAACAATGAGAACAAGAGAAAGGCAATCGTGCTGGAAGAATCCCATGTTGAAACTCAAAATTCTAGGACTCCCCAAAAAGATGTTGTTGAAGAAGAATCAACCGATTCTTCCAAAGAAATTTCTCCATTTCTTCTTTTTGGATTCATTGTTGATCAGAGGAAAGGAATTCAAAAGGCTTACTCGTGCAAATTTTGTAGCAGAAAGTTCACTAGTCCACAGGCATTAGGTGGTCATCAAAATTCTCACAAATTTGAGAGAAGTCTCAAAAAAAGGATCCAACCTTTTAATGATGCTTGGACAAATTACTCAAATGGTGATCAAGGGATAAGTTTAAACACCATCTCTCCATTCTATATGGGGTGTGGATATCAATATTATGGATTTAACAATATGATTCAGAATGCAGGGTCATCAAACTTTTATGCAGGGAATTTTTATGGTGCATTGCAGCATATTCCAGAGATAGATGAAGCAAATGAAGCTAATCAAAGCATAATGAGTCAAAAAGTTAATATGTCTGAGATTGAAGTTGGTTCAGTTTCAGAGGGAGGGGCTGTTAGTGATGAAGTTGATCATGAAGACAAAGAGACTCAAGAGGAGGAAGCATCCAAGATTGATTTGACCCTTAAGCTTTGATTAATATATATATATATATATATATATATATTTAATCTATAAATAATATCTTAATGTAGTATTAAGTACCATAAATCATAATAAATAATAATATGTAAATAGTATCATATAAGATGAGGTCATTGTCTTCAATCAAACATATGTAATAATATATTGGTTTTTAGGTGTGGAATAAAATCTCTCTATCCTTTGGGGATTAGTGTAACCAAATTTTATTTTTGTTTTCTGAATTATAATGAAGAGTTTAGCAGAAAGACCAAAGACAAGTAAAAGTTAATCAATTGTTGTTCATGTCAGGGTTTAAACTCACATTCTCCAAATAACCCGTCTTTAATTGAAGTTCACTATCTAATTAGTCAAATAATTGTTATTTAATCATTCATGTATTCAGTAAAACTAAAAATAATGGTGATTTTAATCCCCATAATATGTTGAACGCCTCATCTTTACTCAAGAGCTTTGAGTGATTAGCTATGTAAATAGTACATAGATAAAAAAAAATATTGTCAACTTAAAAATTTAAACAATGAGTGTAATTAATGAGAGTGAATTAAAGTGAGGTGATTATTAACCGACATTGATTTACACGTTAATGTGGAATATGAATATCTTTAATGAAAAACAATGTATTGTATTAGTTATCACTTAACTATGTGACACCATGAAGATGGATTGCAGGTAGAGTCAGAGGACCTCTTAGATGCAATTATGTGAAATCATGTAATTATTTTTATTTGAAGCTTTTAAACTTCAAATAAATATAAATCGTCAATTTTAACTCTTTTAAGAGCATTCTTAAAAATAAAAATAAAAATACTCTTTTAAGAGCACTTTTTTTAAGTCAATTACGGTAGAATAAAGATTCAAAAGGTGCATTAGCGGTGAAAAATGGATAGTTAGAGTTCATTCGAGAAAATCATGCTGCTATTTAGCGGTGAAGATAGTCAACCTAACAAAAGGTGCAAAAAAAAAATTGAAAGAACAAAAGGAGCAAGAATTAATTATCATAAAAAAGCTAACCAACATCTTTGTCTAAGATTTCATGTACAAAACAAATTAACAATTGGCTAAATCAAATTTATACGGTAAAATTCAATAGTAAAAAGCAAAAAAAGAATCAAAGAAAGAAAATCAAAACATAAGAACAGTAAACACTATAAACATTATCGCTGAAACATAAGAATAAACACAAACATTATTGAAATTGAAAGAAAAAAAATTGAAGAGGAAAAAATGAAATTATATACCAACCACGGACATGTTTCCTCAGCACAAGGTGTGCCTACAGAAACAATCAAATTTTACAAACTGATTACAAGTTGTTCACACAAACAAAAAACAACATTACATGCCCAAACAGACAAGAGGGCTAACAAGCCAATTATGGACACCTAACACAAAAACGGCATTAGCTGCCTTCATCCACCAATATGAGTGCATATTTACTTTTTCTAGTAATTGGTGGATACTCAAAGCTTTGTTTTTAAACAGTCTGTTGTTTCGTTCATTCCAAATAATCCAAACATATAATAACCAAAAAAGTTGCATAAATGATCGCCTTTTCGGTGCACTACCAACCAGAAAGATAAACTGCTGAAAATGGTCAGATATATCAATGGGATCAGCCTCATATACACCAAGCCAATCACGAACACAACGCCACAATTCACTAAAAGTGGCGCAAGACAGAAATAAGTGGTGAGCCGTTTCGACTTCACCGCAACCAGATACACACATCTGCGCCTCTTGAGACATGATCCCATGAGCCACAAGATTAGATTTAGTAGGTAACCTGTTACGGAGAAGACGCCACCCAAGGAGAGACACCTTCAGAGGGACCTGTCTGTGCCATATGAACTTCAAAGTCGCATCCAACTCCCGACTATCGTCAGTGGTAAGCAAATGGTAAACAGAACAGACAGAGTAGACACCATTGGAATCAAGGCGCCACCTCCATCTATCAGAACTTTGAACCTGCAAAATAACATCAGACAACAACAACCTACACTTTCATAACATGTCCTCCTCCCACACCCACAACCTCCTCCGCCACTGCCACGCACCCCCACCTTCCTCCACATCCAAAGACAACATAACCCCCACCTGCTATTTTTAACGACACTTAACTCAAATAGGCGACTAAACCTCACCGCCAACGGTATACCTCCTATCCACGGATCAGTCCAAAAATAAGTATTCATCCCATTTCCAACCTTTTTAAAGACATTGTCCTTAAACCATCCTCCACCAACCCCACCACCGCGATCACGGATACTCGCGACGTCCCTCCACCAAGTAGAGGAGCACCGCCCTCCCTCCCTCACCATCCCCCCTTCCTGACCGTAACAGGCTACTAACACCCTATACCATAAACCCTCTCTTTCCACCAACATCCTCCAACACCATTTACCCAACAAAGCTAAATTAAATTCTCTCATTCTCCTCACCCCCAAACCTCCCACCTCCTTACTAACACAAATTTTATTCCAACTAATCCACGATATTTTTCGATGGTCCTCACTCCCTCCCCAAAAAAATTTATTAAATAAAGATTCTATAGAAGAGATGATACATGTGGGAGCTTTGAAGAAGAAAATGGCATAAACAGGTAGAGATGACATGACATACTTAATGAGGATCAAGCGGCCACCAAAAGAAAGGAACCTACTCTTCCACCCTGACAGCCTAGCTGCAATACGAGACATTATCGGCTCCCAAAACGCCAACCTCCTAGAATCACCACCAACCGGCAGACCCAAATACATAAAAGGAACCCTTCCTACTCGACACTATAATACAAAAGCTGCTTCCACCAACCAAGAATCACTAATATTAACGCTTGTCAACGTGCTTTTATTAAAATTCACCTTAAGCCCCGAAACACCTTCAAATAATAACAACACAGCCCGGAGAGCACGCAAATTTGCCCAACCCTTTTCCCCTAACAACAGAGTATCATCTGAGAACTGTAAATGAGTCACTGACACTGGTGCAAATCAGGGATACAAGACCTGATTTTTAAAGATTTCAGACCTGTTTTTGTGCAAAAGTGGTCTTAAATCTTTAAAAAAACAGGTCTTGTATCCTTGATTTGCACTAGTGTGATACCCTCTTTGCGTCACCAATCTTATAACCTGTGAACAAGTTTGAGTCAACCATCGCCTTCATCATAACATTCATACCTTCCGCCGCAATAAGAAACAGAAAAGGAGATAAAGGATCCCCTTGACGCAACCCTCTCTTTAACGGAAATTGAAATTATTGATATTGAAGCATAAGAAAAGTGGCAATGATGTCTAAGGTTTATTTTACGTGCCTTATATAGGCTAACGATTTTCAAAGTCATTGAATGTAGAGTTATGGAGAGATGTTATGGATTTGAATGCTGAGGTATGGGGAGATTTGAATTTGATTTTCATAGAAGGAATGATGAGTTGTTGGACCAATTAAATAGATAAAAAAAAGTCTTTGAATTTAATTTTTCATAGAATATAAAGTTGTGCAGGAGATATGAATGCATTGAAAATTGATTTTCATATTTTTGAAAACTCATTTCCTTGTGGACTTTCAAATATTTGAATTAGTATCATTAAATGTAAAAAAGCCTAGAGTCATGCCACGTGTACTTGAGAATAGAAGAGGTCTCATTTGTTTATATTGTAGATGAGTTGAAACAAATTTACAACTATCCTTTAGTTAATACTAGTTTAAAATAGTAGATAGTGAGTTTTTAAGTAAAATACAACTGGATGTAGCTTGCTAATTTACTCCTTAGTGTTTTTAGGTGGGTGTAAATTAGTAATCCATCTATATATCAACATATCCTCATATCAACACATCATCATATCAAACTCATCTTCATATATCACAAATTTACATACATATTTCCAATTTCCACATCCTACAATTATCCATCATATGAACATCATTAAATGCACATCATTAAATAACCATCATTTACTAATTCGCCAATTCAATTCCTCATTTAATTTCCAACATTCACATTTGTCAAATTTTCATGTTCATACATACTCATTAACCATATACAATATTCATATATCCATTATCTTACTAATTCAACCACTACTATCAATCAAAAACTTCCCAAAGTTCATTCACCTTGATGTACTAGTTCAATCACAATTCAAGTTCATTTTTAAGGTTCACAACCAACCACATTTTGCTTTAAAGTAACTCAACATAATCATTTCATTGCAAGCACTCATCACTAGTCAATAAATCATCAAAACATAAGCAAAGCAACATCAAAGGAATGCCCGGAACCTACCCCCAAGCACCCAACGCGCCAAAACAGCGAAAGTTGTCCCGACTATGGGCACCTAACGCCAAGAAGTGGCATCCTGGGGTGCCAGCTTTCTAAAACAGGGAGATGGGCGCTCCAATTGTAGCGCAGTGTTGCGACTGTTACAAAAAACATGGTTTGGCCCTCGGGAATACACCAAAATTGTCCGAAAATCCCCTTTTTCGAACCCCATTGAACCCAAAGTGGTAGAAAACATTCTCCAAGGTTATTACACTTCAATTAAGCACTTGTAAGACATCAAAACATCAATTATGTATCAATTCTCATGATTCTTACTGACTAAAACATAAAACTCAAAAGTACAACATAACCACAATTGAAAGATGAATTTAACATATCAACATCATGAATTTATAAATAATCACATACCCAAAATCACAACAACAATTTAGAGCACGAATTCAACATCAATTCATCATAAGATCATGAAAATAAAGAAGAATTATACAAACTCATTATTACTCATTTGTTCATATAACCCATATGTAAATAGAGACTCCCCCCTTATCTCAAAAATCACCAAAGCTAGCCCTTCCTATGTATGAATCTCTCTCCAATCTTCGCCTCTAGCCTCATTGAGATCTTCTCTTCATAAGCCTAGCTCCCCCCTTGTCTCTTCTCTCAAAATGCTCGTTGAATGTTCTAACTCTAATTCTTTATTTCTCTTAAGACTTCACTATATTTATATTCCCTTATTGGGCTCGGTTATTCTCACATCCCCTTACTGAGCTTACTATCCACTTAATAAAACACTACTCAATTACTCACTTAAACGTCATATTTACTAATACATCTTTATTCTCTTTAATTTCTCATAACATCTTATTTTTCAATAACTGAATAACCCAACTATTTCAGCCACATTATAATGAAAACAATAAACAAGTAAATTTCTAAATAATATTAATATTACTAATATCACATAATAATATTAATAAATAAATAATAAAAATTGGAGTGTTACACAGAGTGCCGCCACCGGATAACCGGTGCTCTAGCATTGATCCCAAACTAAGTTTTTCGAGTCACTCTTTGAATTATAATATCTTTTCAAACTAAGTTTGATGTTGAAATAACTTAGTTTGGCAATTTTTTAGTAACTAGATCGTTTTTCGAGTCACTCTTTGAATTATAATATCTTTTCAAACTAAGTTTGTGCTTTCATACATATCCCTTTATTCGGTGACAAACAAAAAATATAAACTATTATAGACCTTCAGAATTAAATGTTCTCTGTACGATTAAAATTTAGTTGGGGGCTGCTTCTGGAATCAACAATATTATAAGTTTAGGGATGGGGTACAAGAGAATCAAAGAATCAAGAGACAAAACTAAAAAAATAGGTCTCTCAAAAGAGAAAAAAATGAAGGAAAAAGACCTCAAAAATAAAAATAAAATAGGTTCCTTCACACAAAAAAAAATCATATTCTCTTTGTAGATAAAGGCATAATTGCTTAGTAGCGGTGGAAATACTTAATAGACCAGGAACAAGTAGTAGAAACCTAAATCTAATTTAACACTACTTCTCCAACAAAAAAAAAAAATACACCCATTACCCAAGCCAAATTATAGACCATGAAATCCCTCTAATAATGTGTATACTGTATATACTTTGATTCACATTTAGAATACTTTCAAATTGTATGGTCAATTGGCATGTGCATGTCGACTGGAGAGGATGTCTTTATTGAATGATTATGAAGTAGGTTTATGTAGAAAAAAATTGTGTTATGCTTCTCTTCAATGTGCTCATTCTTTTGGACCGATTAACTTCAAGTGCGAAGAACCATACTATTCTAAGCAAGAAAATATATGAGACACCGACAACTACATCATCAGAGAGGTAAAGTTATTTTTTGGTATTTCTTATCATTCACGAAGGTGTGTTATTCTATGTGAATTTTAATTTACAAGTAAGTTGGCATGAGGACAAGCAAAATTTCAAGTGTGGGCTTTGATGACAAGAAATCGTATATATGTTTTAGTCATATTTTAGTGGAAATTTAGAATAAAAGTATATAGTTTATATTTATTTTAGTCGAATCTTGTAAAGATGTTGTTTAAAAAGTTATGAAAAGATAATGGGAGGGAAAAAGCTTTGAAGTCATGGAAATCCATCTGAACTAGATAACTTTGTGACCGAGCTATGTTTATAAATTTATCACTGGTGATGCTTGGGACATAGTCGTACGAACGTTTTGGTGATAAGAAATCGAGCAAGGAATGAAGAAATCAAGGAAAAAGCTATGCCTATCTCGCATTGTGGGATATGAGCCCTGCATTGCATGAATACAATTGGAAATCAAGGTGATCACCATTGTCTATTATGCATCATGGTCTATGAGCCCTGCATCGCGAGAATAAAATGTGAGGCCAAAGGGATCAGTTTTGTTATCCTCACATATCAAGGAATAGGCTTTCCAACACTTGTACACTTTGCCAACATTTTGCCATGTGCAAACCCCCCTTTTTACCTAAATATTTTAATCATGATCGCAATAGTATATTTGAAACTAGATAATCCATATGGAGAGGAACTCTTTTATAAACATTACTATTTGTCGACACACTAGTATACTTGCTAGTATTTTGTCATCAGTCCATAGATCGATTCACATTTTCTCTTAATTGATTCAGGCGGTGTTTTTTCACAAAAACTCGGCTTTCTTTTAAGTATACCTTCCCCCCTCATTATTTCTAACTACTAAAATCGTTCATTATTTTTCTCTCTACTCTCCTTCTCTCAAAAACCTTGAAAAAACACTTTATGTATAGTTCTTTGTGAGATTTGGTTCTAAGATTAGAGGGACAATTATAGGTTATATAATGGTTTGATTCTTTCAATAAATTTGAGGTGCTCAAGATCTCAAAGGACACAAAAAGGAATTTGAGGTTCAATGTTTGATAATCTGGTATAACATAATAATTCATTTTTTTATTTTATAAAATCTAAATATTTGGACTGTTTTGAAACATTTTTAAAAAAATAAAAAGTATTAAAAATAAAATGAAAGTTTATTTTTTTTTAATCAAAAGTAAAGCTATAAAACATTTCAAAATTAATTTAAACTTTAGAGTATTTAATGATTTAAAGCTCATTTTGCCTCAAGAGTTTTATGATAATATATATATATAATATTATTGATGGTCTATCTCAAACACATAATACAATAATATATCTATTCTATACTATATATAAAGAATAACATTTTCAGCTTTTTTAGGCTGCCTTTTCTCATTTCAAAAATGCCCTCAATTTTCAATACAAATAACAAATGTAACAAATATATAACAATAAATTTAAATATTAAAAAAAATTAACAAACACGATATGAATATATATGCCTATTTTTTTTTCTTTATTCTTTAAAAAGTGTAACAAACTAAATGAGTATATTTATACTTACTTTTTCATTATACCATTAAACAATTCTTTCTATAATAAAGATTGATGTTGCTGTCATTAAAAAAAAGAATTTAGATTATACTTTTTTTATTATATTGCTGGGGTCATTGAAATACATAATCATGGTTACTTTGGTTTGTTATAACTTGAAAGCAACAAACATTTATATTTTTAGTTTTTATCTAAATCAAAATTTCATTAAAAAAAACACCGTTTAAAATTTTCAAACGGTAGCGCAATAAAAAGAGCGGAAAGACGGGCACTAACGTGCCCGTCTTTTCGCTAGTATTATATAATTTTTTTTACTGATATATATTAAATACAATATTATCAACAAAAAAAATACAAGATATCCTTAAAAAAAATACAAGATAGGATTAAACTTTATCATAAAAATAAAAACGCTTTTATCTTATTTGTCTCTATCGTATCTTGTTTCACTATTTATTTATTTTTTAAATCGTAAATAATAATTAATTATTAATTGTTTTTTTTGTTCGTGTTGAACCCACAACATCTTTTTTTTTAAGAGCCCCATAACATCATTATCATCTCCTTTCAGAAGAAAGCCACTGGGTGCAATCCTATATATTCCTCCCCATTATCCATAGTTCATCAATATATAAACCATCAAATATCAATCAATATTTTTAAAATGGGGTTTAGCGAAATTAAACTCCTAGCTCTTTTTAAAGGTATTTGCCCTAGTATTTGGAGTGGAATTGGTTCTTCCACATGTCCAATATGTGTTGTCAACTATGTCACATCCAAAGTAACTTTAACTATATTGTCTTGAGTATAAATAAATTTCAATTAATTTAAAATCAATTTTCTCAGGTAATTAAAAAGTCAAACTAAAAATACTGAAAATGACTATTTTTAAAAGTCAAAGTCAAATCCTAGTAAAACAAGAAACGGTTTCACAAATTATATATATAAGGTAATATATACATTAAAAAATAGACAAAAAAAGTAATTTGTTGAGACCTTACCATAGTTTTGTTTTAGCAAAGCCTGACTATAGTTTTGATGCATATAAAATATTCCAATTCAACGTGGACAAGTGCATACCAAATTATAAAATAAAAAAATAAAAAAAAATGTTAACGGCTAGATTTTGTGTAAAAAGGAAACTAGCTTAGAGTACACAATTTTTTTCTAAAAAGACACGTTACATATTTGAGAGTGGGTTAAAAATATCAAAATTTGTAATATACTAATTCCACTTTAATTTTGGAGTACAATAACCATTATAAGATCAATAAACTAGTTTACTTTTTTATTGACAGAAAAGTTATGACTTAATTTACTCACAAACTCTTTCGAAAACATGTTAAAAAATGCTTATAAGATGCTTTTACCCCTAAAAAAATTATGCTTTTACTTGACCAAAAAATAAATAAAATGCTTTTATTGCAGTTGCATATCTTAAATCTAGTTTAACGCTATAGCACAACTGTTTACAACTATCATATGCAAAAAAGGTCAAGTTTGTGTTATTGTTAACCGGTTTCAATTTTTTCATATACTTCATTTACTCATAGACACTTCGATCATATCAATAAATCTGCAATTATAAGTTATAACCCTGTCAAAAAAAATATCTACAATTATAAAATTATTTTTTATTAGATACAAGAGTTTGCAGTATCAAATGTGAACTCCCCTTTTTTTTATTAAAAAAATCAAAAATCCTGATCTTATAATATTAATAATTGTTTTCTTCTCTTGCATTAATTTGAGTTTCCAATTTCATTTTCAATAATTTGCTACATACAATGTTTTTGTAACTGCTGGGTGACTAGACCAATAGATCATGAACGAGAAAAAATATACTTTGTACTAATTAATTAACTTGGACAGTTGTTTTTAATATATAATAATCTTTTTCTTAGAAGAATATATAATAATCTTAATACATATATGTAATATATATAACATAATATGTAATAGTTAAAATAATCTTAAATCACGTTATTGCTCAAGCTTGACTTTAAACAAATGGTATTGTATATTTTCCTTAAAAGCTTGTTTGATATTTGACCCTAAAATATGATTTTAATTTCATGTTTTTTCCTTGTATAAGTGCTTAATCCAATGATAAATACCCCCTCTCTATCGATCATGAAATCACACAAGTTTGTTTCTCACAAAAAACTTTAAAATATTTTTTTTGTGCTTTCAAAAATGGCTGAGGAAAAAAACCTCAAGCGCAAAATGATGGAGGATTCGGAGCAAGAGTCGAAATCGGAGAAGGAGCCAGAGACAACACCACCAACCTCTGGATCGGATGGTGGCGATTTCTTGACCTTGAGGCTTGGTGGTGGCACAAAGCCCGCTTCCAACCCCTTGGAGAATGGTGAGCATTCAGGTTCATCTCAAAATGCTAATGTTGAACCTCCACCTGCGCCGGAAGTGAAGGAATTCTCTTGTACTTACTGTGACAAGAAATTCCCCACTTCTCAAGCGCTTGGAGGACACCAAAACGCTCATAAGCGTGAGCGTGTCTACAAAAAAATGGAAGAACAAAGGAGAGAGGATGTGATCGATTCAGCCCTAAGGTATCGATCTAATATCCTTCCATACCCTTATCAATTTTCAAGCTCTCCACACTACCAAGGGTATTCATACTTCCGTGGTGCTAACCTATCCAACTCAATTGGTGCCCATGTGAACAATACCTTGCCTTCTTGGCTTGGTGGTTCATCTTCTGGTGGCTATGGAGGGATGTATATGCCAAATACACCTCCTGCATCACGATTTGTGATGCCATTGTCAAACTCATCCCTTCCAACATCACAATTTGGGATGAATAATTTATGGGGTGGAGGTCAAAATGCTGCATTACCAACTCCACAAAGATCAAACACTGTGGGTTTGGCACTTTTAGCTCAAGCTAATCAAACCCCTCCAATTTCTGAGGCATCTTCTGATGCTGTAGAAAGAAATTTCATTGATCAAATTCCTTCTCATGATCCTATTGAAGATGAAGATGACAGAAATGAGGCAAATCCCAATGAGGAGGAACTGAACTTGGAACTCACCCTTTAAGATTTATGTCTAGCCAATAATAAAGTACTAGGAACATTTTGTGACATCATGTTTTCATGGTCACTCTATAGTTTAATTTCTTTATAATTGTTATGTTGTTTTTGTTGTTTTTTATTTATTTTCCGCATGTCTTTATGTACTTTGTTTCATGAAATAATCAAATATATGTATCCATTATAAGTGTGGACTTTATTTTTCAAGTAGATAGATTACTGTGATCTTTTCGCAATGATTATTCATTTGTCCAAACATGTGCAAGCGAATTTCGTAAATTAAGAATCAAATATTACGACTAAGTTCATGAACTAATTTCGAGTGAAAGATTATTTTAGGGCTAAATTGCAAGTTTCGTAGCAAATTAATAACATCAAATATAAAAGTGTTTTTTTTTTTCATCCTTACTTGTGGCGTTTCTCTTTGACGGATGTGGAAATAGATTTAAAGATAATTAGAAAAGGATTTAATTCATTTAAATAATTATCATAATAAATATTTAATATATGGCTTGTATTAAAAAGGAAGAAGTTGTGAGGATTTTTATTCAAACTTTGATTCATCCGATGTTTACTACACTTTAATTTCTTTCCATGAATAATTTTTCATTTTTTTTATGTTTATAATAAATATAAGTTTGTAGATAGGATCTAATGATGATTCATTTAAATATAATTTTTATGTATATGAACAAATATGTTTAAAATAAAATAAAAACTACATATGCTATATATTATGTGTTTATATCTTATTACTTTTTTTTAATGGCAAACAAACACAGTAGAAATCTCCTAAAATTGAGTTCAAACATATACAAACAATGAGTACAAGAAATACTCAAGTCAAACCAATCAATTCAGTTCAATTGATTGATGAGTCTTCCTAAAGAGGAATTGTTAAGAAAAACTTAAGTTTGATTTTTGAGGAGAACAATTCATTGTAAACTTTATTTACATCTCGATCGAAGTTCAAATTATCAGAGTTTTTTTTTTCTTTCCGAAAACCAGTGGATAAGCACAAAAATTACACAAATCAAACAATAACAAAATAAAAAGATCCCTCCCGCACTAAAACAAGATTGAAAACTAATTAATTTTCAACAATTTAATTACTGACTTCCATGTATTCACTTAATTAATTTTCAACAATTTAATTACTGATTTTAATTCTCATTGAATCTTCATCCATCAATTTAATGATATACAGTGTTATTTATTTATGTTTTTTTCGCGAATCATCAGTTTAGTTGTCTACGAAGAGTATGCCCGTGCATGTACATGCATATATGTCAGCTTCATTTAAGATTTCTCTCTCTTATATGTTTTATATTCTTTCTTTCAATTTAACACTTTCAAACACATATACACCATTTGAAAACTTGTCCGATTAATAACTAAGTCATTTTTTATGGAATATTTGTCTCTTTTGATTCCCCAAACAATGTCTTAATTATTAAGGGTGTTTGTTAGCATTTTTCTAATTTTATTTAAAAATATGCTTTATGATAATAAATTTTAAATTAATTAAAAGAGTGTTTTAAGGGAAATTATTTTAAAAATTGAGTGTGAATGGAGTATGTCCATAAGGGAAATTATTTTAAAAAATTTATGAAATATTTAATATTGGTTGACTAATTTTTTACTAAATATACAATAACATGTTTAAATTATTTACAATTGACTCATTTTAGTCAAAGATACATACAAAATGCCTACAAAATATAATAAAAATATGTTGACAAAACTTTAAATAAAAAATAGGCTTAAATGTAATTTTGATCCCTCTATTTTCAATTTTGTTAACTTTTGATACCCATAGTTCTAAAACCAACCTTTTTGTCCCCCTATTTAAAAAGTCAAAGAATTTTTTTTGGTTCCCTCCTCTTTGATTGATAATTCGCACTCATTAATGATGTGAATCCTACGTGGCATTGCTAACATTGTACCATCATTTGACATGTCATTAATTTCAAAATATCTATTAAACAATTTAAAATTTAGAATTTATAAAAAAAAATAGAAAAATGTCTAAAAAAATGAAGAAACCTAACTTGGCAAAATCCCCAAATTGATGACGTGGTAATGAGGTGTCAAGCGAGGATATCATATAAGCATTGTCATGTAGGATCCACATCATTAATGAGCATGCCACCTCATCCAAAGTGAAGGGGTACCAAAAACTTTCGTTGACTTTTTAAATAGGGGGACTAAAATGTTGGTTTTAGAAATAGCAATATCAAAAGTTAACCAAATTAAAAATAAAGAGATCAAAATTGCATTTAAGCTTAAAAAATAATAATCCTATCACCGTCAATCAAAAGTCTCCTTTTGTCTATCTATATACACACACTCCATCGCTAATTTTTTGTTTCCACAAGGTTTGAGTTTTGACACAGATATTATGTAATAAATGAAAATTTATTTAATGCATATATTTTGTTTTTGTAAGGGCGTAAAGAAAAAAATATCATTAATCATATATGTGTTTCCAAAAGAACCAAAAAAAATTGGAGAAAATTACAATAAATACAAAAATGAAAATAATTGGTAAATTTTAAGTAGAAAATGTTACTTTTAAACGTTTCAATACATTGAATGCACCATTTTCAAGACAAAATTTCTTCTTTAGACTTCTTAGCAAGTGTCTTAAGGGCATTTGTTAGTATTTCCAAAAAAAAAAAATTAGTGATGAATAGGGTAATATTTTTTTATCATTTCTTTTTTTGAAAATTTGGTATCCAATTCAAGAACCAACTAATTCGAGTGGACCAATCTCACCGTCCACTTGCGGAGGCCCCATTTAAAGCCAAAGTTTGCTCTGGCTGAGACTTGCCCATCGAAATTGATACCAAGAGAAATCGAACATGAGATCTTGAAAGGAGCAAACTTCAAGATCTCAAACCAACCATACTAAACTAACCTCAAAATGGGTTTATTGTAATGAATTTTACACAAACGAATGGGGCTTGGAAAAGAAACTTCTCTAAAATTATTCGTAGCTCAAAATATCCACTAATTAATAAGATAAGGGTCTGGTAATTTTCACTCGAGAGAGTTTGGTGCATATCTCAGGCCTTCATTCCTTTTTAATGCATTAAAATTGGAGATGGTAATAAAAAAATGTGTGGTTTGGATTTCACCGGACAATAAAGTCATTGGAGAGAATCTCTTCCCACTAATAAGTGGGTTTGATACAAATTTAATTTTATGGGATAGTATAATCCCTACTCCCAACACTAATCGTAAAGTTGTCTGCTTCATTAAGCCGTGTTGAGAATATAAAAATGATATTAAACTATAGAACACTTTTTATATTTAATCGATCTGCTCTCATACTAAAAATGTGAAACCTCAACTTATCTTGAAAAACTTTGAAGAAATATTTGCATTGAGGTGGAAAATCATGTAAAAAAATTAACATGTTTATATGTTAATTTGCACCTCAGTCTCATAATAATTGTCTATTTACAATTTTTTCTTTTTCTTAAAATATTTCCACCTCAATTTTTTAGGTTGTATTAAGAAATATTTGCATTGAGGTGGAAAAAATTGTAAATAGACAATTATTATGAGACTGAGGTGCAAATTAACATATAAACATGTAACGTAAAAAATCCTAACTCAAGACTATTGCTTGATCCTGCTCTCACTCAAGCATTGAACAAATGACGAGCTATTTAGATACTCTCAATCTTCCGATGAACATCTCTATTTGGAAACATCACCCCAACAACACTGAATATTATAAAACTCCATAACATAGCATTCAAATAAAATAGTTGCATATGTTTTTCAAGCCATGTTGGTATATAGAAGGAGAGATGAATCATATGTTTCTCACCCTAAACATACATCTATACCTATGTGCGTATAACCATAACATTCAGATAGAATAGATTAGAAGTAATTTGAGTTAACAAAAATATGGCAAAGTATCAAATCTCCCTAAATTGCTAGGTTGTGGGAATCAAACACGGGACATTGAATTGATAACATAAAAGCATTTACCACTAGACTATAATGCTTGATGAGTAAAATTGTCGCACCATTAATATCCCTAATTTTTTCACTTTTAATATTTGAACAGGGTCTCCAATTTTATTGGTTCAACCATGTTGAAGTCCATAGCCATATTTTCTAGATTCTACATAACATAATTTGCACTTTCGAAGGTCATTTTGCAGGACTTATTCAAACTCATTCATCCCAAAAGCCATCAAAGATTTTTTTATGTTTGAGATTTGTTGCGTTGATTTTAGAGTTTGAACATGAGTGTGATGTTCTTAGATATGGGTGATTTGGAAATTAGGGTTCTTCCTCTCTGTAAATTTAGATATGATGATCCATTATAATCCCCGATTACAATGCTTGGAGTATCTATTGTCTCACGAACTATACTTCAAATTTCAACCACGTTGCTATTAAAAAAATTCTGATTTCGATAATTCCTGTGAGTGTCCAACAAAGATTATGGCTAGACTAGAAATTAATAAAATATGTGCACAAGTGTATATAAGTAACATCAACTAGTACACACTGATAGAATTTACATAACTAGTTGATCCCATTACAATTACAATTTGAATCACCGAAATAAAAAATTTACATAATCACACGTTATAGAAACCACTTAGTGTACAAATCTATTTTGATAAAGACAGACAAATGCAACAAAGACATAGTTGCAAAATGGAATGGATGGCATTAGAAGCTAAACCAATCACTATTCCATCTTTGTCATAGGGTACTTCATATCTACACGACCTAACACTAATTTTTTTTTTTTTTGACAATATTAATAATGTACAATCAATTATAAGCGACAGTGATTCATCATCTCTTGCTTTGGTTCCCTATCTTCCTAATAACATTCATCAACTTTCCTTGATGTTCTTTCAACTTCTTCTTCAATTCTTACACTTCTTATCCTCAAAAACTCCAATCACAAACTTGTTAAAAATCTCCAAAAACAATTCCCATTCACCTTTGTTCATGTCACCAAAAGAAATGCCACCAATTCCACAACTAGTCTCTCCTTCATCTTTTTCTTTTTCATTCTCATTGTTGATACTAGCCTTGACTTTCAAACAAATATTTTCCAATTCGCTTGACGATTCATCACCGCCGCAAAATTCCCTTGTCATCATCTGTCCTATATCAGCAAGATTAAGGCCAGCAGCAGCAGCTTGTTTCAAGAAAACCGTGCATACGATAAGGACGCGAATAGACGATTCTCTCAACGAAGGAACCTCGGATCTTAGAATATCAGCATCTTTAAAAGGATCAAGGTTTGAAATATACTCAAGTTCTGATTCAGAGAAAGGAATTGAGGCTTGTGGCCAATGCAGCCACTCAAAATAAGGATCATCCAACCACTCGGGTAAGCAAAAGCCGTGATCAATCGGAACAAGATCGGTGACAGCAACACCGTTAACAAAACTATTGTGATCATGTTTCATAACAAGCATATTCCCTGCATGTCTATCAAGATTCATAAGCCTAATGTCTAGAATACCAATTTGGTGAACAGAATCAACTGAAAAGAAAGAAGGGCCTAACTCTCCTGCATCGAAACCGTGACCAACAAAGCGTTGGAGTGAGGCGAGTTTAACTGTGGCAGAAGAATCAGAGAATGTAGCATGACAGAATTTAACTAAAGCAGTTGGAGGCACACCAGAAAAGCCTCCATGATCAAGTAGATAAGCAGCTAATTCTCTTATACCAGTTTCACCGATTCGAATAGAGCGCTTTAAGCCCGGTTGACCTAGCATTTCATGAGTAGTGCTTTTTAACCCTTTCGGGTTATTCAAGGCAAAAGGTTCTTCGTCGACCGGCTTTGCTACAGCAATGTTGTTACCATTTTGGTTATGAAAGACATAGGCACCACCAAGTCCGCTGGGGAGAGGAATAGGTTGAATACCTGAGGCCATAGCAACTGCAACCTCGACGACTAGAGTGTGAACCAGAACTCCACTTCCACGAACGATCTCAATCCTCGGATGAGGAGGATTGAGATCTTCTGCTCCGGTTAAGGGTAGACATGGAGTGGAGAAACTGCGGTGAATATTATCGGCTTGAAATGCTAGAAAAGTAGTTTGGTTGAGTTCAAGAATGTTGTTGTAATCAAGGTGACCAAAGGATTGGAGTTTGCATCTTTGGGATCGACTAAATGGCTTAAATCCATGGTGTTGTTGATCAATGGCTACGGCCATTTCAAACAATCTCATCCAAGTGAGAATAGCAGCAGTGCATTCCAATTCCCCTCACAACAATGTTAGTTTTCTGAAGGCGATGATGACATCTGCAATGTTCAAAAACAATCATTCAAGTTTGCAACTCTTCTCTAAAATAGGTATAACACTAATATAGTATCTAGAAAATATTCAAACATTTATTATATCATTGAACAATTACTACTAGAAAATGTGTTTAATGTAGCACCAACATTTTTAATTAAAGACATGTGAGTATATTTCTCAAATTATGTTTCATAACAAGAATTCATATTAAAGGAATGAAAACGCGTGATTACATTCAATTTTCTCAAATTACTAGTCGTGTGTGTTGGTGTTCTTAGGTATTTATCTTTTCTTATCATACAAGAACATCAACAACAAAAGTAAACAGATATACAAACAAATTTCTTACTGTGTATATTGATTTTAGGGGTAAAAATCAAATGCTAGCTGAACTCATCGCTTACACTTTGGATACCAAATTAACAGAAGAGCAGGCAAACTCTGCATATTTTTTCTTGAATCCCTTATTAACCTGAAAATTTCCCCAACCACAAAATGTAAACAAAACCAAATATTTGCAATTTTATATCTCACATCATTTCCATTTTAATTAAGTATTCATGTGTCATTCAATGTAAGATATATTGCATATAATTGATGCAACAACGATTGTGATCACAATGCGCTACGATAGAACAATTGTGGTCACAATGTGTTCGCAGAGACATCAAAATCCTTAATATCTATCGCGACCATGATGATTTCAAAACAAAACAAAAAGAGAGAAACATACCCTGAACACACCGTTAAAAGGTATTCAGGGAAACAAGAAGCAACGGGAGCGCGAGAGAATCAAACCGTCGCCGAAGTAATATCGAAATAAAACTCGACTTTCACTCCCACTCTCCCACCGTTAATATCCTTCCTTCCCTACTTCTTCTAAAACACAAACAAACCCTTTCAACCCTTCCACCCTTTCCTCTTCATATCTTTCTCTTCACGTTATTTTTGTTACTATTTTTGGTTATGTAACCACCATAACGACATTTGGCATATTCTCTTACACAAACGGTAAATTTAATTTTAATTTTGTATAAATATGAAACGTTTTAATTTAGTACTATTAACTAACTAACAACCTTTAAACTGTAACTGCTATTTATAGTTCTTGGCCCTGTTTGAATGTGACAACTGCTGTGACCAAAAAATAGGTTATAGTCAAATCAAACCTCTTGTTTCATTGACTGCATATTTGAATTTTATTTTTCTTTTTGTAGATTGTGGTCGATGAAAAGTCTTCAATATAAAACTGCTCTTGATTTGGTGCGATGAAACGGCCTGATATTCTGTCTAATGAACACTTTTTCTTTTTAGTGCACATTAACATTGGCAATATATTACACTGTTTAAACAGTTTTAGAAGAAAAAAAGATATGCACGAAAAAAAGAAGAAAAAAATTGATATGTATGATACTTTTTTTTTCTTACAATATGATACATTGTTTTTTTAAGGAAACGATATAATACATTGTTATTTGTTAATCAATTATAAACGTTAGATCATTAATTTTTAAAAAATCGTTAGGCCATTAAAAAAATAGTTGAGTTTAGTTGATATATCTATCTTAAAAATTATAAAATGGACGATTTGTGATTTATTGACAATGTTTTACACGGACACTGCATTAAAATTAATCTTATAGCTTTTATGTGATACATATTTCATAAAACTAAATGTTAAGTATTATTTTAGACATAGGTATTCCAAACATTTGAATATAGTTATATTTGTAGGTTTATAAACTTTGCAGTTTTATGTTATTAACATTGATCTTGTGAGATTGTTAGCAGTGTCCTCCTTTTTTCAGTGAATTTGTATTGAATTGGTGTACTCTATCAATTTGAAAAAATGAATATCGTTTAATATTTAGGCAAAAAAAAATATTAAACTTATATTCTTTCTTTTTAGTTACAAAGTGCATTTTGTTTTAACTTAAAAACTTTTCTAATGGATTAACTCAAAATATTAACATAAAGGTACATATATATATGAAAATAACTCATTTCAACTCTTTTGGGCTGGTTTTTACTCTTTCAAAAAATGTCTTCAATTTTCAATACAAATAACACATGTAACAAATATATATGAATAAATTTAAATATTAAAAAAATGTAACAAACACGATATGAATATATTTTCCTTTATCATTTAAAAAGTGTAACAAATTAAATGAGTATATTTATACCTACTTTTTCATTATCTCAATTATTTCCTGAGACAACTTTTCCTATAATCTATAATAAAGATTGTTGTTAATTTCGATTATATTTTTTTGTTATATTGTTTGTTTGATTGAAATAGATAATCATAGTTAGTTTGATTTGTTATAATTTAAAAGCAACAAACATTTATATCTTTAGTTTTAATCAAAACAAAATTTCATGAAAAAAATACCGTTCATAATTTTCAAACGTTAACGTAATAAAAAGAGCGAAAAGTGTCCGTCTTTTCACTAGTAACAATAATAATAAGCTAATTAATGGCAACTTTTTTTAAGGGCACTTTGAAATAATAAATTA
>Ga0228711_1004262_pt1 | contig 22057 bp, 14 predicted proteins | sample MedpolnodulmetaG_2_FD_177996 | JGI IMG/M metagenome (GOLD analysis project Ga0228711, IMG submission 177996) | Root nodule microbial communities from Medicago polymorpha collected in Santa Monica, California, United States - brown nodules | ecosystem: Host-associated > Plants > Roots > Nodule...
CCCCCAACCCCACACACACACAATATGCACATTTTTCTTAATCTTAATTGCAATAAAAAGGTTTGAAATTGTCCCCGTGAACTTGGTAAAGGTTTGAAATTAGATTTAACAATGTCAAGTTTGAATGAAATTTTTCATTTTCATATAAGGTTATAGACTTAATTTCCCTTTTGGTCCTTCTATTTTATTAAACTCACGAAAATAATCACTATCTTTTTAAATCAATTTTTTTTGGTGCCTTTACCTCTGGCCCAAAACCAACAAGTTCTCCAAATTCCCTCGTATCAAATGTAGCATTAGCTAGGGGTGGGTATGATTAGGTTCGGGATGAAAACTGAATTGTTTGCTAAATCTAAAATAAATGAATTGATCGAACTGTTTGCATTTCGAACTTAACCGAACTGTTTCAAACTGAACTGAACTGTTATTATTGGTATCATTGAAAAAAAATATAAAATAAAACAAACAAAATCGAATTTTAGTTACCAAACTGAACTGTTTTGAACCGAACCGAACTGCTTTAGTCAGTTTCAGAATTGTTAGTAATGACTTTTTTTTTTTGTTAGGTTCAATTCGGTTTTTGTGCCTAACACTAGCCAGTGGCAATTGAAGCAAGACCTCCTAAGCAACAATTGTTGGATACCAACCTCTAAACTGATACCAACGAGAGGTACTTTGGGATACCATTAAAACCCTTGGATATAACCCAATGAGATATATTTATGATATATTTCAAAGTTTCCAAAATGAGTAAAAGCATTGATTGTCTTAAATAGACTATTTTGATATCTAATGAGCTTGTTTAATAGGCTAAATACTACTAATACAAATAATTACAAATGTTCTTATCTACAACACTCTTTTTAAAGTTGCTGAAGGCGTACCCTATGATTTCAAGCTTGCAATTATGTTAGTTGGATCGTTCTATTGTTAAATCCTTTGTTAACATATCTTTCAATGTTTAAAAAGTTTTATGCTATCAACAAAGCCACAATGAATCATATGTATGACTTAAACGATGAATTTGGTAGTCAAGGTGAGAGACAGGATAGCATAAACTATCATATGTAGTCATAATCCAATGTTTAACAAGCCAACATGATTGTTATAAAAACATCATTTAAAAATAGGTTAATAGGTCTTTACCCCTGTAATATAGGTCATTTTCGGTTTTCCCCCCTGTATTTTTTTTATTTAGCCCCTGTAAAAAAAATTGTTTTGATTTACCCCCCTAATAGGCCAAACAAAAACGAAAATTTCTTGAAAAAAAAAATTGGTTTTTGTTTGCCTATTAGGGGTTAAATCAAAATAATTTATTTTTACAGGGGGGTAAATAAAAAAAATTTACAGGGGAAAAATCGGAAATGACCTATATTACAGGGGATAAAACCCTATTAACCCTTAAAAATATGAGTCAACATGATACAATAGTTAACTATGTCACGTTGTCATATTTTACTAGAGCTGTCAAAACGGGCAGCCCCACTCGTTTAGGCTCGGCCCGATCGGGTAACGGGCTTTTTAGGGCCGGGCTAAAAAACCCGGTTTAGATATGGGCTAGAATAATTGAGCCCAAGCCCGGCCCTATACGGGCTTCCGGGCTAACGGGCCAGCCCAAGCCTGCACGTATCTGTTTTTTTTTTCATTCTTTAAGGACTGCAATGTAATAAATAGCAACGCACGTGCACTGAAGGAGCCAGAGAATAATGGATCATGTGATGATGGGGGTGAATAACAAATTGCCTAAAGAAGTAGATCTGGGACGTGAAACTTTCTTCTATTTCCCTTTTATTTAATTTGTATTTGAAGTTGAGCTTTCCACTAAACAATTCCACCATAAATAACCACAAAACTATTCCCCTCTTTACTGTTCCATTCATTTATTATACACATTACATTGGTGATTTTATTTGAATAGGCAATCCAATGATACAATTTGATTGAATGTGAACTTGGAGTCGTTCTGGATTGGGACATAGTAGTTCAGCTGCAAAGAAAACAGAGAAAAAAACCCATCTGTATTTGGGTTTTCCAGCAGTAACATACAGACCACAAAAAAAAAACTTGTATTTTTGGCAGGCTGGCGGGCTGCTCGTAGCCCGAACGGATTACGGGTTTTTTTGGGCCGGGCTAAAAAGCCCTGAAAAAATTCGGGCTGCAATTATTCGGCCCAGGCCCTACATTTTATTCGGGCTTTCGGGCCGGCCCGTACGGCCCGATCCATTTTGACAGCTCTATATTTTACCTCTCTAGCTAAGATTGTACCTAAAGTGAGGGATGGATTAAAAACCAATTAAGTATATAAGACTATTATATTTGATTTTAATCATATATACCATAAATATCTATCAGTGTCTCTCCTCATATTAGGGTAGAGCAACGAGCGGTTTCAGTCAGTTTCGGATTGAAATTTTGCATCTGATGGTTAACCAAACAAGATAATTTGAGACCCATTTTCGTCAGATTCTGTTAACGGGTTTGTCGGGTGTCGGTTTTGACGGATATCGGATTTCGCGGTTCGGTTGTTGCGGGTTTCAGCTTCCCAAATTTCAAAAGAATCGTAACAAGTTGAATCCTCCTTCTTGAATCAAGTGGAAAGAAAGAAAAAATTAAGAAGTGTAAATCTATAAATATAGAAAGAAGAATGAAGAACATGTTTCCCTTGTAAGATACTTTCAATCTACAAGCTTCGTTTGCATAAAGTTGATGAGAAACAACACACTATGAGTGGATGTGAGGAATGGTGTATGACTGCATGTGTATAAGTCACTGGTTTTGGGTTGTGGAATAGAAGAAATGACAGAGAAATGGGATGAGAATAACTACCAGTGTTGAAATAATAAGTCATTGGTTTTGTGTTGTATAAGTCATTGGTTTTAATTTGAAGGGGACAAATTATTTTTAATTTACACAATAGCTATTATTTTATACTAGTATTTTATTAAAATGATAATTAATATAAAAAAACTGCAGAAATTGTCTCAGTATTAGTGGCTTGCGTGTCTACTCTCTAGTCCATATAGTTGGACGTGACATTTGCTTTTCAATGTGGCAGGATGTGTCTGTTTGTGCAGGTGTAGTTGTGGGACAACACATTAAAATCTTGCATAACATAGGAGAATGTGATTATTTGAGTGAATTGCTATCATGGTTCGGGCGGGTATGGACACCACTGGGTTTCAGTTTTTCAATCCGAGCCCGACCATAGTTAACCGTAGCAACCTGATTTTTTAAGTTTTATAACCCGTAACCCGAACCGACCCACCCGATTGTTCACTCGATTTGTTCGGTTTTCGGTCGGGTAAGAAATTCTGCTCACCCCTACCTCATATCTTCTATCTATCTCCCTTTTATCTTTCTCGTCTTTCTCTCCCTCTCTCACGATTTTCTCTATCTCCCCCTCTCTCACATCTCTCTCTCTCATCTTCTTGTGTCTTTGATATCTCTCATATTTCTCTATTTCATATATCTCCCTTTTCCTCACTTACTCATCTCTTCTCTATTTCTCTCTCCCCTCTCTCTAACTCTCCCTCTTGTCTTTCTATGTCTACATATCCTTTTTTCTCCGTCCTAGTGTGTGTGTGTATCATAGTAAAAGTTATATTATTTGTCATTCTATAGGCATATCAAATTAAGGATAATAAAAATTATTTCTTTTGTGCATCAACCATTAAACACAACGAAGTACAAAAAGTTGTCATAGTTTAGTATAGTCATATACTATTATGTCCAGTACATATGTTTTGCAAGTCAAATGCACTCAATTTTTTTTATTACTTTAAAGTGCTTAAAACATTTCATCGATAATAATTGTTTGTATACAAACATTTATATCAGTCATAATATGAAAACTAGATATACATATGAATGCTCTCGCAAGCAAATGAACTGCCTCATTGGTTTGTCTTCTAACAAACTCCATCTTAAAGTTTTTAAAATGAGAGTTGCCAGTATTTTGGCACCTGCTACAGACAAAACCAAATTCAGACATATCTATTTTATTGTTTTACAAGGAATCAACAACTCTCTTAGAATATAACTCAAAATCAACATGTTCTAAATGAAGGTATTTCATCCAATGTAATGCTGATAAGAGGCCAATTGCTTTGCCTATATCTACGGCACACAAAGGAGCATACCATTCGATTTCACAAGGACAATGTGACATTCTTCATCCCGAATGCACATTCCAACACCAACTCTACTTAGCCTCGTAGAAAAGGAAGCATCCATGTTACATTTGAACCGTCTATGTGTAGGGTTTTGCCATCGAGGGACATATGTTTTTGGCTGAAAAGCTTGGATTGATGTAGTCAAAGTTTGACGGGGGAATACCTAGTCTTGCAACAGTTATGTAGCGTGGGCTACAACAGTGAAATTATAGTCCAAAACTTAGTTCCAAAACTTGTTAACATTGTTTCCACAAGTTGTCCCATGATATCAAATATAATACTAGATGTTATTCTTAGTGGGAACAATTCTTAACCATACTTTACTTGTCGACCAAACTCCAGATTACTAGGGGCCCCTTCCCTTTAGGAATCAGAGGGTTAACAAAAATAAAACTTTATTTGAAAAAAAATTAGTTTATAAAAAATGAGTAAGTATGAGTAAATGAGAAAGAGTATAATTGATAAATTATACCTTTAAATTATCAAAATGACAGTTAAATAGAAACAAACAAATTATGTAGAAATCACACACTGAATGATGAGAGTAACTAAGACTTTGGTTTTATAAAAAATAGCAAATAAATGGTAAACTAGCTTATATCAAACGAGCTTATAAAAAATAAAATTGTTGATTGAATCTGTTGTGTTTGAAAAAATTAGCGGTTGAATTAACTTATAAATATAAAGTAACATAAAAGTAATGTATTTAATTACATAGATAAAATCGAGATAAATAATGCTAAACTATAAGTTATATGGATTAGTTTATCAAAATATGTTATAAGATAATAAAAATAAACTATTAATTTGTGAGAATATGATAATTAGCAAAAATATTTTTTTTAATCAATAAACTTAGAAGATATAAACTATACGCTATACACTCAAAATTATGTCGTACTAAATAGACATCAAGTAAATCCATTATTATATACAAATTACATAATTTGTTTTTTAGGTGACTCCATTATTATATACAAATTACATAATTTGTTTTTTAGGTGACAACTTACATAACTTGTTTTGGCTAATCAACTAAAAGATCTTCAATTGAAGCCAAACAATTTTGTCATTTTCCGAAACATAAAATTGACAGTCTCTCTCACTCCTCAAAGATTTTATCCGTAGCCATCGGAGACTGTTTCGCGTTTCTTCTCTCTTACATATTTGTACAAGTTTTACCGTGTCATTAGTTAAACTGAATTAACGGAATTTCACCTTCAGCGCCGTACTACTTCAACCAAAGCCAAGCCAAGCCAAAATGAGCCGAGCCACCACAATTTCATGACTTCAAGATTAACTCTACAATTAGTTTTTTTAGGAATTCTATCATTGTATTGCGTGAATTAAAAGGAATCACATACTGAGAATATTATTTCCAAAAACATGTTATTTTTTGATTGGTAAGAAATTTAATTTGTATACATTGATAATATAATTTTTTTACTCATACATGCAACATTATTATGTCAATTTTTAAAATATTTCTATAATTATTCATTTGACATGATATGGCTGAATACATATACAAAGTTACATTAATAGACATTAATCTCATTTGATAAATTCTTGATATATCTAAAAATCTTTATAAAACTTATTTACTTTAAAACACAATAGCATTTTGAAAAATAATAGAAAAGGGTAGTTATTGATAGTTGTATTTTATTCTGAGAATAAAATTTCTCACTTGCTAAATATGAGAAGAAATAAGCAACTGTAAAACGAGAAAGTCTTACATGATCACAAGCTTTTGAACTCACCATTTAGGCACACATACATAAAAATACATTTGATTTTATTATTTTAAAAAAATATTATTAATTATTTTCTCTTTCTACCTTTTCTTAGTTGTGTATGTGTGTCTAAATTTAGTGTTCAAATATTTGTGCCCAAGTAAGTATTTTTCCTGGTAATAGATTCAATTCGTGATTCTTGCTTATAAAAAAAGTTCACCTTACAATAAGCTAAACATGAGAATGGATAAACAACTAGTAAGAAATTCAATTCGTGATTCTTGCTTATAAAGAAATTTGGAAGGGAAAAAAATCCACCTTACACTAAACATGAGAATAGATAAGCAACTAATAAGAGACTCAATTCGTGATTCTTGCTTATAAAGAAATTTGAAAGGAAAAATAAAATCCACCTTACATTACGAGTCTACATGTCTTGATACACATTATTCATCGTTAAAAGACCGTACCGAAAATATGCTAATAAAAAATAAACATGGAAATAAACAGCTGACAGTTGCATGTAAATTAATTTGTAGAAATAAATCATAATTGAAACCAATTTTAATTAACTTTCTCATCTAATCTCAATCAAAGTTCATACCCTTTTCAATCACTTTCTTATCTTAAGCCGCGCCACAAAAAAAGCCACTAATTGAAAGAAAGAAAGAAAAAAAATCATCACGCGTCTCTCTCTCTCTCTCTATTATATCTGTCTGTCCAAAAAACCTCAGTGTCCGAAAACTATCTGTCGTTGACAAAAACATGACCGGAAACCTCAATCTCCGACACCAAATCTCCACCTTCTAAACCACACCTTTCAAACCGATCTAAAAAACCAAACCAAAACAAAACTTGATTATAAGTTATAACCATGGAAGGTGAGAAAGTAAACGTGGTGATTGATTTGGTTAACGAGATAGCGAACATCTCAGACTTCAGACCTATGGTGAAAAAGCAATATTGTAACTTAGCACGAAGGTTAAAGCTGTTGATTCCTTTGTTTGAGGAAATTAGAGATATGAAAGATTCGATTCCGAATGATACTTCAAAAGCGTTGGTTTTGTTTAAAGATGCTCTTGATTCAGCTAAGGAACTTCTCAGATTTGGTTGTGAAGGAAGCAAGATTTATATGGTTTGTTATTTTTGATCTTTTTTGCTTTATGTAGTTAAAAGTTATTTTTAGTATTAACATATCTTTGAACTTTGCTATATAAGGTTTTTTTTTTTTTTTTAATTTAATAAAATTATTCTTCTTGGCTATGTTTACTTCAGATTTGTAGAAATGTTTTATTTAGTTTGTGTTATTTTTTCTTAATTCAATAGGATTGTTAATTTTTTTTTAAAATTGATTTCTGTCTTGAATTATGATTTTTGATTAAATTTATGTTGGTGATTATGATCTGATTTCTTTATACTAGTTCTTTGTTTTTTTGTACTTTGATTTGTTTATGGTGGGTGAGTGAAACCTTCATAATTATGGATTTTTGTGCTAAATTGGGCATTTTGAGAATATATTGCATGGTGTTTAGGAATTGTAATGAAAAGGAATTTCTGTCTTTTGAGCTTGTATGGTATTCAATTCGATGTTTTGGATGTAATCTGTTAAAGGTACAAGCCTATAATTTTCCGAGATCTCCGGCAAATTGTACCGGTACTCAATTTGTCTTCTTCGGGAAGGAGACTTTACTATTAATTAAAGTGGCAATGATCATTTTACAATTATTATCGAGGGGGATTTAAACTCTATTCCTTGAGGTAGAGGTTATCAGATCGAACTTTTACAACCTAGCTGACACCTCATGAACCCCCGAAAATCGACAGAAGAATTTTCTCCCTTTCATTTCTATTGTTAAAAAGGATTTTGGTGAGGAGTTGAGTAAATATTTTTCTATGCTTGTTCTTTCTTCACTTGAGAGTTGAGACGCTTTCCACACTCCAGATGTGAAATCTGAAGATATAGTCTTTTGCACACATGAACATTTGAGCGACAAAAGGAGATTTCTGAATGCTGTAAATTTCTCTCAGCTTAAAGACCATATTGTGGGCATTCCCTTTTGAAGCTCTTGGTACTATTTGTTGATCTAGTATACCAAAAACATTTTACTCTTGATGTTTAATTATCATGCTATATATTATGGATCATGATCGGCAATCTTCATTCGACTAAACCCTCTTTTATCAAAGGTACCCTAGGATTCCAAAACCATGTTTTTTTAACTTGGGTAAGATTATAGCTGTTTGGTGATTCTGTCACAATGGTCCACATGTGGTCCAACTGCTTTGGACCATTGTTATTAAGATAGTTCTGGTTTCAGTTGTGTGGGGTTTTGCACAGGAAGTTAAAAAGGTAAAATGTAGAGGTAGAGCGAAGAGTATTTTCCTTTAACTGTGCCCAGTGTTTCAAGCATTGATGAACTTTGAAAAGGTCAAACTAATCCAGGTTTTTGCAAAATTTAGTAATTAATAATTAATAATTCAATACAATTTACAATATCTGTACTATTTGGAATCCAAATAATACTGTGTATCTAATAATTGTTAGTATTGTACTTCTTTTTATCTATATGGGAACCTTACCATGCTTACAGTTACATAGGAGGCATTTCATATGATTGTTTTGACCTTTGGTTGCTTACAGTTTAAAGTCCCTTGTGAATCCCATTCTAAAAATTATGAGTTAAACCAATATACTTAGAGAGAGCATTATGAAAACTTAATTCTAATAAAATGACATGTGCTGCCTTAGATGTTCATTCAATTGTTTTGATCCATGTTTACAGGTCCTTGAGAGGGACCGGATTATGAATAACTTCTATGAGGTGACAGCTCGGTTGGAACAACCACTGGATGGAATTTCCTATGATAAACTTGACATATCAGATGAAGTTAAAGAGCAGGTATAAATACTTCTGTTATATATATTCAATGTTGTGCAACACTACTAGATAACTCTTCACAGTAGAATAGACACCACCACAGCACGATCTTTTTATTTTTTTTTATAATTTTTTTATTAAAACAAGACTATGGAGCTTCTTTATCTTAACATTTTTGCTATTCATATAATCGTGTGTAACTCTCGCTATCATTTTAGGTTGAACTGGTTCTTACCCAGTTCAGAAGAGCCAAAGGGAGAGTTGATGAACCAGATGCCAAGTTGTATGAAGATATGTCATTTCTTTACAACAATAGCAGTGATGCAGCTATAGATCCAGCTGTTCTAAGTCGATTAGCAGACAAATTGCAACTGATGGGAATAGCCGATCTTACACAAGAATCACTCGCTTTGCATGAGATGGTGGCTGTAAGTGGTGGGGATCCAGGGGCGCGCATTGAGAAGATGTCAATGTTATTGAAGAAGATAAAGGATCATGTGCAAATAGAAAACCTAGTCAAGGATGATACTAAAACAGCAAAAGGCGTTTCTTCAGGATTTTATGGACTAGGGGAAAATGATACGAATCATCAAGCCCCTGCTATTCCTAGTGACTTTAAATGTCCGATTTCCTTGGAATTGATGATGGATCCTGTCATTGTTTCAACAGGACAGGTATGTACATTCTATGATACTCTCTTATAGACATTAAGGTTTGGTCATTTCATTATCATTCTTGACTTCAATTTGAAAAGTTCTTATCTTGCATATATGTCTCTGCTTGAGTGTAAGATATCTGCAAACGGAACCATGCTCTTTACACAATTTTCTCAATAGATCTAAAGGTTTATTTGGTTTAAGAAAACTTAAAATAATCTGTTTCCATTTAATAATTACAGAAACTTACCTTGTTTTCAATTTATTATTATTAGTTATAAATGATTTGTACCAAAAATGGTATAGCCTTTTCAATATTTCCTGGATGATCATTCTCTCATTTTACTAACAAAAAGGATCATGTTATTGAGATTTAATGTAGTCGGACATATTGCAAAATGTACAATTGTTTTATTATATATTGTAAAATTTCTTTGGAACAAGTTTTGGTTGAATTTTAAATAATTGTATAAAAAATTGAAGGCTACATGATGAATCCAGTGTGCATTATTGACATTTTACCCGTTTCAGAGTCAATTTGCTGATAACTGTCTATTAATACTCAGACACATCTTGTTCTCATCTGCAGACTTATGAGCGTTCTTGTATTGAGAAGTGGTTGCAAGACGGGCACGGGACGTGCCCAAAAACACAGCAGAGTCTCACCAGTACTGTTCTCACACCCAACTATGTCTTACGAAGCCTGATAGAACAATGGTGTGAAGCCAATGGCATAGAGCCACCAAAACGACCCAGCACTTCCGAGCCAAGTAAATCAGCATCAGCCTGCACCCCAGCTGAGCGAAGTAAGATTGAAAGTCTTATCCACAAGCTCACATCCGGCGGTCCTGAAGACCAGAGGTCAGCTGCCGGAGAGATCCGCCTTCTTGCAAAACGCAATGCAGATAACCGTGTAGCTATTGCTGAAGCTGGTGCAATCCCTCTCCTTGTTGGTCTCCTCTCCGTGCCAGACTCCCGAACTCAAGAGCATGCTGTTACAGCGCTTCTGAATCTCTCCATATATGAGAGTAACAAAGGAAGCATTGTTTCTTCTGGAGCAGTTCCAGGCATAGTTCATGTACTGAAAAGGGGAAGCATGGAAGCTCGGGAAAATGCAGCAGCAACACTTTTCAGCCTTTCAGTTATCGATGAAAATAAGGTTACAATTGGTTCTTCAGGAGCGATATCACCACTGGTGACACTGCTGAGTGAGGGTACCCAAAGGGGTAAGAAAGATGCTGCAACTGCACTCTTCAATTTGTGCATTTATCAGGGAAACAAGGGAAAAGCAGTGAGGGCTGGTGTTATTCCAACGCTCATGCGATTGCTGACAGAACGTAATGGGGGAATGGTGGATGAAGCATTGGCCATTTTGGCAATTTTGGCTAGTCATCCTGAAGGGAAAGCTGCCATTGGTGCTGCAGAGGCAGTGCCGGTTTTGGTAGAGTTTATCGGGAATGGATCCCCAAGGAACAAAGAGAACGCAGCCGCGGTTTTAGTTCACCTTTGTTCTGGAGATCGACAATATATAGCACAGGCACAAGAGCTAGGGGTGATGGCTCCATTGTTGGAATTGGCTCAAAACGGCACAGACAGAGGCAAAAGAAAGGCAACACAATTGATAGAGCGTATGAGCAGGATCCGTGAGCAGGAGCAGCATGAAGTTCCGACACAAACTGAACTTCAAGCTCAGAACGATGATATCCATCCACCTTTGATCATTAACCTCGATATTGACACCTAAATGTTTTGTTTATATGTGTATTTTGTTTCTTTAAAATGTGTTGAAAGAGGCATCGGTTCGGAGGAAAAGGTGGAAGATCACCTTCCTGCACCAAGTTATTCGTTTGTTTGTTTGTGTTATATACAAAGCAAAATGCAAAATGCCATTTGAAATGGGAACAGATCGAAGAAAATGAGAATAGTGTGCCTGACGTGAAAAATGTATAATTGTAACATAACATGTAATGTACCTATTCTATCATCTTCAATATTTAATGAAGAGATGTTTTGTCTATTGGCATGATAAATTTGTCCATGTATTTTCACATTCAAAACGTTGATTTACAAATGTTGCTGAAATATTATTTATAGCTTCTCTTTGTTGGTTCACTATACATGATGAATTTTCCAAAGTATGTCATTCTACCCTGTTTACAATGCATATTTTTTTTGTTTTAACATTGGTTCTCAAAGAAAAGTTTGATTTGGAACATAGTAGAATGTGTCCTAGAAAGTTTTTTCACAGGGCATGTGAGCAAGGATAAAACTCAGTTGAAAAAACTTGTGTTTGTTTGTGGAGGCAATTGTTAATCTTGCAAGTAGCTTGAAATGCTACAACTTTCATATTTTATAGGAGTGCAGAGACAGCCAGGAGGTTTGCCTAGAAGCAGCCACCCTTGAAAGAGTGCGTAATAGCTCACTGATCGAGCGTTCTTGCGCTGAAGATTTTTTTATTCGTTTTTTTATATTAAATTAAAGTTTATTCTATAATATTTTCATTTCTTACTAATAATTAATATGAATTACTAGTAAGAATATGAATATAATAAGAATTTTATCCTATCTATTAGAGAATATAGAATATATTTATTAATAAATATATTCTATATTTTGAATTGGTTAGAAAAACAAACATGATTAATTAATATTTAACAACTAATCCATATGTGGATATGCTAGTATGGGTTACAACTGTTTTGGTGACCCAATCTAACTTGACTTATTGGTGGGTTATTAGGTTGATGATAAGAAAATAATAAACTCATTTATTCAGGTCAAAGTGGGTTTAATCTCAGTAAGCACTTTATCCTACCTTTCTGTTTTTATTATTATTTTTCCTTCGTGTTTTGATCTCAACCAAATTTATATTTTGCTAAATTCTTTTTCTCTCTCATTTTTATTTGTTTTCTCCAGCAATTATTCTCTTGATTTTTTTTCCATGTAAGGAACAAACAAGTACATACAAGACAGCAAATCCAGTGCAAGTGCACATCCATTTATCAACAGCTTGGAAATACATTCAAAATTTTGCAGACGAATTTTGACGTCAAATTCTGTCTAATTTTTCTACAAAATGAATTAATAAACCATAAGTTACAAAAGAATGAGACAAACTTATCTCACAAGGAAAAAAAATACAGGGAGGGAAAGTCATTGTTTCTTTATTTCTTTTTTCCTCTATCAACACTAAACTTTTAATTCAATCACTATGGTAGAGTTCATCCAATAATCAAGGATGGACCAAAAGTTTCATAGAAGCTTCCTTCTTAGGGGTCACGACCAATTAGCCAAGTCAAGAGTCCACACTTCACCACGTACCACAAAAGCTAGATTCAATCTATTTTCCATGCAGAAAGAAACGGTCCTCACTAACAACTCTGAATGGATGCTTTCAATGGGGAATTAATATATAAAGTAATTAAATACATTATTTTGTTTAGATCAATGTATAATCACACACACCTATATGACTCCTTTTCTCGTCCTATTGATTTCTCACACCCTATTTTGTTCGGATTATATAATCTAAACGACATAAACACCTCATAAAAACCACCAAATTACATTAAAATATTTTAGATTTTAGAATTCGAATAGGGCGCGCGAGAAATTCATAGAGTGTGAAAAGTAATGTCCCACACCTATATATGTGTTTGTGTGTGCGCGCTCGTGTGCGTGTGTATGAAGAGAGAGAGAGATTTCAAACAAAAAATCAAATACAAACCCTGCCTTCAAGTCACTAAAAGAGAACGTTTCAAGGAATTGACTACAATTTTCTAGTCAAGTATGCAATAAAGATACTTGCAAGGTCAAATGTAGTGTCCTTTGATCACCTGTCTAAGAATTAAAAAAATACCAAGTAGTATAAAAGCTTATTGAAAAAGAAAACCATATTAATAATCTTTTCAGCACGTAGACGACTTCCTTCTCTAAATGAACTGATCTATGACAAAATACACTAGACCATAACTCACACAATTATATGGTGCGTTTTTGAGCATATTCGATAGAATACAATGATACAAAAATTAATGAATTAGCAGAGCCTGTAAGAAAATATGTTCTCATTACAAAAGTTTGCAGGCATGAAGAACTTGAAACTTGATTCCAACCATTTTCAATTCTTCCTTAATGATTTTCCAATTAGTAAGGCAAAGAACAAGGTTGTTGGAGTAAAAAGTACCATCATTAAGCCTGGTGCATACATTGCACCTGAAATTTCTTCCAACTTGTGTAAATGTTGCAAGGATTCACGTATGTAGGGCGTCTTCGACAGCGGGCAGACTAGCTGGAGAAAAATTATTAGTTGATATGATTCAAAGTTAGGCTTTTCCAAAAACAAAAGAAAAAAAGTTAGGCCTTTAGTTAAATAACTAACAATTAGTTAGGTAACTTGAGCTACAAGTTTCGAGTTAGTTTTAGTCGGTTGTTAATTCCCATGTTGTATAAATAGTCCCCAATCACATAATAATCAATGCGTGATCATTCAATACAATTTTGATTGCGTATCATCTTAATTCCCTCATTCTCTCTTCATCTTCAAAATTCTCATTATTTTCTTTCTTCATCGAATCATTTTCAGTTTTTCACACACTGGTTCTTGTTATAAACCTGTCAGGTGTTCTATCAAAAATAAATTATAGGCACTTCGTCATGAAAACAAAGAACAACGAACAAATGTAAATACCGTGATCAGTAAGTAACTGCTCATCAAACATGTATAAAAAGAGGCGCTAACCCAAATAGGTGGAGCGTGAATTTCAAAACCTTGTTCCATCACCAAGCCTATTAGAAGATAAAAAACAATTTTGATTCATGCAATGCTTTGATATATAGAGAAGCAACAAAATACATCACAATTCAGAGTTCAATTCAACAATAATTATCAGAAATCAAATGAATTGGAAGTGCTATGGATCACTTTTTTGCACTCAACTACTCCTATGGTCTAGTTTGATTGACTTATTTGAACTTATCTACTTGTATAAATACTTGTGCGATTGTTTGAGAGAGCTTATGGAAAAAACTTATGGCATATCTATAACTGTTTTAAGCTTATTTCCATAAGCTTTCAAGTATAGCTTATATAAAAATAGTTCGACTTTATTTTATCTTTTGTTGTATAAATAGATGACACAAAAACACTTATATGACAAGCATTTAAGCTATAAGCACTTACTTAAATTGTTTATCCAAACATGCGCTTATCATAAGTTAACATATTGCAAATGGTACATGTAGTTAAGGGGGCTTCAACTTATGCCATAATTTGTAAAAAAAAAAAGAACTTTATGCCATAAAATAAAAACTTGCTTCAACTTGTTGTTAGAGCTTTTGTTTCTACTGGGATTTGTGTGCTGGTGTCTCCCGTCGCTGACTTGACGGTAAATACTCAAGGACCCCTTGAATTGCTTAAAATTTCACATGGAGTGAGAAAAACAAGCATTGAATCCTAGAATCTGGTCCACCTTTTAAGCAAAAAAATGTTTATCGGAAGTTACGATATGATGGACTGAGCAATGGCGAGGGGAGCGCCGAGCAATCTTATGACTTAACATGTCTAAGACCCTAGATGCAGTTCCCTCGTATGGTCCACCTTTTAACCTTAAATAGGTTACTTTTTACAAGGTTCTACAATTATTCTTTAAAAAAAAGGGTTTTTCTGTTATTATTTTATGGGTTTGTCAATTTTTTATTGAAAAAATCAATTATTTGTTAAAAAATTATATATTTAATATAAAATATACAAGTTTCAAGACACACTTATCATTTTATATTTTTTAACATGTACAAATTTGCACAGGATAGAAAAACTTTATTTTATTATTATTGTTATAAAATTTTAATAAACATGATAACAAAACATGTCGTAAGGGTGTTTGTAGCTTTGGGCTTTGCCTGGTTTGAGTAGTCACATAGAGGATCATCTATATGACCTACCCCAAAATTATCTATTTATGCTATCTAAACATAAACAAAGGAATACGTAAAGAAATACATGGATTAGGATCATCCTTTGTACATTCCTCGCTTTTGGGATGTCTCCAACCATTGGTAGTCTTCCTAAATTACATTTTTGCTCGTTTTTCCCTTTCATAGCCTATTTTACAAGTGAGGTAAGCCTCTCTAATTATAGGCAAGCTATTTCCAATATTTCGATAATAGTCATTGTGTGGTGTGCACAACCTTGTATGCATCACAATAATGCAGTGATTGAACACCTTCAACTGTTTTCAAATTATATGCAAGCAATTTCCAATATTTCCAAAATAGTCATTGTGCGGTGCGCACAACCTTTTACACATCATTCATGATGCAGTGATTGAACACCTTCAACCGTTTTCCATGTTGCGTGATACACAACTCATTGCACACATCACATATTGTCTATTAATTGTACACTTGATATTTCTTCGTGGTTGCGTGATGCGCGAATCCTAGCACGCATCAGACGCAGTGACTCATCCTTTCTCAATCTTCCATCTCTTGTTCTATTTCTCATCAACAAAACGTGTGTGTTGGATATACCTCAAGAAGCCACTTGATTGATCTTATTATAAAAAGTGCAGCATGACCACATAGTTGTTTGTTTTAGGTGATTTGTTGTGGTTCAAGGCCTTGTGCTTTAAATTAATATCACAAGCACATCCATTGGATTATTTACATAAATTTGACTAAAACGAATTATAACTTGCTAGAAACACTCTAAAATGTCTCCTAAATTATGCTAAAAATACATGACTGATTATCATCATGACCCCATGTGTTGTTTTCATATGTTGTCCTCGTTTTGGATTATTCCTTCATTATGTCAGTACTTTCATCATTAACATTCACCATTTTGCACTCCTCATTCTTGGGATTATCATATCCACAAAACCTTCACGAGGAGTGGCCGAAATTTTGGTTGACAAATGGCCAATTTGTATCTCTAGATTCTTGATACGAGCTTCTTTATTCTTTTGAGCAGTTTCTTGGCTCACCTTCAGCTCCTTAAGATTGTTTTGTGTGGATTTCATGAACTTTCAACATAATCTCCTCTAACTTAGAGGGTTTCCTTTATTTCTAGTTGGGTGGAGGTGCTTGTGTTTGATTTAGAAAGTTGTTGCTCCACTTCATATTATGATGATTTTTCCTTGCATTGTTGTAGATGTTAGAAAATGGGTTGCCTCTCTTGTAATCACCCATGTAGTTGGCTTCCTCAGTTGTATCTTCAACAATGCCTTCCTTGTTCTCTTTCCCATCATTACACTTCCATACTTCTGTTTGTGGTGACTTAGAGCATGAAGCTGCTAACTTCTTGGTGAGAGCCACGAATTGGGAAACCATATGGTTGTGGTTGACCATAAAAGCACTATAGGCATCCAACTCCAAAACTCCCTGCATTTTGCACCCATATCAATAACGGTATAAAACTTGTTTTGCACCTTTTCTAAATCTCAGAGCTCAGTATTTGACTTTGTCATCTTGGTGTTACCAGCTGAAGCATCCAACAACATTCTTATTAGGGCTCTCAACCTTTGAGTGGAGATTTGAATTTGGTTGAGCTCATCTATATCGTGGCCAGGACACCATTTTAGTAACAATAAAAAATGCTCTCATGTGTCATGCAAAGACTTTCCATCAACATGCTTAAAATGAGTGATTTTAGCACGATTTTCCATGAACTTAGTGACTGCAAATAAACGCTCCAAGACTTTTTTCCTCAAGCTCTAAAACTCCCTTCATTTTTGCACCCTTATCAATAACACTATAAACCTTATTTTTCACCATATTTTCTTCTAAATCTCTGACCTCGGTATCTGACTTTGTCTTCTTGGTGTTCCCAACTTAGGCATCTAACATCATTCTTATTTGGGCTCTCAACCTTTGAGTGGAGATTTTCATTTGGTTCGGCTCATCTATATATTGTGGCCAGGACACCATTTTAGTAACAATAAAAAAACTCTCTCATGTGTAATGCAAAAACTCTGCATCAGCATGCTCAAAATGTGTGATTTTAGCATGATTGTCCATCAACTTGGTGACTACAAACAAACGCTCCAAGAATTTTTTCCTCAAGCTCGTCCCATGTTTGAATAGTACTGCTAGGAAGAGCTAGTAATCAATTTTTTTCTCTTCCTGATAAAGGAAGAAGAAACAATCTCAGCCTCTTCTAATCTTGAGTGATGCCATTGGGGCAGGAGTAATCGTAAGTCCCATTATATGTTAACACAGTGTCACATGCAGTATTTGTCTATGGGTTGGTTTTCTTGGGGGGGGGTACTCTTTTAGGATTCTTATTTGTAAGTAAAAACATGTTTTGTATGGAACGGCCATGGGTCCTGTTTCTAACAAGAATCAAACCATAATTATAAACATGATTTGTGCAAGAGATGGTAAATATATTTAATGAGTTAAATTGTAATTAATTACCATGAGTTATGTTTATGTGTTATTGTTTATGACAGGTCTGGAACGATAAATAAATGCAGTTTGGAAACGGACAGTAGTAAATAGTTGTTGGAGGCATTTTGGTCAACTTGAGGTGCCTCTGAAAAATCATTGGGTGCCTAAAGAGAAATTTTCATGTGGATTTGAGTCAAGTGTATAGGCTTGCATAAATGAACTCTTATACCGATCATTTGGAGATCACAAAACAAAGTATCTATTTATTCCATTGATTATCATCAATAGTTTAAAAGTAAACATAACTTAAAAAATAAAGTCTACATGTTTGAAACAAACATGCACAAAGACAAACTTTCAAACATAAAGGAAAAGACAGTAAAACCAAATGATAGTGGAGAAAAGACTCCATATTACACAACAAAAGAGAAAAAAGAAACTATTCATAACTAGTATTTTCCGGCTTCTTAGTCCTATTCATAATCCCACTCCATTTCCAACCTCCTCTTGATCTTTAATTGTCATTTCTTTCATCTTCCGATCAACCTCCTTCAAATTTTCATCAATAAAAGATGAAAAATCATTAAGATCATATTTGCTCATTGAGTTTCCATTAAATTCTATGGTTTGAATATAATGATCAATGATATTGGTCATTTCCTTCTTCATGGTTTCCTCCCTTTGCTTCTTCAACTGCTCATAGACTTTCCCAATGCTTTGCCTCAAGAAGACCTCCTGATCCACCATCTTTTTACTTTGTTCATATCCAGACAAACTCCTAAACCTAGATATCACACTTCTGACCCCTGAATCTGATGGCCAAACCTCCACTTGAGGGTTGTTTTGCTCTGAAATTATTGCACATGCTTCTACTCCACATAGGGTGCTAATTTCATTAATCTTCTTCATAATTCCTATTAAAAAAATCTATATCCATAAACAATATATAATCGATGGTAAAATTTAAAATTTACTAAATGAAATCTAAATTACAATTTTTCAAAACTATTAATTATAAATTTAGAAAATATAAAAAAAAAGTGTTAACATGTGTTGATTCTAGGGAAAAAAAAGCTATATGTATGATATACAAAGATAATCTATACATGCTTATTGAAAATTAAGGAGAGGCTAAATCTAACCATTTTTCTTCTTTCTAAATGTAATCCTCCTCTTCGAGTCACCTGTTATGTATGCTAGTTTCACCTTATTTATAGTCATCGTAGTGAGGATCAGAAGACAAAATGGAAGTTGTGAAAATGCTTTCTCTTATGTTTTTCTTATGACTCTAGTTGTCTGCTTAAATAGACAAATTTGAGATACATTATACTGTTTTACAAATATAATATTAAATATATAAATAAATTTTAATATTTTGACTAGACATTGTAGATATATATATTAATAAATAGTTATTCATATACCATTGTTTTATAAAATACATTAAAAATTATTAAAGTGGCATTTATTTATTTTTCAATAAAATGTTCAACACTATTTTATTAAAAAATTATTTAAATATTGTTTTGTACATCATTAATTACTTATTTTATATACTTTTAAAAAATTTGTAAATTGTCATTAAACTGATAAATTTTTATTTTTTTTTTGTAATTTAAATATGGTAAAGTTAAAAATTTAGTTTTATATTTAATCATTATTATTTTATAAAAACACAAATGGCATTAATTATTTTAGATTTTTTATTAAAATATAATTGTTCGAAATTCGTCCCCTTCATATATTATACATTTGTTTTGCTAAGCTAGGAGAATGGACATGCATCAAGGCGAAGCAACGACATCCTAACTAGGTAGGCACCCCGCAGAACCCCCATCCTATGCCGCAAACTCAGAGAAAAATTTTATTAAAAAAAGGGAAAAAAATTACAAGAGGGGGGACTAGGCCAAAACCCTCAAAAGAAAACAAGAAACAAAAAGAAACAAAGCAGAAAAATAAACAGAAGACAAAAATAGGAAACATCTGTCTACAGGAACCTAGAGCGAGGGAACCCACTCTGGTCCAAGAAGAAATCAGTCTGAAGAGTCTGAGGCAACACTGAGAACCAAACCATGCCTTGTGTCGAATGACCCATATTAGCCAACAAATCTGCACAACAATTTCTTTCCCTAAAGATGTGAGAGGTAATAATCTGTATACCTTGGTTGCAAGCGTTATGCCAACGATTACGTAGTAAAACCGGAATTAGAGAGCGGTTTTTAAAGACCAATAGAGCACTCGTTGGGTCACTCTCTAACCAAACATTCCTCCAACCATGTTGAGCTGCATACTCCAAAGCAAGAATAAAACCATATGCCTCAGCATAAGAAGAAAACCATATATTATAAATTGTTTTTACCTATTAAGTTAAGCTTGTGAGTTAAAATAAGGGTATAATAGAAAGAAAAAAAAAGTGCAAAAATACACTTTTTTAATTTGGTTTTGCTATTTCAAAATGACACTTAAAAACGATCAAAGGGATTAACATATACATATTTTAAGGAAGAAGTGTATACATTGTAGTAAAAAAAAAAAAGAGAAGAATAGTGCAATTCGATATTTTTCAAAGGACTGAGGGTGAATTTTAAAATGATTAAAATTGGACCGATCATTGAACGATGTAGACATTTTTCATTGTCTAGCTAGATTTTAATGAGACTAATTAAATAAAATATTCAACTTTTTCATATAATGTATAAAAAATATTAAATAAAAATAAACATAATAAAATTTATAATTATATTTATTAAAAATTTCAAACTCATTAATTATAATAATATTATAAAATTCAATAACTTTTTTATAAGGTAATAAAATCTAATTATTAATTAATATAGTAAAATAAACTAATTAATGTTTTAAGTTTATTTTTTATATAAATAATATTTATTTTCTTTATTCGAAGACAATAATATTTTTTTTTTTTGAAGAAGTCCAAATAGAATTTATTAAAATCACAATGAATCCTAACCAACACAAGGAATGCTAGACTAGGAGTCGAAAAGTAACAACATACAAAGGAAAACAAAAGTTGTACCAAAACCCTCACCCACCTTACATAAAAAAAACCTCAACCAATATCATTCCACCACCCATCGTAGCTCGCACACAACCCCAAACAACAACGTCAAGAACCAACACAACAACCAACAACCTTTGAAAAACAATTGGTAACTATAACAATTAAAACAACAAAAACCACCTTCGCCACAACAACAATCGATGTAACCTTAACGAATCCACCTTTGCAACAACAACAACCAGCGCAACAACAAAATCCACCTTCATAGCAGCAATACCATCAATCCACACCGACAAACCACCATATAACAGAGTAGTCGAGCCGAATGAGAAGATTCTGATCGAACCCAACCGTCGAGGATCCACCGACACCTCCTCCACATAGATCAGGATCGGAAGAAACAACCATCACACAAAAACACTAGACAACTTGCGTTGCGTTTTTTCTAACAGGTAAACTCAACACCCGCAAGGAAGAAAACAGCAACGCCGCAGCTATCGTACCAAAACCACCACCATCACCTCCTCTTACCACCAAAACCGAGACTTACCTCACCACCGTCACGTAGCCATATGGTGAGCCACCAACACATCCACATAGCCACCACATAACCACCATGAAAACACTCCAAAACACCACCTTTCACCACCAGCCCACCACGAACTGCCGCACCAACGACACCTTTCACCACCATTTTCGCTGTACCACCGAAGACACTATATCATCATCTAGAATCCACCACTGCACCACCACCACCACAACCACAACACAAAAATTCCCACCCAAACGAACCACATCACCACCACGACACAAAACCTCTACCCTAACCACCACCACCATATATTTTTTTTAATAATTATCCGAAGACAATAATAAAAACTTGCCTCAAATTCCTTTATATATGAATGAGAATTTCAAAACCGCCTCTTTTGATTAAATTGTTCATTGAACCTATAGTTAAAAAATAAAATATCATTTAAATTGTTTTATTAACTAAATATAGTATTATGAATATATTATATTAGTACAAAATATACGGTTCCTTAAATATATTCAAATGTAAAGCAATTTAAATTGCAAACTAGCATTGTACAAAACATATTAGGTCCATGAGGTGTTCATTCAATGGTAAAAATCTTGATTTTATAATTTTAAAAGATAATTTAAATTTCATAATGGTCGGTTGCAATTTTTTTTTTTT
>Ga0228711_1004267_pt1 | contig 22049 bp, 20 predicted proteins | sample MedpolnodulmetaG_2_FD_177996 | JGI IMG/M metagenome (GOLD analysis project Ga0228711, IMG submission 177996) | Root nodule microbial communities from Medicago polymorpha collected in Santa Monica, California, United States - brown nodules | ecosystem: Host-associated > Plants > Roots > Nodule...
GCGACAAGTCTTACGAAGAGATGGTGAACACCGTTCTCGGTGTCGCGGCGCTCGTTACCGGATCGCAGCAGGCAGTCCAAACGCGCCGCACCTCTTTCGAGCAGGCGGGGGGCAAACATCGGCCAGGCCAAGGACATCAAAGGCTCGATTGATCAGAACACACAGCTTCAGGTTCAGGCAGGCCTGACCATCAACGAGCTGATCGGCGTCATGAACGGCGCCGTATCTTCGCTTCAGGCCGATAACCAGCGACGCCTGACGGACATTTCCAACTCGAAGAAGGCGCTCACCTACAGTGACCAGTAAAAACACCACTACCGCAAAGGTTCTGTTTCTCGTCCTGATCGCGGCCGGCCTGGCCGGCTGCGGTACCGCGGCGAAGGAGAAGACCGCCCCCTGCAAGAGACCTGCCAACCTGACGTCTTACGTGCCGGATCCTCGCCAAGAATGCGGCCCGATGATGAGCGTCAACGGTGACGCAGCGGCCGCCTTCGCTGCGATTGAGGCGACGGCGGCTGAATAAGGACAATTTGCAACGATGCACGATTTTCTAGGCGATCTGCTGGACAGAATTGAACAGACCGGCGCGAATTTTTCTTCCCGGGCCTACGGGATCGTCGGCGATGAGATCGTGCCACTGCTCACCATCATGTTCATTGCATATGTGGGCTACTACGGACTCCAGCTTTTCATGGGAACGGCCCGCGTCAGCGTCAGCGAGATCGTTGGTCGCGTCGCCCGGATGTTGATCATTCTGGCGCTGGTCAGAGAGTGGGACTACTTCAACACTCTTTTCTATTCCTGGCTGAATAACACGCCAGAGGACGTCGGCCGGGCGATCCTTACCGCCACCGGGACAGGCATCACAGAGCCGACAAACGGCCTTTCGATGATCTGGAAAACGGCCAATGAGGCTGCTTCTGCCTTCGCAGAACAGTCTGGTTATTTTGCCGTGCTGCCGTCCATGATCGGTTTTTTGATCATGTTTGCAGTGGCGGTCTTCATTGCAGTGGCTCTGGCGATCCTGCTCCTCGCCAAGGTGATGATGTGGGTGCTGATCGGGACCGCACCGATCTTCATCGGCTGCATGCTCTTCCAACAGACAAGAGGCATGGGCGTCGCCTGGTTCCAGCAGGTGCTGATGTATGCTCTGATCCCACTATTCGTCTACGTCGTGGCTGCATTCCTGATCTCAGCGATGGACCCGGAACTGACAAAGGTCACGAGCGCTGCAAACCAACGGGAACTTCAGCTTAGCGACATTTCCGCTTTCCTGCTCCTGTGCGCCGCAGGCGCATTTGTCCTCTTCAACATTCAGGTTCTCGCGCAGGGCATTACCGGTGGCGTGGCCGCCGGCATCGGCAATTTCGCACGTGCCGTTGGCCGATGGGCAGGCGTATCGGCACCAATATCCGCCCTGTCAGGCGGACAACGTCTGGCGGGGTCAATTGGCAATGCCGGGATGCAAGCGAGGGCACGTACCCAGGAAGGCATGAGAACCAACATTCGCAACGCCGCTGCTCAGGCGATGCAGAACCGCATTAGCAGCAACAGCATGCCTCGCTGAGGCGCGAATTTAAGGGCTAGAACGAATGGCAGAAACGAATGACGCAACTCTTCGGAGCTACTTTCAGGACGGTGATCGCTGGGAACAGGAGATCGTCAAAAAAGCCAAGCGATCGCGCTCGCTCGCATGGTTCGTCACAATGATTTTCGGCGCGATCACCCTGCTGTCACTGACAGCATTGGTGATGCTCGTTCCGCTGAAGAGCTTTGAGCCGTACATCGTCGAGGTCGATAAAAACACCGGCTATATGGAGGTGAAGACCAGCCTAACTAGGTCCGCCAAGCTGACCGACCAACAGGCGGTCACTCAAGCGAATGTCGTTCGCTATATCCGATCTCGCGAAGGCTACGACCCATTCGCGATTGAGCAGAATTTCGGCATCGCCGCCCTGCTCTCTACTGATGATGCGGCCCGCGAGCTGCAGGAGCTTTACAGTGCGGCAAATCCCAACAATCCCGCAAAGGTCCTCGGCAAGAACAAGAAGGTAACCGTCGACATCAAGTCCGTCACCTTCTCCAATGCGAGCACGGCCTTGGTCCGTTTTTCCACGACCGAAAAATCGGACACGGATTCGATCGTGCGTCACTACATTTCAGTCGTTCGCTATCGCTATACGGATACGCCGGCGACCAACGAATGGCGTTTTGAGAACCCCTTGGGCTTCCAGGTCTACAACTACCGTCGCGATCAAGAAACGGTTACGTCGGGAGGCGAGGAATGATCAAACGCCTCCTGCTTTCCGCGGCCTGCGCGGCCGTGATGATGACTCACGCCCATGCTGCGCAGGCACCTCGCCCGGGCAGCCTCGATTCGCGCGTGACCAGCGTCGTCTATCAGTCCAATAACGTGGTGAAGGTCTCTGCCACCTACGGCATCTCCACCATGATCATCTTTGACGAGGACGAAAAGTTCGAAACGATCTCACTTGGCGACACCGACAGTTGGCAGGTTGCCCCTTCCGACAAGGGCAACATTCTGTTCGTGAAGCCGATCGCAAAGAACGTCGCCACCAACATGAATGTTGTGACCAGCAAGAGGATCTATTTCCTCGAGCTCAACGACCATGCTCCGTCCGATGGCAAGCAGGTGTTCGGGATCCGTTTCGTCTATCCCGAGAAGGATCTAAATGCCGCGCTCCGCAAGGAGGCTGAGTACCGGGCGGCCTACCCGAACATGTCGAATGTCGATAAAGCCAACGTCAACATCGACTATTCGTTTTCCGGTGATCCGGCGTTGAAGCCTTTGGTGATCTTCGACGACGGGAAAAAGACCTTCTTCAAGTTCGGCAGCCGGGTGCCGGCGATTTTTGCCGTCCAGGCCGACTTTTCCGAGACACTGCGCAATTTCCGGAAGGAGGGAGAATACATCGTCGTCGATGGTGTCGCGACGCAATACACGCTGCGCGAGGGCAATCAGTGGACCTGCATCTTTAACCTTCGCAAGCCCGATTTCGGCGCTCCGGATCCTGCCATTCTCGGTCCGGCTCCTGACATCAAGGCGACGAAACGTAGGAGGAGCGGCAACTAATGAAGCGCAGCCCTGAACTTGAAGCCATGACGGCGGCCGATGAGACGGCCGTCAGCAACAGAAACGCTGGACGCAATCAAACCATCGGTATGGCCGCCTTACTTCTGGGGGGCGCTGTCGCCGCCTATTTCGTGCTTGCCACGGCAGGAGAAAAGCCGCGTGATGTCGTCGATAGCGATGAAGAGTTTCAGACCACGACCTTCCGGCCGCCGTCCTTCGTGCGTGAGCAAGAAGAGCCGAAGCCGGAAATAGAACCTGCAGTCATCAATCTGCCGCCGCCCCCTGACCCGGTTCAAGAAACACCAGTTGATACAACCGAGTTCAAGGTTCCTCCCCCGCCGGAGGTGGTTGAATACACGCCCGAGGCGGCGCCTGTCGAAGAGTTTCCCGAACGCTATAGGTCGGGCTTGATCTCGCTTGGTCAGAAAGGCAATGGGAACGGCAACGGCGGATTTCCAGGCGAGGACGATTCCGGGCTGAGTGTCGCTGGCGAGGACCGCAACAGCAAGTACCTGGCTGCGGCCTCGAGTCTCGCCGATCGGAGCGCAAAGGCGCGGCAAATCGAACGCATCGACGCCATGATACCGGAAGGAACGTTGATCCCCGGCATACTCGAGACCGCGATCAACAGCGATCTCCCCGGCCAGATTCGTGCGATCACGTCGCAGGACGTCTATTCCTTTGACGGGCGGCGCGTCCTCATTCCGACTGGAACGCGCCTCATTGGCGAATACCAGTCCGAGATTACCCGCGGGCAAAAACGGATTTTTGTTATCTGGACCCGGCTCATTCGCGACGATGGCGTGTCGGTGCGCCTCAACTCCATCGGCACGGATAGCTTGGGGCGCTCGGGCTTGACCGGCCATGTCGACAACAAATGGCGCGAGCGGTTCGGCTCCGCAATCATGCTTTCCGTCGTCGGCGCCGGCGCCAGCTTCCTGACCGGCTACGGAAGCGACGAGGCGTTCGGCGACGACAACAGCGAGGCACAACGTGGCGAGGAGCTCGCCCGCGAAACCATCGCCGAGACCTTCTCGGATATGGCGAACCAAGCTTTGAGCGAAAACCTGCGCATCCCTCCCACCATCAGCGTCAGCCAAGGCGAGCGGATCTTTGTCTACGTACGCCAGGACCTCGATTTCAGCGCCATGTATGACGACCCGGTCACCGAAGCGATGAAGGAGATTCAACGTGAACGTCGTCGCAGGTAAGGCCACTACGATCAGACGCGATCCCCATTATTTCCTCAATCGCGCTCTCGAACCGATCAGGGAATTTATCGACGATCCGAGGGTGGTGGAAATCGCCGTCAACAAACCGGGCCATGTCTATGTGGAGCGGCTTGGCGCCGATTACATGGAGCATCATCTAATCGACGCCCTGACGGGTGATGAAATCCAGAACATCGGCGAACGTGTTGCGGCTGCCACGAACCAGTTCATCAGCCGCTCGAAGCCGATCCTCAGCGCCGGGCTTCCGACCGGCGAGCGTATCCAGATCGTCTTGCCGCCGGCGGCACCCGAAGGTGGTTCGGTCTCGATCCGCAAGCAGGTGGTCAATAACTTCACGCTCGAGGAGTATCGCGACAACGGTTCGCTCGATAAGGTCTCTGTGGCCGTCGGCGGCCTCAGCGACATTGATCGCGAGCTGATAGGGCATCTGCGCGCCAATCGGATCTACGATTTCATCCATACCGCCATCACCAAGCGGGTCTCTATCCTGATCAGTGGCGGCACTTCCTCCGGCAAAACGACCTTCCTCAATGCTTGCCTGAAGAGCGTCGATCCGCATGAGCGGATCATCACGCTCGAGGACACGCGAGAGCTCTTCCCACCGCAAGCAAATGCCGTTCATCTGATCGCGTCGAAGGGCGACCAGGGCACAGCGGACGTGACCATTCAAAGCCTGCTCGAGTCATCGCTACGCATGCGGCCGGATCGCCTGTTCGTCGGTGAAATTCGAGGCGCAGAGGCTTTTTCCTTCCTGCGGGCAATCAACACCGGCCATTCCGGCAGCATGTCGACGGTTCACGCCGATACGCCGATGGGCGCTTATGAACAGCTCGTCATGATGATGCAGCAAGCCGGCATGTCGGCGGGTTTTTCGAAGCAGGATCTGATGTCGTATATCCAGATGGTCATCCCGATCGTCATCCAACTCCGCCGTGAAGGCGGCAAGCGCGGGGTCTCTGAGATCTTCTTCGCCCGGGATGAGCCATGACGAAGCAGCTTCAGGCGTTCTACCTGCTCTTTTGCGTCGGGATAGCATTCGTTGTCTGGATGCTCGGGTACGGCCTGGGGCTTCAGCTCTTCTATAAGGACGGTCGGATCCTCGAAACGACGATCACGAGCAATCCTTTCGCTCCGATTCAACAGTTCTGGCATTACAAAACGAGCCCGGCCCTGCAGAAGGTCGCGCTTGGTTCGATGCTGCCGGCGCTGCTGGCAGCGGGCCTTGTCGCCTACATCGGACTGAAGCCGACGAGCAGCCCATTGGGGGATGCCGCGTTTCAGGACATGGCCTCGCTACGGCGCGGGAAGTGGTTCCGCAAACAGGGACACATCTTCGGCCGGGTCGGGCGGAACATACTCCGCGCCAGGGACGATCGGCATCATCTGATCATCGGCCCGACACGCTCCGGTAAAGGCGCGGGCTATGTGATCCCCAATGCGCTGATGCACGAAGGCTCGATGATCGTCACCGATCTCAAGGGCGAAGTGTTCAAGGCCACGGCGGGTTATCGCCGGCAGAACGGCAGCCAAGTCTTCCTATTCGCGCCCGGCTCCGAAAAGACCAACAGCTATAACCCGCTGGACTTTATCCGGCCCGAGCGCGGCAATCGCACGACCGACATTCAAAACATCGCCAGCATTCTTGTGCCCGAGAACACGGAATCGGAAAACTCAGTTTGGCAAGCGACCGCGCAACAGATCCTTGCCGGCGCGATCAGCTACATCACGGAAAGCCCCTTCTACAAAGACCGGCGCAACTTTGCCGAGGTCAATTCCTTTTTTAATAGCGGCGTCGATCTCCAGGCGCTCTTGAAATACATCAAGGAGAAAGAGCCCTACCTTTCGAAGTTCACCGTCGAGAGCTTCAATTCCTACATCGCCCTATCGGAACGCGCCGCCGCGTCTGCTCTCTTGGACATTCAAAAGGCGATGCGGCCTTTCAAAAATGAGCGGATCGTTGCAGCGACCAATGTCACCGACATGGATCTTCGCGCAATGAAGCGCCGGCCGATCTCGATTTACCTGGCGCCGAACATCACCGACATCACCCTGCTGCGCCCTCTCCTCACCCTGTTCGTGCAGCAGGTAATGAATATCCTCACACTCGAGCACGATCCAAATTCCCTCCCCGTCTACTTCCTGCTCGACGAGTTCAGGCAGTTGAAGCGGATGGACGAGATCATGACCAAGCTACCCTATGTGGCTGGCTATAACATCAAGCTCGCCTTCATCATCCAGGATCTGAAGAACCTCGACGAGATCTACGGCGAAACCTCCCGGCATTCCCTGCTCGGCAATTGTGGCTATCAGCTCGTCCTCGGCGCCAACGACCAGGCCACAGCCGAGTACGCGTCGCGCGCGCTTGGAAAGCGCACGATCCGCTATCAGTCGGAATCCCGCACGATCGAACTGATGGGCCTGCCCCGCCGCACGAAGGTGGAGCAGATTCGCGAGCGCGATCTGATGATGCCGCAGGAGGTCCGGCAAATGCCGGAGAACAAGATGATCCTGCTCATCGAAGGACAACGGCCGATCTTCGGTGAAAAGCTTCGCTTCTTCCGAACACAGCCCTTCAAATCGGCCGAGGCTTTTTCTCAAGCCAACATTCCGCAAGTCCCGGAAGTCGACTATCTGTCACCGAAGCCCGTTCCGGCGACAACTCCAGAATATGCCAAGGGGGGAGATGCTTCCGTCGAAATTCCCTCGCCGGCGCCAGTGACGGAGGAGAAGCCTTTGACGGCCGCCGCGGCGGAGGCGGCTCCGGTCAAGGCAGAACCTGCGGCAGCCGCGAAAGCTGCAGCACCTGCCAAACGCACCGTCAATAAAAAGGCGCTGCTCCCGAAGCCCAAGGCGACTGCTACAAAAACGGGTGGTGCGGAAGCATCTGCAAGCCTGGATGCAATGGAAGCCCGGATAAAGGCCATCGAGGAGGGCCTCAAACCAAAGGCCGCGCAGCTCAAGGAAGTGGTCGAGACGAAAGCTGAGAAGCTTGGCGACAAGTCTCCGACCAAGCGCCGCAACATCCTGGACATCTTCAGCGCGACTGTGCCTGATCCCGTCGAAGTTGGTGTGCCGGCCGAATGACGATCAGGAGACCGCTTCCGACCACTTGCGGCCGTAGGTGACGAGGACCGGGAATGGCTCTATTGAGCCCGGCCCAGTCATTCCCGCCACGCTTCGCCGACGACCGCTGTGCGCGCCTAATCCGTCGTTTAGCCACCCCAGTCCGAGGTCTCAGAAGCGGACGTGCGAAGATGGAGATCGCTTCTCGCGAAAAGCATCAGGATTCGCCTAGCTTTAAATGTTTCGCCCAGAACGTCTTATGTACTCGAAAGAGTTGAGAAGGAACATCCAATGTTGTAGTTCACTTGCATGGGTTAGAATAGCGAGCAGCAGTTGAATTCAGGATCACGTTGGCACCGGTGGGAGCCGCATGTACATGCCCCTGGCACGGTTCTAAATAACCAGTTCCGCGGCAACGATGCATGGGACAAGTATCTCACACAGCTCGAAACGATAACGCCGGCGATCAGCGCTGTCGGCATCACCGACTACTACAGCACCCAGACGTACGAAACGGTGCTCGAGGCGAAAAGGGAAGGGCGCCTGCCGGCTTGCGAGCTGATCTTTCCCAATATCGAGATGCGGCTCAACGTCGGCACGATCAGGGGCGGCTTCGTCAACGTTCATTTGCTCGTCAGCCCTGATGATCCGAACCATGTCAGGGAGATCAAACGCTTCCTGAGCCTCCTAAGATTTGATGTTGGCCTAAACTCCTACGCCTGTACGCCAGATGACCTTATCAGCCTCGGCCGCAAGGCCAACTCCGTTCTCGTCGATGATCGCTCGGCCTTAGAAGAGGGATCCAAGCAGTTTAAGGTCGATTTCAAAGCATTGGTGCGGGAGTTCGACGGCAGTCAGTGGGCTCGGGATAATATCCTGATCGCCGTCGCCGGCGCGATGAACGATGGAACGTCGGGCATCCGCGATAGTGCGGACGCGCTCCTGAGACAGGAGATTGAACGATTCGCGCACATCATGTTCGCAAGCAGTGCCTCGCAGCGGGATTTTTGGCTCGGCCGCGGCGTCGCTTCCGAGGAACAGCTTAAGGCCGACTATAACGGGCTTAAACCCTGCCTACACGGCAGCGACGCCCACGACCACCGCAAGGTCGGGGTTCCGGACGGTGATCGCTTCTCGTGGATCAAGGGTGCTCTGGAGTTCGATGCACTCCGTCAGGCTTGCATCGATCCTGCCGGCCGGGCCTACATCGGCGACATGCCGATGACGGCCGCTACGCCGTCGCAGATCATCCGGCGCGTTTTCATCGAGGGCGCTCCTTTCTTCCAGACACCCCATCTCGAGCTGAACCCGGGCCTGGTCACTATCATTGGGGCGCGCGGATCGGGAAAAACCGCGCTTGCGGATCTGATCGCGCACGCGTGCGACGCCATGCCCGAGGAAGAAAACGAGAAGTCCTTCCTATATCGGGCGCGGGAATTCCTCGGAGGCGCCTCGATCAAGCTGCAGTGGGAATCCGAATCTGTCGGTCGCCGGCGGTTGGATCAGTGGAACGATGAGCCGGGGCAATATGCCCGTGCCCGCTACCTTACCCAGCAGTTTGTCGAGGACCTGTGCTCGGCCGACGGCCTGACGGATGGCCTGCTTCGTGAAATGGAGAGGGTTATTTTCGCTGCGCACGGGCTGCTCGATCGCGATGGCGCGGCCACCTTTGACGAGCTGCGTGACCAACGCGTGAGCCGGTTTCGCGAGGCGCGGATGCGCGAGGAGGACGCTCTCGCGAAGCTCGCCGATCGCATCGGCGCCGAGCTGGAAAAGATCAAATCCGTTGATACGCTGCGCAACCAGGTTAAGCAGAAAGTCGACCTTATCAAGCAAACAACCGACGACCGTTTGAAGCTTGTCACGAAGGGCAGCGAGGAACGCCTTAGACGGCTCGACGAAGTCAACAAAGCCGCTGAGACGATCCGCGGCTATCTCCGCTTCTATTCGCAGCAAGAACAGAACTTCCTGTCCATCAATGACGAGGTCGTCCACCAACGCAAAAACAGATCCCCCGAGGAATTGCGGGAGATCCAATCACGCTACACCGCTACGGGTCTAGTCGATGCCGAATGGACGAACTTCCTCCTCAACTATCAGGGCAACGTTGATGATCTTCTGAAGGTGAAGCTTGAGCAGGCCCGCAAGTTTGCTGCTGATCTGAAAGGAACAGCGCCGGCCCCTCTGAATGACGTTAGCGTCTCATATCTTCCGGCCGATGCCGATCTCGCGCGCACGCCGCTGGCGCTGCTCGAGGTGGAGGCTGCCCGGCTGACGAAGCTCATCGGCGCGGATCAGGAAACCCAGCGCAGGTTTTCGACTCTCACTCGCAAGATTGAGGAGGAAAACAATCTGATGACGGGCTTGCAGACGAAGCTCACGGACGCCGAAGGCGCCCGCGAACGTCGCCAGAACCTCATTCAGGATCGTAAGGATGGTTACGGCCGCGTCTTCACCGCGCTGTTATCTGAACAACAGGTTCTCGAAAACCTGTACGCTCCCCTGAAGACGAAATTGGCGACGGCAGGCGCTACGCTCGAGAAACTTGCGTTCTCGGTCGAGCGTCATGTAGACGTTCAAGCCTGGGCTGCACGCGGCGAGCGGTTAATCGACATGCGACGGCAGGGCGCATTCCGCGGACGGGGATCCCTCCGGGACGTGGCCGTACAGGACCTGCTGCCTGCGTGGAAAAGTGGCGATGCCGCTGCCGCCCAAGCGGCAATGGGGACGTTTCTTGACAACCACCAGGAGGAGCTGCTCGCCCATTCGGAAGTTCCGAAGGGTGAGACTGCCGAATACCGTTCATGGCTCAAGGATTTCGCCAGCTGGATTTATGGCACTGACCACATCACGATCCAGTACGGCATCAATTATGACGGTATCGATATCCAGAAGCTGTCGCCGGGGACACGGGGCATCGTCCTGCTCCTTCTTTACCTCGCACTGGACGATCTCGACGACCGGCCGCTAATCATCGACCAGCCGGAGGAAAACCTCGATCCCCAGTCAATCCACCGTGAGTTGGTCGGCCTTTTCCTTGCCGCCAAGCAAAAGCGGCAAGTCATTATGGTCACCCACAATGCCAATCTGGTCATCAACACGGATGCTGACCAGATCATCATCGCGCATTGCGGCAACCATTCTCAAGGCCAGATGCCGCCGATCACCTATACGTCGGGAGGGCTGGAATCGGCAGATATCCGAAAACAGGTTTGCGATATCCTAGAGGGCGGAGAGGAAGCTTTCCGCGAAAGGGCGCGCCGTCTGAGGGTTCGTCTGTCACGCTAAGGCAGAGAGAAATCATGACGTCATGACGTCATGACACATTTAGCTGCCCTCGATGTGGACCGGCTCGCCACTGAACAGGATTAGTTTGCCAGGCTCGGAAGCGAACCAAGCATGAGGAAATGCGTCGGCTCGAGGTCGCCCAGCACGATATCTGGCAAGCTCCGATTGGCTGGCTTTTCAGGCCGATGGCCTTGGCAAGCTTGCGTCGCCGGCCATGACTTTATTGCCGCTCCGCCGAGGGGAATGACCCCTGGGTTCTGCAGGACCTTGATCGCGAACACCTCGCTCAACGGCCTTGGAAATATCGGAGCTATCGCCCGGCATTATCTGGCGTGTTTCGCCATTCGGGAATTTCACCAGGCCATCGTACCTGATGACACGGTTACCGAACGGTTCAAGGTGATGCGAGCCAAGGCACCGGGATTCAGATGCTTGACCCGCCATGCGTCGGCCTTCGCCTTGAACGTCGCGTCATCCAAAGATGGAATCCAAAAGCGCAGCAAGTTCGGCCTGCAGGGCTTAGCACGGGGAAGTGGAGGTGGTCTTGAGGCCAGCACGCTCGATAACGGCGCCGTTCTCGATAACGCTGTAGCGGATGGGTCGTCGCGGATGGATTCGCGGGAATTGCCCGCACACCAGCGTCCCGGCACGTCGTCGCGACCGGGCTTGAGCGACAATGCGATCCAGTCGCGGCGATCGGCACCCGCAGTCTTGGCCGCCTGAATGTTTTCTGGACAGGCTCTATTCCAGATGGGGCTTCACAAGCGTGCGGATGTGCTCCAACGCACCCTTATATCCGAACCGGTAGGCATCGATGTGCTCGATCCCGCGCACCTCGCCTTCCCCTTTCCCGATTATCGACCTCTGCAATGAGCGTTGTGGGAGATTTCGTTGATGCGCTCGTCGAAAAGTAATCGTAGGCGTCCGCCTCTCCTAGGTATTCATCGCGCGTTCTCGCACTCGCGTTCGCCGGCCCATGCTTCAGCGTATAGCTTTGCTGGTCGGAATATCGCTGGCTACTACGGGCCATGGATTGCATTTTGTTTCGGAAATTTTCCCCATTCCAGCCGCGATCTGACATACATATTCTCCTGAAGGCACCAATCGGCAGACCGAATAGCAAAAATCCGCGCCAGGGGAGCAAATGAGCAAAGAACGGCTGGAAAACACACGGGATTACTTTGAGAACATCACCAGACCCGCTTATGAGCAGTTCAAGAACGGCAAAGTCACCTTCCTGGTTGTTTATTCCATGGCCGCGGGACTCTACCATATTGCAGAATGGATGTGCGAGCACGATCTTGCCAAGGTGCAGGCGAAGTACGGGGCCGCGATCACCGCACCGGGCCAACTCTGGCACCACGTGGTGGCCTCCAACGTCACCGACGCGGGCTTTGTGCGCGACCTCAACAACGCCGCCAAGCATGCCAGACTTCGATTTGCCCCTCCGGGTCGAGGCGGCCCGTCGACCGCGATGCACCACTCGGCCAATACCTTCATTCAGACCTCCGGCTATGGGGACGGAGGCTGGGGCAATGGTCCTTACGGAGGGGCGCCGGAAGTGAAGATGGATGAAGGTGGTCGGGAGGTCCTCCTCGAGCCGATCGCAACAGCGCTTTTCCATTTCTGGGAAACGCTTGTCGACGAATTCTATCCTCCCGCTCCAACTGTCCTCACGGTGCCAGCTGGCTCTCCCTCCGCTAACAGCTGATCGCCCGTCGTCCGGTTCGGCAACGCTGCGTTCTGAGCTGGGCACAGCTGCAACTTCAATGATAGAATCGCCCCACGTACGGAAGGAAAGCATGATCGACTACAAGGAAATCAGTGACGGGGACGCATGGGAGGCGTTCGCCCATGATTACCTGCTGGCATTGGGTCTCGTGGTTGACGTGCCGCCCGGCCGCGGCCCTGATGGCGGCCGCGATATACTCGTCAAAGAGACGCTCAAGGGCAAGCTCGCCTCGCAGAGCTTCACCTGGTTGGTAAGCTGCAAGCACTATGCAACGAGCGGCAAGGCCGCTGGCACGGAACACGAGACCAACATCACCGACCGCCTTTCGCAGCACAAAGCTGATGGGTTCATAGGCTTTTACTCTACGGTGGCCAGCGCCGCCTTGATCGAACGTCTCAAGGATCTGCGCGATCAGGGAAAAATCGCCGAGTTCAAGATATATGATGGCTCCCATATCGAGAGCGGCTTTCATGACGTGGGGTTAACCGGCGTGCTGCTCAAGCACCTCCCTACAAGTCATACGGCGTTGCGGCCGATCCACCCCCTGCTCGGCAAGTACCTGCCGCTTGAGTGCGAGATCTGCGGGACCGACCTCCTGAAGCGGAGCGTTGGAGGCGAGAACCTGGGCGTCATGGTTTTCGGCCAGAAAGCCCACAACAGGGTAGAAAGCCTGCACTTCGTCTGCCGCGGCGAGTGTGACCAGCAAATGAGCCACCGCGTGCGGGCTCAAGGTCTGACGGACGGCTGGAACGACATCAGCGATTTCTGCAATCCCCTCATCTACCTGCGACACCTGATCACCTACGTAAATGAAACCCGAAAGGATCCTGAGCGCTATTCAGAAGCAGCTCATCGCCGGATGCTCGATCTGTTCCTCGCAGTCAGCCAGCGGACCCTCCGACAAACCAACGCGGAAGATCGGCAGGCGTATTTCGATGCCGATATGATCGCCCGCATGGGTATTTAGAGCCTCGAGTAAGCGCTCTACGAGGACGGGTTCGCAGTAACCCGTCTCAGAGGGGAGTGGAAATAATAGTCCTTGAGCATGGTGCGCAACGACGTGTTTTTCGCCTTGTCCGCATACTGCTTCAATGCCTTTCCATCCCGCCAACCGACTGTGTACCCATCCATCACGAGTGGCTGCTCGGTAAGCCATTTAAGGCCGGATGCCGAAAAGTCGCCGTTGCTCCAGAGCTCGAAGCGGAATGGTTTGCCTTTGTAGGATCCGCCGTTGATTAGGATGGAATAGATCAGTGGCACGCGATCTCCGTACCATTTACGGATATCGGATTCACTGACCCGTGAGTTGGCATTCTTCGCTTTGCATTCGATCACAAGAACGCCGGCCTGTTCTCCCCGATCAAGCTGGACGTCGATCTCCGCCTTGCGTCCGGAGACGAGATCCTGCCGGCGATCGCCGGTCTTAAGGTACCCATTCTCTACGTCCTTGACCAGGCTACCGATGACCAGCTCGAAGAGCGCACCGCGCAGGTTGCTCGAACCGCCCTCGATCTGCGTAAGACTGTTCATGACCTTGAGCAGGTGATCGGGATTGACGGATGCCCTGGCGCCCATGTCCGTCAGCATGACCACCAGCTCGCGCAGGGCCTGCGCCAGCTCCTCGCCGAACAGATTGCGGAGGGTGATGGCGAGAATGCCCTTGCCCTTCAACAACTCGAGTGCGTCGGAGGAGAACACATGACCGACGATCATCGGCATAATGGGAGGCATGCCTACCGGGGCGGATGCCAGATCGCATTTGCGCAGAAATGCCTCTGCTTCTGGACGCTCGATACTGCCGAACAGGCTGATGTCGCAGACTAGAAATCCGGGTTTGACGCCCTTTTGACTGACGGAAACGAGCGGCCGAATGTACGAGGGCGCTGTCAAATCCCATGTGATGCCCGCGACCTGGGGCGGTTGCTCATCCCCTCGGATTGCGAACTTGCCAAAGCTTCCGAAACCGATACGTCGTGCCCAATCCTTTATCCCCTCAAGCGCCACACTTTCGGCAATCTCATTGGCGAGGCTGACCGCCATGTTCTCAATGCCAAGGAAAAAAGGGCGATAACGGACATACGCCCGTTCCCCTTCTTCAAATTCCTCAAGGACATTTACAGCCTTGAGCCTCTCGAGGACACGCGCCGGCGACAGCTGGCCCTTACGGGCGGCCGGCGTACCTGCGACGCTGGGGAAGTGGGAAAGGGGAACCACTCCGCCTTTGGCTTTCAAAGTAGTGAGAGCGCCCCAGTACGATTTGCCTGACCCATAGCAGGCCTTCTCGAACTTGTCCCAGAACTGCCGGCTGCCGTATTGCTCCGTGAGATAGATGAAGCGGGCGTTCTTTTCGAATCTCAGCCCCGACATCCGACTGTAGTCGTCCTCCGCCCGCTGGATGCGCTTGCGGGCCGCGGCGCTCGACAACCCGTTCTCGACCAGCACACTGATGAGGTCGGAAGTGAGGCCAGGTCCGAAGTCCTGGAGGAGTGATTGGATCTCGTTCGGCATGCCTGACAGGTAGCACGATTCCGCCGATGTCACACTGCTCTATTTATAGACACTTCTCTATAGGCGAGGTCTTTTTTCGACTTCCGGCAAAGCAGAAAAATTATCTTTTCTTTTCAGATGGTTGTAAGGGGCAAAAATCTTGCATTTTTTACTGCTGTCCACTCGGACTTCGCGGGAAATGTCCAAACACTCCTGATTTAACAGCCGCCATGGGCGGGCGGAAGGGGCGTAGCCGAACGCGCTGGCCCACATAGCGCTGTGGAGAGGCGGACCCCGACTATGCAGACGACGCGCTCAAAAAGGTCCACCAGGCCGAACGCGTCGTGGTGGCAACCTGTATAACGGTCACCAAACACACGGTGACCTCTGTCGTGGTGGAGTCGGCACTGATGCACTCCTCGGCCGCGGCCAAGTCTCGAAACAACTCGGGTAAAATCGACGAACGAGAGCTTTTGCGACATCCGCCGACATGGCGACCTCCTCGGGACCGCTTGTCCACATTGAGCAGCCTCAAAAGCAGTCAAGCCCGGCGACAAGATCGACGCGATTGCCGCCGATCTCGAAAAAACAACTGAGTTTTAAAAGGGCCAGAAGCCAGCGAGATAGGTCGCAGTCTCATTTACCCAAGACATCGAGTCGCGGTACCAGGCCATAACCGATTCAAAGACTTCCTGGACGAACGCTAGAAACATGGCGACGACGAAGATGAAGGCAAAAACCTTCCCCAAGCCATCCTCTTTGGTGGAATCGGTCTGGATGACGTAATGTTGACGGTTATCGTTGAGCATCGCTTCTTAACGGTCCCGGTCGTCGCGGTCGCGTTCCCTCTGTTCCATCTGTTCCCGCTCTAGCTCCTCGAGACGAGGAATATGCTGTTGGGCGGGGTCTGTCCGTGTCGTTTCTCCGCTACGCTGAGCGGCCTCCTTATCCCTATTTAGACGATCTTGTAGGCGATTTGTAGCATCCACGGTGGACGCCAACTCGTGAGCTTCGCGCATTTCGTTGTCGATCGACTGCCGTTGAGGCTCATCGCAAACGTCGCGTCGCTGGTCGGCAACAGCATCCACATTCGCCGGCGTCTTGTCCTTTTCTTCGATCGGCCGAACGTCATCGCGGTTGATGACGTCTGCGCGACCGTCATCCTGTCGGTCCTGCAATTCGGCTTGTTTTTTCGCGCGGTCGATGGCCTGTCGCAACCCCTGGTCCTGCTCGGCAATGTCTCTGAGAAAGCTGTTTCCTTCGACAGCCAACCGCGCAGCCCTTTCCATCGCCTGCTGAAGGCCGGCTTGCATCCCATCTTTGCGGTCGGCCGAAAACTCGCCGGCCTCGATCCGGTCAAGTCCCTCTCGGTAGTGCTCGATTTCGATCATGGCCTCGTTGCCGGTCTCGACAATAGCCTCGCCGTGTTTGGCGACCGCAGCGGCCCACTCGTCATTGGCCGGATCACGCAGCACGCTTGGAGGCGCTTCGCGACCTTGCTCCGCCAACGCCTCTTTGCGCTGTTCGTAGAGGTCCACCAGCTCACGCTTCTGATTGACGAAATCTCGGGCCAGGCCGGCTATCTCGTCAAAGTCCGCCCGATCGTCTGCCGACACCGACCGCTCCAACTTGAACAAGGCCGTCTCGACCTTCTTCTCGTAGGTCTCAAGCTCTGCTCGTGACATTTCGCGCAATTCCTGACCCTCCAAAACCATCTCCTGCAATGTAGCCAAATTGATGCGGAAGTTCGATCCAAAGTCCGCGCGAATGACAGTTCCGCTCGTCTCCGTTTTTGCTGTCGAAAGCCCGAATTCCAAGTATTCTCGATGCTGTGCGGCATAGGTCGCGACTTGATGGTCGCCACCCGCAAGGGCGACCCTCTGCCAGGTTTCCTGCGCCTTTATGATGTACTGCCGGCTCCGATCGCTTTTCGCGACCATGCGTCGGCCGCCGCGCTTGGCGTCATACCTCGCCTGCGCCGCCTCGCTCGTCCCGACATGCTCGGTGCGGCCTTCGCGGCTCACCGGCCGGACCTGGGTGCGCGTGAATGCCGGCGGGGCAGCAAACTCGCGCCGATCCGTCATCTCCATCTCAATGCCGTGCTCCCGGGCCTTCTCTGCCATGACGGATCGCCATTCCCGAAACACGGCAGGCGTCGTCTCGATGCGATCACCGGAATCCGATTTCATCGCCACGATCGCATGGGCATGCACATGCGGACGCTTTCCCCCCTGCCCCGCCTCTTTCGGATCGCTGGCGGGATCGTGCATGGCGAAGACATAGCGATGCCCGGCAAACTGATGCGCCAGGAAGTCGCGAACCGCGCCTACGAATGCGGCAACATCGGTTCCGGCCCGAGCCGACATGATGACGTGCATCACGTCGCGGCTCTTGCGGCTGTGGAGCTCGCCGCGCCATTCCTTCTGCACCAGGTCGCCCGCCACCTTCTCATTCGCTATCGACTGGCCGCGATCGTCGCGAACGTCGTCATGCCGATCGACCAGTCCGCGCAAGCGGCTGGCGCCGAACTCGACGCCATTTCCGTAGCCATGAAAGGAGAACTTCGCCGCAGCCTCGCCAGCGGCCGCGCTGGCGTCGTATCGGCCCTGGATGATGCCGGCCGCCTTCGCGTCGCCCGTCAGCCGCTCCCCCTGCCCGCTTCGCAATACGAGAAGCCCCTGAACGATCACCGAGCCGCCCTCATTTTTCGCGATCGCATAGGCATAGCGCCGGTCGCCAAAGCCGCTCGTCAGGGTGTTTCTCACCTGATCGTGCAACGCCTGGTCCGATGCAAAGCCGGACGCCGCGATTTCGACGGAAAAACTCCCAATGTCGCGGCTTTCTGCGCGGTTCTGAAAAAGGTGGTCCCAATCGCCACGAATGCGGGCCAGCTCCTCCCGCCCCTCGAGGATCTTGCCGCTTTCGTTCTCCACTTTCAGCTCGCCGCCACGGGATACATAGTTCAGCATCGCACCGACCCGAGCACCGCCGCCATATGACGCCATTTTAACGACTGCCGGCTGGCTCCCCTTTGCGACGGCCGCTAACCTCGCCTCCATCGGGCGGGCGACCGTTGTCGCCGACGTCGCCTGCGCTCGATGAGCCCCCCTCCCCTTCGATGCGGATCCACGACCGCCGCCCGAGCCTCCGCCGCCGCCTGCAGCGCCGAGTTGAGCCAATTGCTTCAGGCGCTTTCGCATCTCTTCCTCTGCCGAAGCGCCTCGCCCGCCAGATGACATTTCGTGCAGCAGCGCTGCGCGCCGCTGCTCCCATTCGCTGGTGAATGCGCCGAAGAAAATTTCCAAAGGCTACTTCTCCCCTCGACGCTGATAACCAGCTCGCCGCGTCAGAGCACGCAGCTCGCTCATCACCGCCGCTTGAACCCGCTGCACGTTCTCCAGGTTGAGGTCCAATTCGCTTGGGTGGACGCTACGGCCGCTGTTGAGCGCCCTCGCAACCTGGTTCAGGTTGATCCCGATCATCCGCATGTCTTCGAGCAGAGCCGCCATCACCAGGCGGTCATCACCAGTCAACATCGGCCGAACCCCTGCCCCCTCCAGAAGCAGCGACCGGAAAAAGCTGGATACCGTCATGTCGGCATCCTCAGCGGCCTTCTCGATCGCCGCATGTTCGTCACCCGTGACGCGGACATGCACAGTGCGATCTTTCTTTACCGGCTCGAGAAGAGCGTTGAATTTCCCGTCATCCATTTGGCCGTTGGCCCCCTACTGGCGCTTGCGTCAGTCGATCGAGGGCTCGTCCCTCGATCGCAGGAAATGGCGTAGCACATTTTTCCGTATCCTGCCTCTCCAAATTGTGAGGGGAAATTCAACTAAACAACCTCAAGCTGCCCTCGCTGCGCTCGGCCTCCGCTTTGCGACCGGGACTTCGCCCCGGTCCTAGTACGAGGGAACGCTCACCAGAGTTTACCTCCGAAGGTCGCTTCTGATGGCCTTTGTCTGCCCCCTCGTGCTCAGCCGCAAGGGACGCTACGCTCTTCGCCCTTGAGGCTTCCGTGCGAGCGTCAATGCGAGCCTTACGCGGCTCCGGGCTAGCTGCGAGTTGTTATTGACGCGAGCGCCGACCACGGCCGCCAGAGTGCCAATGTCGTGTTGATGTTTCACACGAGTTCGCAGAACGATATGTGCACATCATGTGTTTGTTCGTCGATTGTGAACAGGTTTCATGCGGTGGGGGAAATTGTTCACATCGTGTAGGTGTGGTTTAGTCGGCTCGATTGACTGCACCGTGCGGTAGTGCCATGATTTCACATCCTAGGAGCAATCGTTCGCATCGCGTGCAAGCACGACGTGGAGACTTCGTGCAAGTACGCGGCGAACTGCCAGAATGACCTTGAGGCAGCAAAGGGAGTTGGGACGCTTGCCAAAGTTTATTTCTGCCGTGAGCGGCAAAGGTGGGGCTGGGAAGACAACCGCTGTCATCTTGATCGCCGGGGAATATGCCCTTCAGGGAAAGCGTGTGCTTCTCATCGACGCAGACGGCCGCCAAAATCTGCGGGAATGGTGGAAGCGCTGTGAGGCAAAGGACAACCTGCCTGCCAACCTCGAGCTTATAACCGCCGCCCGCCAAGCGACCGTTCAGCAGCTCCTCGAGAACGAGGCGAACGGGTTCGATGTGGTTTTGATCGACTCGCCCGGACAGGACACCGTTCTAAGGGACACGATCATCGCTGGTTCCGATATTGTGCTGACCCCGATCCAGCCGAACCAGGACGAGATCAAGGCGGCAGGACAGGCGGCGGCCGTTATTTCAGACAAGGTGGGGCGTGAAATTCCTCATGCCAACCTTGTCACCAGGATCACCATGCCGGCGAAACTGCTGGAGGCCTACCGCCTGATCAGGCCGTTCGTGCAGAACCTGCAGGAAGGGGGGTACGACTCCTATCTGCTCAAAACGGAGCTGATGGAGCGAAATTGCTATCGCGAAATTCGGAATGGCTATGGCACCGTGCAAATGCTCGACCTGACAGAGTCGGTGAAAAAAGCGAGGGTAGAAGTCATGAGCCTGGTTCGGGAAATCGAAGCGCTTTTGGCAGGCAATAAAGAGGTAGCAGCGAATGGCTAAGGGCCATACGACAGTTTCAGACTTCGCAGTCGCGCCACGTCGCAGCCGTCCGGTGGAGCAATCCGTTACGCAGCCAACCTTCGAAACCAACGCGGCTGAGCTGCCGACGGAATTGAGGAATGCAGATCAGGCTCAAGACGCTGCGCCTCCCAGGGCTGAGGTTGATAAGCCCGTCAGCCGTCTGATCGCCCCGACAGAAGAAGCTCGGCGAGAACGGGCGACCACGAGAGCATTGCAGCGCGAAGATTCGAGAATTCGCTTGCGTGACCTGAAAAGGGCACGCGATCGAGAATCCAAGCACTACGTCAACTGCCCGCTGGATTACGACACCAAGACGCGGCTGCAAAAGGCCGCCCTCGAGAACGACGTCAAAATGACAGTCATCATGAAGGCCGCGATCGATCAGTTCCTCAAGGATAACGGCTACTGATCGATGTTAGGTCGCGGCTTTCTTCTTGGCGTGGCCGTTGGTTGCGTCCTCGGCGTGTATGTTGCTCCTTATCTCAACCGTCCGACGGTCGGGATGGGGAACATTCCCGGGAGCATTTTGCCTCAAATGAATGAAGCGACAGCCGTACCCGAAAAGGGTACGTGGCCGACAGACGATCAGGCCAAGACCCAGCTATTCGCATTATCCAAATGGGATCTAAAGAGGCATGGCAACGGATCCACCGTCAACGTCAAGCGTTGCATGCAAATTGCAGATCAGGAGATCGCTTGCAAGCTTTTCGCGCAGTTCAAGTGGATCGACGGCGAAACGCAAATTGAAGCGGTTTTTCAACGGCAAGACGGCTACTGGACGATGATAGCGGCAAAGAATCGGTGATTGCTTTTCTCGTCTGCTTCACCATTGTGATTGTCGGACTGTTGCCCGGATGCCCGGGGCGGAGCTGAAGCATTTCAGACCTCTGTGCGAAATTGCTTCACTGGTGCATGGTGACCGCTGAGGGGCGGTATAAAAAAAGAAGGGGTAAGGGTCGGTGACTGATTGAAAGAAGCTCCGACTTTGGCGGAGCTCTTGGATATCCGCGGGTTTCGCTACGACTTTAGCGAAGTTTAAGTATTCGATAGCTCCGCGCCGACATAGCACGGAAGCGGAAGCTGCCGGGTTTGGAGAAGCCATTCGGAGCGTTTGGCAGATGGTAGGGGCATTGATGAGTTCTGCCCCAGCGGCCGTATTATCCTGCGTCAATCAGGCCGCGCAGCACGGCCAAGTCCATGTTCGTTTTCGACACCACTCCCGTGTGCTCGGGGGCCGTGCGGCTCCGGGCTGCGCAACCCCGATCCGCTTCCCCCTGCGCGGCGCTGTCGCCGTGCCTCAACGACGACCGGCGGCGTATTCCGTGCAATCCCAGACAACTCCGGCAAGCTCGGCCAGCTTTCGGAACTTCGCACAACGACGAACCCGCAAGCCCGGACTCATAGCAGACGCGAAGCTCGGAGCCGTCACCCCCGATCGCCGGGGCATTATCACTGGCGGCCCTCCAGCTCTCTGGGCCCAATCGAAAAGAGCGTTCGCTTCCGACCCGGAATTTACCTGCGGCAAACGCGACGGTAGCCTCGTCCGGCACGCGCTATCGATAAAGGACAGAGGGGCGGACGGGACGGAATGCAGGACACCACGCTTACGTCAGGCTGCCTCAGCAATATCAAGCCGAACTGTGAGTCCTGCCTGGCTCGCCAGGTTGATGAGCGTATCAAGGCTGAAATTCGTGATCCGGCCTCGAAGCAGGTCATTGAGCCGGGGCTGTGTGATCCCGAGCCGGCGCGCAGCCTCTGCCTGCGTCACTTGCCAACTCCGCACGCGCTGCTCGATCGCAATAAGCAGGTTGGAGCGCATGGCCATACTCGCGGCCTCAGCCGGCGTATTCTCCAAGGCGTCCCACACGTTGGAAAAGCTCTGGCGTACCATCGTCACACCTCCGCTAGATTTGCCGCAATCGTGCGGCGGCAAGGTCCAGATCTCGTCTGGCCGTCTGCTGCGTCTTCTTCTGGAAGGCATGCAGCACAAAAACGGCATCCTCTATTCTGGTGATGTAAAGCACTCGGAATGCCCCGGCCTCGTCGC
>Ga0228711_1004268_pt1 | contig 22044 bp, 13 predicted proteins | sample MedpolnodulmetaG_2_FD_177996 | JGI IMG/M metagenome (GOLD analysis project Ga0228711, IMG submission 177996) | Root nodule microbial communities from Medicago polymorpha collected in Santa Monica, California, United States - brown nodules | ecosystem: Host-associated > Plants > Roots > Nodule...
TTTCATAACTCATAACAGACTAGTACCAAAATAAATTGTTGATACTTGAAATGGTAATCATGTTAACAATTTACACTTGCTCCCCTCTCTATTGCATCATAACTCTTTTCCCTCTTACGAAAGTTAGCAAAACACTATCTGTTATTTCTACGAAACCTATTTTGTTGCTCATCAGATTATATAAATTATTTCCACATAAAACTAGAGGTCATTCAATAAAGGCGTAAGATCATTCATTTCATTGATATAGAAACCAGATAAGTTTGAAAATGAGAAACGAGAGTAAACATTCACTTCTGAAAGATAACACTGTTAAGAGAGTGTTAAGAGAGAAGGGAGGAATCAATCTATTTAATGAAAACTTAAGGGAGGTTAGTGTCTATTTTAAAATTAGAGGGGATTTCTCTGTCATTTAAAGAAAACTTAAGGGAAGTGAGTGTAATTTTCCCTTATTAAATTGTGTACAGTTTATGACGCAAATTTATAGGTATGATTTGGCCAAGACTGTTTGGGCAGGATTAGTGTTTTAGGTTCTATGGAGACTAGCTAGGGAAACATAAGTTAAGAATTTACTAGTGGTTTGATTGGATAAAATTTTAATGAAAAAAATAATAAAAAAAAGGATAAATTTACTAGGGCTATCCCGAGGTGATACCTTGGTGTCTAGGGCTATTGGCGAGTAGCCTGTGTGAGAAAATCTTTTTAAGTGAGTGGTCTGGAGTTAACCCTCTTTTGGTAGATAAGTGATGACCTTGGCTGTATGAACTTTTTGTCGTTTATCCCGAGCTTTCCAATTTATTTTATGAAGAAAGACTGGTTTGTAGTACCTCTTTTGGTTGGCAATAGTTTGCAATGCCTGAAAATTTCTTGGAGTCTTAGACTTCACTCATATGTTCCTTAGTGCCCAAGTATTTCATGGATTAATTAGAAACAAATCATTTTTTTGTTTAATGTACAAAAATGATATCCGTGGTTATGAAAAATTAGACAAGAATAGTTCTAAGATTAAACATTATTTGTCTAGTTGCTGGCTTAGGTATACAGTTGTTCAAAAATTGTACTCAATACTTTTAGGTGAATGGTTGAGGTATCGACTAAGTATGTGTTTGAAAGTGATTGCCTCTTCCTGATTTTCCCTTTTAGAAGTATTAGAGGTTCCTTGCTTTGTTGCTATCAGACCTGTTTATTTATCAACATTAAGTAAATTAAATAGATTGTTTTAAAATTGTGATGTCTATCGGTGCTACTTTTGTGAGACAGATTACTATAGCTTATTTGTGGAAGCCGTTACATAGTTGACTAAATGGCAGCATCCTCATAGCTTTTTGCCACTAGTGTGTTTAGGAAGTAAATTGGCCTACCTGACGTATTTGACCCTGTCTGAAAAACAGGAATCTCTATAATTGACTAGATTTTGAATTAAAAGGGAATCGATGGGATAGGTAAATACTGTTAAGAATTAAAATATATTTATATTGACTTTTACAGGTAATCATTCCCCTATTCTTTAGTATTTTCAACAGTACTTGGATTAAAATATATTTATATGCACCTCTGAGATTTCTCTTTGATTGCAAAACACAGAAAATTTTGGACTTTAATTATATCAACAGCAACAATTATCATGAAAATTCTGCTGCTTAAGTGACAAATGCACAATAAAGTTTTTGCACTATCAGTAAACAAGAAAGTGGTATATAATTGTATGATAAATTTTTTTTCTTCACTTTTCACTTGCAATAATAGCTTGAAATTATTTTTTAACACATGGCACAAATGGTGTAAAGTTCTTAAGTTTGGTATAATGAAATTCAAGCAATATGCTACTACAACGACAAAACAAAGGGTAATACCCATCAAGTGGAGTTAATTACCTTAATTCTAGTTTGCCATTGTATTCATTATACCATATCGTAGATTCAACGAGCCGAGGCATGCCCTTAACTCTTATTAATAGTCTTCAACTGAATTTTTCTTAGTCTAATTCTACGATCTTTGAAGGGGCATTTTTGTAATGTATATTCACATCTCAATCAGGCATGTGCTTGTCGATTTATTTTCCCAAACCATCTTATGTAATCTTTCATCATTTCACTCTATCAGAATCACTCCAACCTTCTTCATAAAGCTCTCAGTCCTAAACTTATATATCCCGTTACTTATGCCTACTCGTCTATTGCATCATTTTTATTTAGTGCCCAGTTTTGTAGGCATTCTATGACCACATAAAATATTTATCATGCATCTTAGGGTATAGATTGTGTTTCTGCCTTCTCTTACGTGTTTTGCTCATCACGATTGATGGCCGTAAAGTAGTTGCTATTTATGATATGCAGTTTGTTGCATTTGAGTTTTCCTTTATCTTGTTTTTGTCTAATTTCTATGTTTTAGATGATATTTTTTTCCTGACAATGTCATAGTTCTATTCTCATCGATAAAATTTCTTTTTCCGTCACCTAAAAACGTTAAGCAGATCTTTATGTCCTGTTTGGATTAGCTTCTAGCATACAGTAGTTCCTCAATCTCAATTAAAAGAGAACTTATGAAACACTGAGATGCAGAATCTAATTTTAACTTACGGAAGAAGCTTCTATTGAAAAAATTTATACATTCTGGTAGGTATCGGGTTTAGCCCTAAACCTTACAAATGTGTTGAATAGGAGAGTTGGTTACGATTGCTGATGTGGTCAGTTTGTTAGAATAGGAAACACAGATATAAGGAGAGACCATGACTTACAGGAATCATCTTCTGTAATAGTTCTGTTTCAATCAATAATACACTGTTCTGCTTGTCTTTATTTCGAGTTCCAATCATAGTCATTGAAAGATTCTATTACTTTTTGTTGAGATGTTTAACTGACTTGTTCTTTTCTTCTGCAGGTTCATCTTTTTCTATTTTAAGTCGTAATTTTATGGAGTTTTGCATTTTAGGAGTTGACAACCTCCCTCGGATTCTACTGATGTATTTCTCAAACACACCATCATCCCTGTCCAATTATTTCCCTACAGTTCTCTGCAACTCTCGCCAATTTAACAAGACAGTCATAAATCAGGACTTATTATATTCTATTTATGATAGCCAAAGAAACAATCTTCGACCACTCAATTCAACAGATTTTGATAACATGATTCATAGTGGAGCCGTCTTTGCAAAAAAATTCCATCCAGATGATCCTGTTCTCGATCTCATCGACCAAAAAATTTTGAACCGAAGTCCTGGGTCGATTGTTCCTGGTGGATGGTGTTTAGGTGAGCCTGGGAACAGCACATGTTTAACATGGGGTGATGCCAGTATCTTGAGACCCGGTAAAGGCTCTAAGCGGCTTGAGAAAGCAATTGTTGAATTGCTATCAAATGGCACTTTCCGATCTCGACAGTGTATATAGGAATGATCTTTCTCCAGCCCCATGTCATATAATGTAACAAAATAGAAAAAGAAACCCAAAAGGATCGATAAGAACGATAAGAATCAATTTCTTGGTCCTTAGTTTATCTAGTGGGATAACAAGTTAAGTATGAGTATTAATTATTTGTATTAGCCTAATTAAAATTTTGTAATTCTGATATTTTTATTTTAGAATTTAATGTAGCTATGTGGTTGTCCATATAGCATGATATGTTTGTTACATCCTTAAATGTTGTCGCACAAACTCTGGATGTGAATTCTTTCTTAATCATCAAGCAATACAGCTTTGTAGCTTATACTAAGAACAATAAACAACAACTAATGTTTGTCACATGCATGTTAAATCATTTATAATACAAATATTAGTTTAATAACACAGTATACCATGACCTTATGTTAGGGAATGTGCTGTAATAATTAGTTCCAACTATGATTATAAGCAACACACATGAAAACTAACTCCACAATAACAACAGTACAACAACACTATGTTTGGTTGTGCATATCACTTCTATTTCTAACTTTGACAATGTGACGATCCGTCTAACTCTGATTATGAATTAATTTATTGAATAATACTTGCTTAGAAACATAAGTTGAGAAGAACCTGTTGTCTCAGGAACACAGTTTTCACCGACTATAAACCCCACTTACCTCTTTTTATGCATGAATTATAGCATCAGGTTTCCTCGTTTCTTCTCAATCTTTTTCAAGTCTTCTTCTCAACCAACGGTTGTTTTAGATTATATGGGCAACAATGTTGAAAACTTTTTTTTTTTTCGACAAACAATGTTAAAACCTTATTTTTGCCTGTTGTATTGGTTTTATTATTCCTTAAAAAAAAATGTTGGTTTTATTTTTGTATTCTCTTAAACCTATTTTACCAGGTGATTAAATATCCAAATGCCCTCCCAAAAAATCCAAATAATCCCTCAAAGTCAGAAAGAAAAATAAAACCAAATAAATATATACTATTTAATCATCTAACAGCGACTAAGCCCCTCCAAAAAAAATCTAACAACTATAAAAAAAATAATTATTAATAACAACATTACAACAACAGCAACAACAACTAGAAGATTTTTTAAAAAAAACTAGAAGGTTTTTCCCTAAAAAAAAGATTAGAAGGTTAATCCATTGAAAAATAAAAACTAGAAAGTTATAATCTATGTCACTTTTGACAAATTTAGATTATTTTTTTTAAAGAAATTTATATTATTTTTAGTTTTTAAATTATTATTTTTAACTTTCATAATAAGTATTATATATAGGGCAATGCTACAACACACCCATCAATTTTTGTGAAAGTGTGTTTTAGCATTGAACACCTTCTTTGTTTGGACAAAACACGTCAATTCACTTATGTTTTTTTTTGTGGTGGTCAGGGTTCGAACCCCGGACCTTGTATATTTTATGCATTGTCCATATCAAATGAGTTAAGCTCACGAGAACAATTCACTTATTTATTTTTTTATTAAAGTAATTTGGCGTCTTTTTCTATTTTAAATTATGATGTTTTTTAAAGTAAAATATCGATAAAGGTAACCATTGGTGTCCTTGAGCACGGTCAGGATAGGCAAATTATGTGCAACCATTTGTAAAGTAAAATATTGATAAGGGTAACCATTTGTAAAGGCGCAAATTTTGTGTAATAATACATACATTTTTTTTGACAAAATGTAATAATACATACATATAATATAAATGTTTAGATGTGTACTAATTGTTTTTAATATTACATCTCAAATAATTAGAGGGTAACGTTTTACTGTGCTCTTGCGTTTACAAAAATATCTTTTATTTTAAGCATTTGTGAAAAAGAAGAAAAAAATTTACTGTTCTGTTGCGTTTACAAAAATATCTTTTATTTTAAGCATTTGTGAAAAAGAAGAAAAAATAAATATAAAAGAATATGCAAAAACAAATTAGAGAAAAAATAAATAATTGTTTTATTCCTTGTTTAATTTCAAAGTGATAAATGATATAATTTATAATTCTTACATCAGTTTTAAATTATAAGTTTTTTTGACCATTTTACACGCATTAAAAAATGTAGTTAATTTTGTACGAGAAAAAGATATTATGAGTTGTTTTACAAAATGTCCTTAATAAATGGTATGAAAAAGATAAATTAAAGAATTGAAAAAAAAGAGAAATAAATAGTTAAGGGTATAATAAATATAACATTAATGTTTCATTCGTATTGTAAATCAACTTATATTTTGGACAATTTTTTTTTCTCAAAGCGACTTATAACTTTACTAAATCTTATGTGATTATTTATAGAAAATTAATTCCTCTATTTGACAAAAAAAATATATAAATATAATACATAAATGTAATAATAGTTAAAATTGAGAATCTTTTTGTATTTATAACGTATATAATATGCATTCTCACATAACATGTCTGACTCAAAAGACTCATATAATACATGAAGAAAGAGGACAAAATGTATTCTTAGAAAGATATTTGGTGGTTCATGCATGTAGTTGGTGTTGTTGTTTGTGATTGAAATACATGACTCCAAAAGTAATATTTAATACATGCAAAATGAGACATATATGTATCATTTGCAAGATATATTAGTTATTTGTGCATGTAGTTTGTGATGAAATAATTACTCTAAAATTGTGTTTAGTTCATGACCATGACAGAAAATCAATTGTGTGTGAATCTAATATTTTAAAAAAATAATAATTTAAAGCTAATGTTAAAATATGTGTTTGGTCCCTATAAATATTCTAATTTTTAATTTTAGTCCTTTTAATTTTTTTTCCCGGGTTTTAGTCCCCCAAAAGATATCAATCACCACATCTGGTCCCTGCTTTTGAATCAAGTCATGTGTACGCTACAAATTTTTAAATGAATTTTCGTTGAAATGTTTAGAATATTATAAAAATTTATGCCGACAATTTTATTTTCAACAAAGCATGAATTAAATATGAATTTTTTAGCGCCAAAAATATCAAAATTCATATTTAATCCATGTTTTGTTAAAAAATCAAATATTTTTAGAGAGTTTCTTATAATATTATAAACATGAATGTGGAAAAAATATCAAAATTTCAAATGATATGCATAAGTTGACTTAAAAAGGACTAAAAGTCATGATTAAAAACTTTTGGTGACTAAAAGTCGAAGAAAACTTTCAGGGGGATTAAAACAAAAAGGTTTGAATATTTATATAGATCATTGTAATTTCGCTACATTAAAGAATAATTATGACTACTCATCACACATTAAGAGACAAAAATATCTATTTTTTTAAATACAAAATCCACATCTCTCTTATAATGAGATGCTAATGGGCATCTATATATAACCCACTATATAAAAAGGATAGCTAGTTTTGGTGTGAGTTTATTTTTCTTTATTTATTTATTTTTTAAATTTCTACTGTTCAATTAAACTATTTTATCCATATAACAAAAAAAAACTATTTTACCCTTTTATAATATTATTATTATTTGGATTATTAATTAAAAAATTAGGTAAATCTTATTTAAATAAGAGCAATCTACTACAACAGAAACAATATTAGACACAATATTTTTATTTGTCAAAATTATTTTATCGGGATAGATGCCAAAATTTGTATCTCCACATACAGCTAAACGCAACACAAAAACGGATAGATGAACATGTTAGTGACAAACGTGTTTGTCTCTATGGTAGTATTATTAAAACAATGTGTATGATGAACGTTGTAAATTTTTATTTATTTACATGTCACCTATGATGAAAATTTTACAAACATATAGTGCATAATCTGTATATAACCCACTCATACAACTACTAGCAATCCTAAAAAAAAAATTCAATGCAGACTAATCACAAAACAGTAGGATTGAAATCAACATTTATTTTCTAACAAGTGACAACACATAAATGTCCAATTAACAAGTTTTCATTTCTAATGAATGGATAAAGTTTTAAATATAGTTTCATTAATACAACAAACACACATTACAAAAGCTAGTCTCAAGAAACAATTACACAGCTTTATCCTCAAAGCCTGGCTCTAATGGCAGATATCATGCTTCTTATTCTCTAACCATCACCATGTCAATAATTTGCTCCTAAGGTCTACTCAATGAAATCAACAAACTTGAAGTATGAATTATTTTTCTATGTTCTCTCATCATTGGTTCCGCGTTCGAGCACGTATCCTCCTTATTTCCATCAATGATATATTGTACACACAAAAAAAAGTAGGGCTTGGCAGAAATCAAAAAACACCGAAAAAGGTGGCTATAGCAAAAATTAGAAATAGCCCTCCACCCAAATAACCAACCTGATGAAAGATAAAGTGACTTAAATTAGATATCAAATTAAAATACAAAGCATTAATCAGAGGTAAGGAGTTATACCAGTTTTTCAGAAATGTAGTTAGCAAGGAGTGATCCTCCAACAATAGCAATGCATGTTGCTAGTAAGTGTCCAGCAATAGCTCCACTTGCCACACCCCAAGGAGACTGTAAAGAATAAGATATTACTAAGATTAATACAGACCATGTTTGGATAAATAGCTTCATTAGGCACTTATACTATAAGTGCTTATGTATAAGCTATTTCTATAACAAGATAAAATAAAGTCAAACTGTTTTCATGTAAACTGTGAGTTGTTTTCATAAGCTATCATGTAGAGCTTGCACAAAAAGTTATTTATAGCTTATGGACAATTGGACATGTCATAGGCTGTTTTCATAAGCTCTCTCAAACAGTCTCAGAAGTGTTAATGTCAATAGATAAACTCAAACATGCCAATCCAAATAGGCCCATATCAAGCAAAAACTGTCAATGTATTATGTCATAATTTAAAAGTGCACCTGAGCAGCTGCGAGCGCGATTGTTGCAAGCATTGAACGATCTCCCCATTCCTAGGCAAATCAGCAGCAAATTAAAAATTCATGCCTGATAACATAAACCAATACAAATGCTTGATTCTGATATGCTTTGTTCTGTTGTTATTGTGATGATTTTACAACCAAATTATGAAGTATATGCTAAGCTGTTTCATAATACAAAAGATCAGAGAAAAAGGAGCCTTACAGCAAAAAATACAAGACTGAACGATTTCCAAATAATCTCAAGAGGATTTGAAAGCCGTTGCGATGCCTGAAGATATTTTGGAACCACATGGTTAGAAGTATAAATGAAAGTTGAATTGCCAATATCAAAGTAATATAAGTCAACCATACATCCCATCCAAACATATATCACCGAACTGTTACAACTTATAAAACTTGACAATAAGAAAAAGGGTTATGCTAAGTGCCCTAAGGGCACTTGTTAAGGATTTAAAAGAGGAAATAATTTATAAATTTTATGTAGAAAAAGTTTTTTTTTTTAAGTTTCAATGTTTTGAATACACAATTCCCAAAAAAATGTTTCTTCTTTGAACTTCTAAACAAGTGCCCCAAGGACCCTTGTTAGCATTTCCCTAAGAAAAATATTCACAACCAGACATTGTTATACATGGGATTCAAACCTTTTCTTTCACAAGCTCCTCTGCTTCAGCTAGTTCATCAAGTTCAGGACTGCTGTTATCACCATTTTTAACATCCTTTGAAGGAAGATCCCATGCGTCTTTTATTGATTTTAGGCCAAAAAACAAAAGAAGAGTTACTGCTGCATATTCTCCGATCGGCAGGGCTGTAGGTAGACCAGACAAAGCAGAAAAGATCAGTTACAGTCATAACAAATGTATTCAACGAAATTTGAACAAACACTGAATGACAATTATGGCATACAAACTTCAGATATTTCTGCCTAATGTGAAAAGTACATTGAATAGTGAAGAAAAATTGATAGGCTGTAAACCAAAAGCGGCTTATTGAAGATGAACTGATTTTTACTCTAATGAAATGGAAACTCGGAAAGGCTAACATAGGAGGTGAGTTTATAAAAATGTTGAACAGGGAAACTGTAACGTGCATTCAACTCTGAGATGCTAAAATCAACTTTCCAATGAATGGTGAATCTATATTTCACTTTGATTAGAGGTAAAAGGGTGTAGATTGATCTGCGTCAGCATTTACATTACTTGAAAATCAATTTGAAAACAGAAATTTCTGCGAGTCGTTGAAAGGAATAGGACGCCATACTTCTTAGGCATACATTCTTGATTTGTTAAAAGACATGTGTACTTTGTGGAGCAAACCAACAAGGGTGGATGAGAAGGTAATAAGAGTTGATGCTGGAATTGTGATAGTAGACGATGAAGCAGTGGAGGAAAAGGAACTTTTGGTGGCAATCATGAATTCAGATGCATAGAACACATCTAGGCGAAGCGGATGGAGAATAAGAGACGTGGCATTGATGTCCATGAGCTAGGATTTCTCAAGCTCGCAAAATAGAACTCCAGAGTGAATACAGAACAAAGAGATACCTCTGATGAAAAATTGAGATATATATGCTATTACTGAATCAAGTTATAGATTTAATTGGCACACGAGTATTTATTGCAAAATGAGAATAACATTGAAAAAGGTTGCTAGTGTAGAATTCCAACTCATCCACAGAATATCAATTTATTAGCATTTTATGTTTGTGTTAATTAAGCAGATTACATAAATGAGTACTTAAGAATTATGCATCATCTATATAATATTATGAATTGAATCCCTGCACTTTAAAACATACTGAAATACAGGAAATATTTTAGAATGAAAAATACAGCCTATTCGAACTTACTTGTCTGGAATTGGGCAGGCACTGATTGAAAGATACGGCCAATTACAACAGATAGGATTGACATGAGTGCCAGAGCACCCATTGATCCTAACAAAACCTGGTCAAAATATAAATTATAAGTTAAAATATATAAACTTATTTTCCAAAATATAAATTACACTGAATTATGATAATCAGCAAGTTAAAACTATAAGCATTAATTGGTAAGAAAGTCCCAAAGGAGTACGGGGCTAGATAATTGATTACAAATTTGATGATTAAAACTTTGTAATTAACTAACAAGTTAGGTAATATATAAAATAGAAGTGGCGACTTGCTGACTTCTACACAAGTTACTATGGGACTTATTTGAGCATAGCTACTGGCATAAGCACTTGTGAGAGTGTTAGAGCTTATGGAAACAACTTATGACATGTTCATAAGCTATTTTCAGCATATTTCCAAAAGATCTCCAGAATAGCTAATGAAAACATCTTATAATTTATATGAAAATAATTTGACATTACTTTATCTTTTGTCATAGAATTGCTTATACACAAGCACTTATATAATATTATGCTATGACCACTTAGTTAAATTGTTTATGCAGACAGGGCAGTCAGGAATGCATGGTACAGGAAGTCAGAAACAGTGTTGGAGGGAAGTTGCTTTTCTAGGTTTAAATGTGGATATCTAATTAATAGTATAGGCACAATCAATTGGGGCGCTAATCAGTAATCACTAGTACATAGCACATCGATTTCCGATTAATATTTATTTATATAGGTTAACATTCTTGTCAATTTTTGCATTAAGCCTTTACCACATAGCCTAGTAGAGACTCATGAAAGTACACAGGAAATAGAGGAATTCGCTAGTCTATAACAGGAAATGAACCAAAGGGAAGAGTAATTTCAAATTTTCAATCATGAAAAGTAGGAAGTATATAAGCAGCAAATTAAAACAACAAATTAAAGAATTATAGATATCGTCACATCAATAATGGGATTGTACTGTAGTGAAAGCTGGGAGACGGGAGAGAAAAATATTGACAAATAAGTCAGAAGACTTACCAATCCCTTTTCATATTGCATTGCCAAGAGTGCAGCAATAAAGAATGTCTGGTCAAAAGATAAAAGTTAACTTTAGCTCCATGAATACATATAATTCTAATGAATGTTCATTGGATACTTAAACCTTACTGATTCTACATACTAGCAAAGAAAGATTAGAAACAAAACAAACACATATTCTAAATTTATAATCCCTGTAAGATTTTCATTACTAAGATCCAAGTTCTGCTGATCCAAATTCTGGATAACTGAAAATGTGACTATTCTTTTAGCTTCTTAGTTGTTTATTAAGTTTCCTTTTGTTACTGCAGAATCTGCTATTTTGGAGGAAAAGGTGTTTTAGTGGCTACAGATGCACCAACGATACATATCATACCTAAATAATTTGTTGGAGAGCAACGTTTGTGGCCCTCGCCAAGCGTGGTGTAAATTTTTAACATATTCGGAAAAACCTCAGTAGTATAATATCTTCACTCTTCAGAATATTTTATTCCAAAAGACCCACTCCCCAGTGTAGGAAAAAATATTTTATCCTTTGATACTGCTTTCTATTAACCCATTAATTATAAATGTTGACTAACCACAAGCCAACTTGTTTGGACCATTGATGATGTCATGAGCTTGGATGATCAAGTAGAACATCAATTGTGAAGTCTATACATATAAGGATGAATAAGAGGCAAGAGAAGAGTGATAGGTGGTGGAGAGAGAGAGTGGGAAATAGAGTGTGAGAACAGTTATGTTATATAGGGAATCAAGTAAGCAGAGAGGGGTCATTGCGAGATTATCATTTCTCTTATGGGCAGAGATTATCGATCCTCGGAGCTCTACATGTATTTGGGATTTCTCGCTTCTGCATTTTCCTTTTCATCATCAATAGCACTGTCATTTTCATTGACATATTCCTTTAGCATATTCGGGAACAGTGATAAATCAGTGAAAAGGAAGAATTCACGCAAGGAGACTTCAGGTAATCTTCAGGGCAACGTGTTGGAAAAGTTTAGTCCACCATTGAAAAAATTTAAATTTCCAATTTTAACCGAGAGTACCACACAGGACGGATCACCTGCGCCAACGTTTATATCTGATTTTAAGACACGGTTACTGTCTTAGAATCGGGTTACAACGACTAGCCCAACCCAGTTCATACACTCGGCATGGAAAGTAGAACCCAGAGAAGCATCGAAGTGGGTCTAGTCCGAAAGTAGATCTCAGCCTCTCAGGTAAGAGCGCACAGGTACAGGACCACAAGACAAAGGTATGAGACATTCGTCTTACTAGGAGATCACTGAGAGAAGGCAGAAAGAACTATTACAAATGTTGAGGCCCTTACCACTCCCGACATCAGGGTCCGAACCGCCAATTGAGCATCACAATGATGGAGAAGGATGTAGAAGAGGGCGAGGCCAATATCTTGGCTGCTGAGATAGAGGACACAGGACAAGAGGAAGATGACATGAGCATGATATGATGAGCCTTAACTAGTTGTTCCCAGGGAGCTAGACTAGAGTCAGCCAAAAACAATGAAGCTCAAAGGATGCATGCATGTGGTGCCCATTTTCATGTTGGTTGACAGTGGAGCAACACAAAAGTTCATCTCCAACAGTGTTGGCGGCGGCTATGATCTGACTGTAGGAGACACAACCATAGCCTAAGGAGCATGCAAGACAAGAGTGTGATCATTGAATTAGGAGAAATGAAGATTACAGTAGGTGTTTCGTTGTTTGATTTAAATTGCACAAATGTGGTATTGGGTATGGATTAGTTAGCTTCTAATGGAGTTATGCCCTGAGGGCAGTTGAGATTTTCCCCTTCTGCATTTTCTGTTATAGGCATAAATGTGGTATTGGGATCAAAACAACCGAATCATTTCTATTATAGGCAGAGAATTATCTATTCTCTGAAAGAGCTATGCCCGGAGGGCAGTTAAGATTTCTCCCTTATGCATTTTCCTTTCATCATAAATAATACACTATAAATCAACCCTGATTCTAACCCATTTTATTACATTTTCTATGTTATACGGCGATCTTGTTAGCAACACAGTTTCGCTTAAACAAGCCGACCATGACTCGATCTTTTAGATGCTGAAGTAGTATATTGGTTGTTCTCACCAAAATCTCAGATATGTTCCATCTATTTCCAATTTTTTATGTTAGACATAAAAATCCTACTATTGAGCCTTCACTTGATAGCTTAAATTATTAGAAAAGTTGATTCTTAATATGGTATAGAGTTTCTATCACTAAACGGAGAAGAGTTTGATCTTTGCGAGACCATCATCCTTCATGATCAAGTTAATAATCAACACAACATAGATAAAAATATCCTTTGTGTTTGCTTTAATACCAAAATGTTCATGCATTGTGGACGTTTTATACTTAAGTAGGTTAAGCCTCTAAGAAAAGAACATTGTGTCTTGGCAATAATAACAATAATTACCTTGTCACCGATCTCAGAAACAAATATTAATGTAAATGCAGCAGTGAATCCTGATTTTGCAATTGCTGCAAGAACTGATGAAGGTCCTCCTTTGACAAACGCTATTAGTGAAAACACAAGAGCACATCCAAACAACACAAAAGCTATAGAGACAGGATAAGGTATCTGAGTAGGTTTCACACTGCCAACCCAAAAAAAAAAAAAAAACTTCTATTAGAATTGTAATAGGACCATGAATGATCAAACTCGCATAAAAAAATTCAATTGAAAAAGAACTTAATGACATGTTAACTCATTCGACAAAATTAACCTACATAATCTGCAGAATGAATTGAAAAGTTATTCTCTTTGAAAGCATTCCACATGTGTGATATTAGGGAGCAAGGGGACCTAAACAACTAATCCTTTTATCTCTTTTGTCCCAGGCAGGCTAAGCCAGTATGTGACATATTGCATGGAGGAACATAATTTCCTCCTAAAGAGAGAAATATCTGAGATTATATGGAATAAATAACATAAAATCCCAATTTCCCAGCATCCTAGAGTAAAAAGAAAAATCCCTCCACTTAACATTTCTAACAACTAATTGATACATTTACTATTAAAAAAAGAAGACAAATATTAAATTGACGAGGAGAAAGAGTATGGAGGAGAGGAACCCTGTTTATTGACACAAAGTACATGTTTCTAACTTCAGAATTCTAACGTTACGACTGAGGCTAAGCTCCAATATGATAACAGCATCAATTGTTCTACAATGCATATATTAAAAGTGACAAGTTTGAATTCAAAAATCAGGGTTTCACAGGAAGTTATAATCATAAAAGCATTCATTATGCCAACCAAAGTCAAATCCTGACAAGTTCCTAAGCTACTTGGTCATCTCACTAGCACATGTAAAGGTCTAAATGGCAATCACTGGAACAAACAAACGAAATCAATAACTGAAACTCACATTTTAGATGAACTGTCGTCGACAGAATTTCTTTCAGAGACATTCTGGCTGTCTTTCTCATTATTGCTTCCATAATCCCCCGGTCCAACGCTAATATTTGATGCTTGGGCTCGAATTGTTCCACGGGCCAAGCTCAACCCCAATTTCTGTCTACATCTTACTATATATAATTTAGGAAAAATGTTACTCCTTAAGAAAACAATCGTAAGTCCCAATAACATGATAATAATCATATAATACTTCAATCACACTTAATTGATTTAAAAAAGAATTATTATAGTGTCTGTAATTTAACATAGAAAAATAAGTCCTCCCCTTCACAACCCTCCCTCCAAATTGTGAGAAAGTGATATTTTAAGGACCAAATTCATGGTTTATTCTTTTTTTTTAATAAAAATTTATCCCTCCATTATTACCTACCAATAAGAACAACATTTGAAATCCAGAATTTTCAACAGATTATTATATGTAACTTAAAAAACATATTTTTCTTATCAGCCACCTGAAGGGTTAAAAATTTGGATTTGACCCACTTGAATTGGATATCCAATTGCACAGAATCTTAGCATACATTGATGATTGAACCAGTGCTTTCTAGAACATATCAAAAAACTAAATGTGAAGTTTAAACAAAAGGGTAAGATAAAAACATGATGCTTGAAACTTTAATCCAAGTAAAACCAAGATATTGAAAAAAACATGAAAATTTGAAAAAACTTACATTGAGATAAAGTGGTGTTTCCAGAGAAATAAGTACAAGATGGTAATGCATTCAATATTGCAAATGAAAGAGGAGGTTTTCCCTTTGGAATCAAGGGTGTATGAGAACCTAAACCTTTCATGCTTTTTTATGAAACTTCTTCTTCTACAATTTCATTTTTATGTGTGGTTGGGATTTTGGGTACTGCAAAATTCGAATTTTTGTCACAAAGTTTGAAACTTCGAATGTTCTGCTAAGCTAAGGTTGTCTTGTTTTTGTGTTGAACTTGAGTCGTGTTAGTGTGTGAGATAGTTCTTGAAGACTGCCACGTATGCAAAGGGATATAATAGAAATCATCAAAGTCTTTGTGTTGAATAGAAAAATTACCAAATGTAAAATAGTTTTTTTTTATATATATAAATAATTTAATGTTTTGTCTATAAAGTCTTGCTTAATTAACAATGCAAATGTTGTTAAGCGGGATGCATTCACCTATGTTTAAAATTGGGATCTAAGTTCCCTAAAAATAAATTGAGACCTAGGTGTTAAAAGTAAAAATAATAGTCACAAGAAGGAAAGAATGTATGAACTGTAACCTTTTAAAATTTTGGTTGTTTCTCAAACCTTGAAAAGATATTTAGATACGAGGATTTGAAGTATGTATCAAAATGAATTTGATAAAAGAAGAGATTGGTTGAGCTGTTTGTTGTTTGCTTTGAACTATCAAATAAAAGAGTTAAGAGATAGAGAAGATGACACAAACAATTATCCTTGTTCACCTAACTAAGTTAGTCCAGTCCCAACTAACTGTGAGATTTTCCAATCTAGTGCATGAGATACCCTCTTAGATTCTGCACACTTTCTCTTCATTTCTGATTTGCTTGACCATACAAGTTTTGAGCAGCCTCTTCGAACTTTAGCTACAACACAACCCACCTTTATAGCCTAAAGAGGATTGGTGAAACTTTACAACTCATTACACAATTGTTCTTGTTATTTTGAACTTATCATATTGATCAATTTCATCTCACAAATACCTCTCTCTTTTTCTCCCTCTCTCTAACCGAGGCAACACGTTAAAGGTACCCACACATGAATTTTGAAAGAGGATTAGAGTCGGCCTAGCCGAAGCTATTATTTTTGCTAATAAAAATTTAATTTATTATATAATTATCATAAATTTTTATTTATTCAAGTCAACAAAAAATTTACCCTAAATTTTTTCCCACACTTTTTTTTTCCCTCTTTTCACTTTAAAAAAAATCCCAAAATCTTTTCCTCTTTTCTTTTTTCACACTTACTCACCAAAAAATTAAATCACTTATCAAAATAATCTACACCACTCATTTAGAAACCTTATCCATCTCAACTCTTTTTTCATCAGACTTTCACTTTCATTCATCGCCCAAAAACACCATGCCCTAAATCCCAAATTCACCATGCCTTTTTTAATCTGTTCTACCATGCTCTTAACACTCAGTTTCTCCTCAACTCCTTAATTGTTCAACTCCTTAAACACTCAGGTTCTCCTCTACTTCAATATCTCTGTCTGATTCAACCTTATTGCTCAACTTCTTCTACTTCGGTGAGTGCATCTTATTCAAGCTTCAATCGCTAACCCTTCTTCTTTTTCTTCTTTGATAATATGTTCCTCTCATCAGTCATCATGCTCTTTTACAAATCCAACTCAAAATTTGATATGGCTGTTTGTTTTTGCAGCGTGAATATAGAAGAATGGATGGGTCAATTACCAATCTCTTGATTTTTCAGCTTATAACAACAAAAGTATGTGACCATTTTAACAAATTATGATTTTTTTTATATATATAATTTATTAATCCCTGCTTGTTATAGTGTATTGAAAGTTCCTATTGTGTTTTTTCTTTATCAGGTTTTGAGATTGATTATGAAGTTACAAACTTTAATTAAAAGATGGATTTTTTTTTTAAATATAAGGTTTTTTTGGATGAGATTGATTATGAAGTTACACTAAGTAATTTCACTCTCACTCTTAATTTGGGTGTTGTTCTGTAAATTTGTAACTGAGATGAGATGAGATTTTAGAGGGGAAAAATGGGACTTTAGGTTGAGTTGACTCTTTCTTTGTGTGTAATCTGTGTATGAGAGTTTGGACTTTAGAGATAAGATATTCAGTTTGTTTGAATATGTGGCTACTTGCTTCTGTTTTGTGAGAGAGAATTGAGAAAGTAGAAGAACCTAGAAAGAACAAAGTGAGGTGAGTGAGAGGAACTGGACGTAGTTCGGTTATGTGAGGGAATCCCAAACCAATGAATGCCACTAACTTATTGACTTTTAATAAGATTTGTGGCTTTGTGCAACATTGTGATTAATTCACACCGCGACGACCGCAATATGTAAAGCAACATCTGTAACAGTCAAAAATTGTGAAAACCTTAACGTGACCGCGACCGTAATCTTTATTCAAAACCTTGCTTATAAGTACATTTAATTTTCTTAGATATATGACATATAGACATGAACTAATCCTTAATTGCACCTGTAAGATTTACTTGACTTTTGGTTGACTATAGAGTCGGATGGCCGACTCTATACTATTAGCGTCGGACTGGCAAACTCTAAATGAATTTGTTGACTTTTATTTTGAATTTAATAGCCTTGACCGCGCGAAGAGTCGGTTGTAAACTCGGCTAAACCGACACTATATTAGCCTCGGAGGGCAGATAGCCGACTCTACCCAATAGCTTCAAAAAATTTAGCCCGCCCTTGACACCGACGCTAATCCAACACTAATTCAGTGTTAGTGTCGATTTTTGCCCTGTTAGAGTGGGTTTTAGGCCGATGCTAAAACGTTTTCTTGTAGTGAGTTCCTCTTTTGTTGAAGAATTTTGTTCATAAGATTGACATGGATCAACTTCTGATCTCATATTCTTTGCTTCATATCTCATTCTGAAGTCCTTATTAGTGCTTTGTGTTGTTAAGATCCATGTTTCTTAGATATCTATACATTTGTAATATCATGTTCTAACGAACACTCAAATAAGCTCTTTAGAATTTGACATGGATCAAAATCATATTGATATCTTTAATTTAAATTAGTTTGTTGTCATTAAAACATCAAATTAAGAAGTATTTTGTGATTTATCTCAAACAAATATCCCCTATTTTGATGATGACAAATTTATTGAATTTATGATCATGATTTTCATTCTGATTTAAACAATGTAACAATATGAGATGAATTATACTCCCCCTCAATTTATTACATATTCAAAGAATTTTTAAAACTAAAAACTCCCACTCAATTTGAACATATATGAAACACAATAATTGAGAAAAAAATTTGCAAACCTAACAACGTTAGAACCCGAACTGTAATTATCATTAATAAAAAATGGAACAATTATAGAATTGCATATTTTCATGCACATAAATGGTTCAAAAATCAATATCCCTAACAACATTATATGTTACTTACCAAACAAGATAAGATCATACTAGAATTAATTCATAAGATATTAGCTAATCATAGTTCAAAACTGATCCTAATCTTTCCCTCTACTCTCTAACTTCTCCGCCTTTTGTCATTAGCAAAAAGTGGTCAACAAGCAGCAAAGCTACATGGAAAGAGATGAATAATCTAATGAATATGAAGCAGAGGGTTTTGGCATCTGTATAGTAAATACAATAGACATCTTACAACCTAGATTTGAAGCAAAAACTCCAAGTTGCATGGCTTTTACATCCATCAACCTAAAAGATGAACTTCCTAGTTTCCGACAACAAAAATATAACCCCAACAAGCAATCGTGGAAAGATGTGTTCTTTGTTTGTATCTGCATTAGAGAAAACAATGCACACCCATAAAAATTAAGATAGAACAAAAAAGCAACTTCCGAGACTGCGGATTGCTGCTGGTAGTTGGGGCTAAGGGTGGTGACATTGTGTAAAAGCGAGCGCACCACCATCCGTCCGTCTGCATCTTCGACTTTGTGTTTGGATCATAGTAACATAATTCGTTGGTTTTATGGGAGAACCGCGAATTGGTTCGTGCGAATCGGTTCACGTTTCTTTGGTGTATTGGTTCGCCGAAATTCGTACCAAAATTTGTGCAACTCAGTGAACCGAAGTACCATGAACGTGTTTGAACACCATGGACATTTACGCAAGTTTTAAGCTCTCAAACGCATGCTTGAAATCGATTTTGAAATGGCAATGAAGTGTGGCATGTATATCTTTTCATCCTTCGATGGAAGAGAAAGGGAAAGATGTTATGTGACGGAGGGTTTCGAGTGAAAGGGGAAATAGTTTGTTTCAGGTGAAAGAAACATATTTTGAATTCAACGCAAGTTGGATTATAAACAATATTTGTTTATAAGAGAAATGGAAGATAACACAGTGTCGGTAGAGCATGTTAAGCATAATTCTTTGGAATGTTTCAAGTTCAATAATTTATAGAGGATTATAATGTGAAATAAATGTATTTGATATGGGAGCTGAAAATCCTCTATTTTGTATCCAAGTAATTGATCGATTTTTGTTCTTTTTCTTATTAAAAATAAGCTCGTAAATCAAAATAAACTATGTATAATAAGAAAATGTTTTCCTTAAATAAATAAAAATAAGACAATTAATGTTCAACCAAACCACTAATAGTAGAAAAAAGAAAAGGGCTTAAAGACCGGTCATTATAATTTCCACTCTATATAATAATTTCCTCCATGAGGCTTCTATCCATTGGAACCGAGATTACCAAAAAATACAGACATAAATTCAAAATCTCCTCCACCAAGATATCATTGAAACAACAAGACGAGAATACAAATGATAGGTATATAGCCTTCTGTGACTTCAAATTGTAACATATGCTTATGTTTTTCGATTACTCCAACAGTTTGCCTTCCTCTGAACTATCAAGTTCTGAATGAATATTTATGTGGAATGAGCTCTATTTATAGGTGTATTTTCTGCTAGGTTTATATTGAAATTATGGGCCTTTTCCCCAACCTGCAAGAAGAAAACACCAAAATGTTGTCTTTTCACGGAACAGAAAATGTGGGGTGCGTGGAGCTATGTGCAAGGCCCATGAAAGTTGACAGACATACAATTCTCTCAATCCCATGCGCCTGGGGTGCGTAAGGCATGCGCGGGGCGTGGGGCCTCAGCTTCAGGCGTGTGTATGATTTGATCTAGACTGACTATTTATAATTGTCTCAAATTTACAATCAGGATATTCAAGTGACGACTGAAGTGGACAAATGCTATGACCAGCCCTACTTGCTTTAAGATAAACATATGTGTATCCTGGAAATGAGTGTGGGATAGACTAAGAACTATCTTCTCTAATCCTGGCCCGCTTGGATGTAAAGTGGTAAGTAAGCCAAGTTTGTAAATGGGTCGAGATGATGGTCTGAGCAACCTCTTCAAAAAGGTATGTTTTTCCTGAAAAAATGCAAAGAATAAAATTTGTTTTTCTTTCGTTAATTGTGGATAAGCAATAGTTTAAGTTTGAGGTTGTGATAACAGGTCGTATTACATTATTCTTAGCATGTTTTTCAGTCATTTTCATCTAGGATAGATGATTATTAGAACAATTGCTTATGATTTCAGGATATTTATAATGTTTTCTATATTTGAGTCATGTAATTCTACTTTTGCCGAAATGTAGGACTTCTAGGGAATTTTAATGTAATTCACGAAGAAATTATGTAAATTGTAACGTCCTATTTCTATTAAAACGATAATACACGCGAATAATGCAAATATTCAAGAAATAGATGTTACGTCTTCGCATCAAAATTCGAACAACATCCATATATAAAATTCATCAACAGTCGCAGCGGATATAAATCATACATCACTAAGTATACATGTCATAAGATCAACATACATCCATAAATAAAATCTCCAAAACCCGACAAATGGGCAAAATCTCCATAAATAAAGAAATCCAGAATATCATAAAGACTGACACCTAATCAGAGCCTAATCTAAGACTGTAACTGATAGACAGAGGAAGCTCCTGCTATCCTCAAGCAACTCACCAAGTAAGCGAACAAACTAATCCTGCACGCCGTCTACTCATTCATACAAATAGGTAAGCGGTCCACCACAGACCACTGAGGGTTAGCTTCACATCAATCATAATCAACATAAACAAACATAAGCATTCAAGGATTTCATGCATAACACATATACATAACCATTCCTCCTAGAATACTAGCATCACATGATTATTATCCCCCATCCCATACATCTCAAGCTATCACGTTACTAACATAGCATAGCAAGCATATTCAATCTCTACTCAAGTCATCAACATAATCTCATCATTTATCGACATCAATCAATGAAAGGATTACTCACTTTATTCTTCATTTAGCATACTTAACTCAACAAGTACAATTCATCATTTCAAAGTTATAAGCAAGCAATCATCATTATCAAAGGAATCACCAAATCATACGTATATACATATATAATTCTCACCTCATTACTATTACCAAAATTAGTATCATCAAATAGATTCATCAAGTGTATAAGCACAAGCAAGTAAGACATGCAATTAGAGCCTAGCGCAAATATTCACAATCATCAACAAAATTCACCAATGTACATATACACCAATCCACATATACACCAATCCACATAATCACAACATTCACCAAATTTCACCAATGCACGAATTCACCAAGTCACATATTCAATTATGACATGACTCATCAACTATTCAAATGCATGCAATGTTCTAGACTCTTCTAGATGCATGCGGTACCAAATCACCTCAAGGTCGTCACCTTCGATGCAACAA
>Ga0228711_1004270_pt1 | contig 22043 bp, 9 predicted proteins | sample MedpolnodulmetaG_2_FD_177996 | JGI IMG/M metagenome (GOLD analysis project Ga0228711, IMG submission 177996) | Root nodule microbial communities from Medicago polymorpha collected in Santa Monica, California, United States - brown nodules | ecosystem: Host-associated > Plants > Roots > Nodule...
CTCTGAACTCACTCAGACTCTGAACTACTTCAGACTCTGAACCTGAGGACAGTTATCTAGAACGTAAAAGAAGAAGTTTCCAAAAACACAATTTAACCCCCCCTTCTTGTGGTTTTTCTCACCTTCAACACATTTTATAACAAATCATGACTCTAAAGCTTCTTGTGGTGGGGTTGTTTGTGGTGATCATGAAAATTTTCTATTGAGTTCCCTAATAATATTGGGGCATGTATCATCCATATTGGAGATCTATGGATATATTAATGCTTTTTTGTTAACTTCAAATGTACAAAGTGGACCAATATTATAGGTGGGCAACCAAATACGTTATTAAAAAGAAATAATTAGATTCTGCAAGTCTATAAAATTTAACAATGAGCCACAAACACCAAATTACATGGTACATTTCTTCACTTTCCTCTCTTCTCTTTTCTTCATCTTCATAGCTACCATCTTACACCTTAATAAAAAAACCATAATAAAAAAAAATAATAAATCAATAAAAAGAAGTCGACTTAATAAATTACAACATCTCAAAAGCTTCAATTATAACCCTACCCTATAATTGATATTTTTGAAATTGATTTTTTTAATTGATTTATTATATTTTATCTCTTTTTTTTAATGAAGTTGTAAAATGATGATGATAAAGAAAAGAATGGTTATACATGTACCACCTTATGTGGCAACACCCTTTGAACCCCCATACAAAATTGTGGCATGTGTTCACATGTGGTCCCCACACAAAAAATCTCAGTTTTTTTGTCTCTCTCTTCCGTCTCTTTCCTTCACCATCTCTTCTCCCACTTCTTTCACCACCACCGTCGGCCACCCTTCGCCACCTCCAGACACAGATCTGAGAGAGAGAGAGAGATGCAGAGAATTGTTTGACAGAAAGAGGTTTGGTTGAAGTATATCATTCAAATTATACAACACAGCAGTACCTTCAAATTTTGTCGATTAAGTATATCATTTATCGTCACATTTTATTTAATTTTAATTTTGTCGAAGTAATTTAATTTTTGAGTTGATTTTACCTCTGGGGTTGCTATCCAACAAAAAACTCCGATTTTTTTCAAAAAAAAAATAGAAACGTAATGAAAGTGTATGAATAACATGAAAAATGAATTAAAAAACAAAAACTGGAGATGTGAAATTTCAATTTTTGGAGGTGGAAGAGGGTGGGTTGGGCAAGCAGAGGCGGCGGTGGCAACCAATAGTTGACAAAACTATTTTAGTAAAAGTGTCATGTCTATAAACAACATTATTGCATCTCTTAATACGTGTGTAACAACCTTAAAGGACACCCATTTTAACATGGATGAAGTAATTAAAATACCAAAGCGAAACCTCAAAAATAGTTAAGGGACAAAAACAATAATTTAGCCTAAATAATTAAATATGCACCGCACGGTCAAGCCATATTGCCATTGACATTGAGGTATTTTCAAAAACTACATTTTAAAGTTGCTTTCAACCTTGTTCAGAGAAGACAATAACTCTTCATAAAATTTAGGACGGGGGTAGTGGTGGTTTAAAAACTGCATTTTATTGTTGCTTTCAACTTTGTTTTTTTTAACAGAATGTTGCTCTCAACTTGAAAATAATATTATAAGTATGCGTGTAAAACGTGGATACATTTTTTTTTTACAAAAACAAAACGATATGCATTCATTCAAATTGATAAAGTACATCAGATACAAACATCGCTAAAAACGTAAATGGTGAATCTGCGAACAAACTCACAACACCCAAGTTAATAGCATACAACGGGAAAATGCCTACAAATAATATGATAAAACCTAATTCACCGAAATACTCATGTTTCCGGATCTGCAATGTTGACGCCCAAATCATTGGTTGAATTTGTAATTGAGTGATGTCGATCTTCCAATAGGAACTAAACGAACACCGCGACAAGACGCGAAATCAGACGCCGCACAAGACGACAAACAACAAATCGCCGCACTTAGACGACAAAATTACAAAAAACACAAAAGAAAAAACTTGATATATGTGAAAACCACTTATTTAGATTGAAAGAAAATGGGAAAAAAGATGTAGATGGGTGATTATAGGTCAAATAATGACCTAAAACCACTCCTCTTCGTTGAACGAAGGAGAAAGAAAGTTTAGAGAGAAGTTGAAGTTTCTTTCAGTAGAAAACTAGAGCCGGCTTAAAATATGTGTTGCTCGATGATGTTGTATAAGAAAGGAATAATTGAAACTAAGTTAGCATGAGTGTAGTTCACTTGAAACGTGGATACATATTAATTTGTTTCGATCAAGTGGATACATATAATAATAACAATTATCATTCCCCTTTGAAAAAAAATTAAAATTATCATTCCTAAAAAAACAATTATCATTCGTATTTTATATTAAAGAAAAGAAAATTTACTTTCATAACAAAAACAAAATATAAAACAAATTATTGTCAACTTTTCTGTAAAAAAATAAAAATATTGTCAACTTGCAATAGTTTTTTTTTTTATAACCAAAACTTGCAAAAGTTTCTTTGTTTGAAAATAACTGTTAATCCCATATATAAACTGCAATATTTTCCGAGCTTGATGACACAAGCATGTGATCTAAGTAGATGCATTGAGATGTTGGAAGGTTTTTGTTGTGTACCAAGAAAATAAACTACAATACTTGAAAAAGTTTTAGTTTTTATTTCTCGCAAGTAGAGTTGTCAAATGTGATGGCCTAGCCTGCATCGACACGAGGGATTAACGTTTGGCACATATTTGGATATTATATAATTTTATTTTAAAAAAAGGAAATACTATATACGACGGGCTACTTATTTTTCACATACACCACCAAAAAAAATGACACAAATTATTTCTTTACAAAGTATATCTACTGAAAAGTGGTATCTCACGCACACGCACGCACGCACGCACGATCAACCGTTGAGTTTGAAAAGAATTGTCATACCCTAAATTTTGACCACTTTTTGTCGATATTCACCCTTTTATCAGTCAAAACTTTTTCTTGTGCGCATTCCAAACAGTTAATTTGTTTATTCGTATTTTAGTCATTTAAAGTGTTCTGTTCATATCGTAAGTATTTAAAACTCTTTTTAATCGTATTTTAAGTAATTGAAAATCTTCATTCTGTATCTACTCATATTTTAAACAGTTGAAAAAATCTTTTTCCGAGTGATTTTGTCGTCTCAGACGAAATTTCGGCAGAGAGGTATTTTAAAATGCCTCATTTTGGTTTCTGAGCGGGACAATTTTGAGTGTTTTTCTTTTATTTTATTTCCTTTATTAATTATTAATTTCTTAGTCATTTTCTTTTATTATTACATCTTACTTTATTTCGTTTTTTATTTATATTTTCATTTTTATTATTCATTTTCGTTTTTACTTATTAGTTGATTACTACCTCTGTTTTTAAATGTCCAAATATCCATTTTAGTCCTTTTTGTCCAAGTCAAGGAGTGTCCAATTCAGTTCAACCCAAAGCAAGGGTATTTTCGTTCTACTGTGTCACAAAGGGACACCTCATCTGATCCAACCTGCAGAAACCCTAGTTTAAAGCATTGACTCTGTTCAACCAATCATTGACTCTGATACAGCCGCATCCATCAAATGAGAAACCCTAATTTCATCTCTCTTTCAAAATTTGAGAATCAAACACAAAATTATCAAAGAACCTCATGAACATTCATGTGCTTTTTTTCGAGAAATCATCAAGCATACAATAACACGTGAATTTCATTTCTGTTTTCCAATAAGAAATCTAATAGATCTGTTCCTCATATCAACCATAACACAAAATCGTTTTACAACAACAACATTGGTTCATAAGGTCACATAAAAGCCACACTAAGCCTTCCATGGTGATTTGCGAAAATGAAAACAAGAAGAAGGTGATTTCATAAGTAGATCCGTGAATAGAGAAGAACAAATCGGACAAACCTAGTAAGTTCAGAGCAACGTACGAGTGTTTGACGTTTTCCGTCGATCTCTTTGGCTCCTCCGATCTAAGACGAAGGTAAATCACGATCTGGTTCTATTTTGTTGTTATGTGAAGCTTTCTTTTGAAAACAAATCTGTAGATCTACTCCGATTGGCTTATTTTTTTTGAAATCTAAACTGGAATATGAACAGAGAAGAAGGAAAGGATCATTTTGATGTCATTTTTTTAAAAAAGGGTGAAGGTGAGACTCCGACGTGGCGGTGCTATGGTCAACCACCGCGCCGGAGTAATTCCGACCACCACCTCTTCCTTCTTCTCCGATCCGCCTTCAAAGGAAAGAGAAGAGAGCTTCTCTCTCTAAGTGTGACTTAGAGAGAGAAGGATTTTGTTTTTGTATGTTTTTTTGTTGAAACTGCTTTATATAGCCTGTTTACTTTATTTTAATTTCATGCGCGATTTTCCTTTGTGTTATCGTGTACGTTTGAAGCTAGGCCATTAGATCGTAGATCTGACGGGCGATGATGCATCTTGTATTTATTTAAGTGCATGCTCCCTTGTGTGGACTTTGGCATTGCTCTTTGTTTGAACCGTTATATTGTCAATCTGACGGTCACTGTTGTTTCCAGTGTCTTTCTTTTGCTTTATACGTGTTCTTTTTCAACTCTTGGATCTTTGATCCTGTGGCTGTGATGAAAATACTGTGATTAAATTTGAACCCTCTGATTCATCAGACGGTCCAGATTTGTCCAGTGCTGAGCCTATTTTCTTTTATTTATTTTCACTATTTTTTCACTTATTTACACTATAAATTTTTACTTTCTCATTTTTTATTCCCTAACTTCTAATATTTATTATTGTTTATTTACTTTCATCATTTTTTTATTATTTCTTTTAACTTGTTGGTTTATTATTTGATTGTAGTTTATTTTGTCTCTAGTTTATTTAATTTGTGCTTAAAATTGTTGCATGCATATTTAATTCTTGTCATTTATTTTATTATAATCATTTTATTAGTGTGTATTTAGGTTTTTGATGTAATTTAATTCATGCATTTTATTCCTTCTTGTCATTTATTCTTCCTTGAAGATTTAGCATGTATTTAGGGACTATGTAATACTCATATAGTAAAAGATGCACCGACACCACAATTTATTTACCGCATTATGCCATAAACCGCAATCGAGGACCGAAATGAATTAGGGACAATTAGGTTAACTATTGGACTTCAAAAATTTTCTTAAAACCAAACTACTAGTAATTTTAGGTTCATTCACTAGAGAGTTTGCTTGGGATCAATGTCCTTTGTAAACTTCTCGTTTTTTTATCACGTTACGCCGTCGCATTTAATTTTTTTTAGCTTCCTTTAGCTTAGAAAAATCTTTTTACCAAAAAAATCAAATATGCAAAACTCAAAAAAAACATTTTCTTAAGAAACTTTGGATTTTAATCCAAGTGCTTTTTTTCCTTTTATTTTCTTAAACAAATGTTTAATCAACTTAATATTCATATTTAGACTTGAGTTTCTTGTAATTAAAATTTGATCAACCTCATCTTATTTTCTCTCATGCCTTGGGGCCTCTTTCCCCTTCTTAAAAACTATTTTCAAAAACTCTAAAAATAACTTAACCCACAAAAATAATTTTTTGAGTGAACTACTTGATTTTGATTCCACTTGTGGATAAGTAGGCAAAGGATCCAATCCTTCCAAATCAAATAAAAATAACCAAAAACTTACTTCTTCTCCCTCCATTCTTTTACTTAGACTCTTAGGCAATTATTTTAAAAAATAAAGTAAGTAATTTAGCTCAAGATAATTTAGGCAAAAGGTTCCTACGGAGTACCATAGTCGTGTAGGGTGCTTGACACCTTCCCTCCGCGAAATCAACCCCCGGATCCATAATCTCATAAGAGTTTTTACTTACTTTTTCCCTTCCCACGAATAAAAGTTAAGAGTTCAAAGATTCGAATCAATCAATGGTTTGATATCCGAAAATCAGGAGCACAAGAATGTTATAATTTTTTAGTTGATCCATTTATTTATTTAAACATCTCAGCTCAAAACTATTTTTTTAAATATTATTAATAGTCGGACCTAAGTCTGGTTAGGCCGATCCATGTAAAATACAGGCTAAGTGGAATGGGCCAAAACAATAGGATCAATCTTTTGCTTTTTTTAGAGTGTAATTTGCGTTAAGAATTCTGCTCTTTACCCAAATGGTTTTGTTCATTCCCAAGTGAAATGACCAAAATACCCCTACATGAGTTAACTCACGCTAATGTTAAATTTGCGTGAGTTAACTCACGCTGCGTGACTTAAGTCACGCTAAAAAAATACACTGAACCTCCCGGCGTGAGTTAACTCACGCTGGTTTTCTTTCATGCAATCTATTACACACTCTATTTGTCACTTCCTTTTTCATTGGTCCACGTGATGATGGGGTTTTTAAAATATATGGTCAGCTTTCTCACTCTATCTGCACATGGAGTATGGTCAGATTTGGAAAATATATGGTGCCTTTTTAAAAAGAGATGAATATTAAATTATGGTTATTTTGTTTGTTAGTAATATTTTAAGTTCCATGTAAAATAGCTGAACAAAAAGGCAACATTTAATAATAGTCTGCTAGCCTTGCATCAGCAATTGATTGGTAGAGTTGATTAGGCAGCAAAAGAAAAGATCCGTGAATATTTGTCTTTTTTTCTTTGTATATTGAATGAGCTTTCACGCAGGGGTATTTTGGTCATTTATTTTGGAAATGAGTAAAACTGTTTGGGTAAAGAGCACAATTCTTGCGATAAAACATAGACACAATGAGTCCGACCCACTTCAAGAGCTCTACTCATAGGTTTCCTCCAATGAAGCTAGTTTTATTTGAGGCATGTCAACAAACACATCTATTTGAGGTGTGTCAGACATTGATTTAAGTATTTGTCTCAATTAAAATTCGAATATTGATTTTTCATGTTGTGAGAGTTTAACCCCTTCTAATAAACTCAATTTTTTTTACTCAATTTTAACTTATTTAATTCATAATATTAGAAAAATGTTTAAAATCTCTTTTATCCCATTAATTCTTTGTAATGTATTTTGTTTCTTTCTTAATTATTGTTTAGTCCTTTTTAAATGAAAGATTTTCAAATCAAAGTTGAATTCATATTTTGTATTTGGAACATGTAATAATGGTGATTGGTGATAGACAATCATGCAATAAGGTTATAAGGTCCAATTCTTTCTTCTTGCTTACAAACATAAATAAAAAAAATATTTAGACACACATAAACGGAAAAGATTAAAAGAGAAAATAATGAATGATATTATTAATATCTTTCTCATTTATGTGTGTATCCAAACATTTTTTTTATTTGTATTCATACCCAAGTAAGAGTTTCTCTTGGTTAGACGTGGGTTTGGATTCTCAATTGCATCCGTTACACACAATTTAATTTTCCTTATTGATACTTTTGTTTTGTCTTGCAAGTATTAAGTGGCTTCTTTACTCTAATGCAGGGACGATTTTACCCCCTAACTAGCCCGAGCATACTTTCTTTATATCGCTACAAAAAATTTACAAGAAATTTGACTTTTAGTGACGGCCAAAATCCGTCACTATAGGGCAAATTTCCGTAGCTAAATCTGTCTGTCATTGCCTAATGACCGGCACTGCATGTTTTCCACCTTTACCTACGAAAAAAACACCGTAGGTAATTCTAAGGATACCATTTTAAAAACATTATGACCTCTACCTACGAATGCAGCTGTCACTAAAACTTATCGTTGTTTTATTTTGCCCAGGCTCCAAAAAATTCCTGGCTCCACCACTGCTCGAATGTAGGTGGTCTGAAATGACAACCACTTCAAATGGCGCCCAAAACACCGTTAGTTGGAGGAATCTTGTAACAAGCACTTGTATATTTTCTTAGCACCAAAGATTCAAATTCAAAGAAAAACCTACATAACAATACTCTTGAAAGTTAGAAGACACGTGACACTACTAAAAAAACAAAAATTAGTGAGGGATATTTAGTGAGGGAAAACGTGAAATCCCTCTCTAATTCCGTCACTAAATTTTGCGACCAAGAAATTTGTGAGGAATTTCATTTTTTCCATCACTAATTTCCCTCGCTAATTTTTCTTTTTCTAATAGTGTGATATGCATGTATGTTAAAGGTTAGTTTATTACTTCTCATTTATAAATAGTAAGATCAAACTATATTAATATATCTGCTCGACAAAAGTACGCTGACATGATACACATCCATCTTCGTAAGATAACACTCTTATTGACAACGTTTAGAGAACGATATATGAAACTTAACCATATATATATATATATATTAATATATCTTTTGCATGCTTTTTACCTTTATTTTTCGTTCTTTTTTATTTTTACTTTATCATTCAATTTATTTGATTCACACCTATATGCTTGTATCTATTAAGAACCTTCTTAAGAATTTAACTAGAATCCTGGATTAATCTGTCGGGTTCATTAATTAAATATTACCAGAACAAAAACACCAAAAAATATAAAGTACTCTCCTCTTTCGTATTTGCAAGAAAAAAGTCTCAAAATAAGTTTCTTTTATATTTTTATCTTCAACAAAAAATAAAATTAGATTACTTTACTTCAAATGTACTCTCTTTTTTGCTTAAACTTCCTCCAATCTCAATTACTACTGTAAACAATGTTTATTAATAGTATTCATATATTAAATATATTGGTTAAACTCATTTGATTTTCTTCCCAAATTATTTTTTCTTTTCATTTTCTTTCATATGACTTGTTTCATTAAATGATATTTTAAGAATATGATATTTTAAGAATAATAGCATTAAATAAGGCGAACTTAGTTAAATTCTAAAAAAACACTCATTTCATTCCTTACTACTCGTTGCTTTCATAAATTATTATTTTATTTTGTCATTTTCAAAGTTCAATACAATATTAATTGTTACTTTCTCAATAATATCAATGAATATATTTTTTATTTAAAGAGAAACATGTGAATGAGATAATAAAAAATTATAGACAGATGTAAGAAAGAGACAGATTATTCTATTAAAAATAACAAATATAATGCTTTTATTGATATGCCAATAATCTTAAAACAACATAAAAAGAAATAAGCAGCTAACATGCTTTTTTTTGAGTAAATAGGCAATTACTCTTATGAAATTTCAAGTTTCGTCAATTACTCCCATGAAATTAACAAAACTTCAATTACTCCCTTGAAATTGCACAACAATAATCAATTTACCCATCCGTCAAATTCTTCTGTTAGTCAACATCACGTTTTGTAAATACCCCCCGAAGTTTTGCACTTATGTGCAAAATGCTCTCTGAACTTGAAAACTTATATTTTTTTTCTTCCTATCCTTAAAACTGACTCTATTATCACTAAATTGTGGAACATATTTGCTAAGTTTTGACGGTATACAACCATATATGTTCCCTGAAACGATCAAACATTAACCATGTATTAGAGCCTAATGATATGAAAGTCAGCATATCAAAGTACAACCACCCTTGTCAGATGGAAAACTAATGCATGACATACATAATGAAGCACATAAATGACATGATTGGCATAATCAAGAATTACCAAGATGTCAAAATATATGGCTTTGCTATTGCTAATTTCTTCCTTTGACTCTATTGAGCCGTCTTCTGAAAAATGAGAAGACGCACCAATATGAAGCTAGAAAGCTAGCATATTCTTCCCCCAGATGTTGAAGATATCATTTTGTTAAAAGTTCTAATTTGTCATTCAGAGAGGACTTTCAAGTGGTAACACAGAGCTGACAAAGCCAACACATAAAAATCATATGCCGAACAAAAGTAGATTTCCAGTATATTTCCTAACCAGAAAAACCCTTGGCAGTCATTCAAGCCAATTATGCCAAGATGGATTCTCATTCTTTTACCACCTTCCAATATACCAAAGCACAATTGTAGCCTACAATTTAATACTAAAATAACCTTAGGAAGTTGTGATTGTTTTACTTTCAATAATATATTCTTATTCTTACTATGCAATCTAAACCATCTCAAATCTATTGGATTGTAATAAATGATCCAAATGTTAATTGTAATATTGGAAAATTTAAAGTATTAAAGTTAACTGTTAATTATTTGCCTTTAATATCTTTTGAGTCAAGGATAAGATTTTTTTATATAAATTTTCAAGTTCTGGAGGCATTCTGCACATAAGTGCAAAATTTCAGGGGGTATTTGCAAAACGTGATGTTGACTAATAGAAGAGTTTGACGGATGGGGTAAATTGATTAACGTTGTGCAATTTCAGGGGGGTAATTGACGAAACTTACAATTTTGGAGGGCTAATTGCGTATTTACTCCAGTTTTTTTTGTTGATCAAGTAGTCTAATGACTGAAACTCACACATTTAAATACAAAGAAGTGAAGATTCGATGTTCGAACTCCTCAAGAAACGAGCAAAATAAGATGTCTTTTTGTTGATCAAATAGTCTAACGATTGAGATTTACATTTAAATATAAAGAAATAAAGAGTTTGAGGTTTAAACTCCGCATAAATTATCATTGCAGTTATCAGTTGAGCGGTGCTTATAAACTGTAGTGTGCTTCGAGGACAAGTAAAATGTTTTCCATTAAAGATATATTTATGACTTTAGTTCGGTTATATATAGACTCGTGTCTTTAGAGACACTAATTGAGGACTGATTATTTTATTTTTTGGTACAAAGAGGATCGATGACTGATTTATTACCTGAATATGGTTTGAATCTTCAGCCTGATTTCATTATTTTTTGAAGTCTGTCCTTCCTTTATTTCTATAATCGATAATCTACATATATTTCTATATACTTTTTGTTCATAAAAAAATGGGACAAAGATGTGGGTAACATGTTACACGTGGATTCTACCAAAAGAAAATGAAGAATGTTACATGTGTATTTAATTCAAATAATTTTGCTAATATCAAACAATATAAATAATTCTGCAATTTGCAATTTGCAATTTGCAACTGTTGTGATGTGATAAGTGGGTCATACTGGAATAAGATTCTTTGATTGTCCAAAAATAAAGAGATCATCTACGTGGGCCCCACCTCCCAAGAACTCCATCTCTCCCAAAAATATATGACCTAGTTATCAATTATACATGGACATTTTAAACTTGAATATCTTCAATTTTGCATTAGCAGAAATTATAAAAATTTAATAATTTTAAATATTTGTTGAGACAAATGCATCATTTTATATGTTATTATTTATCTTTATATAATAGTAAAAAAATATGATCATAACATGCTACGAGAATAGTGTACACAAACAAAATCATTTATTTTAAGATGAAAGGAGTATGTTTTTAATTTTAGAAGTGCTACCAACACTTTTTCCCCTTAATTTTCACTCTTTTATTAAGGTGGATCACACTCTTTATAAATAAATCGTATTTAAAATGGTGGAATGTAGTATCGGATAAAAGAATAAATATTAAAAAAAATGTTTAAAAGAGAGCATGCATCACATTTCTCTTTTAATTTTTTCCACTTTTGTCCTTCTTCCCAAACCTAACTACCAATAAGAAGAAACCATGTGTAGCTTATATATAATAATTGGACTTCTTTAGCATGCATAGGCAAACATATGATATGACCCTCAACTGCAGAGTTCAATTGTAAATAAAGGTTTGTCCCCTATCTCTCCAAATTTTCCAATGGCTATTAGTAGTTCGTACATGTAACTGATTTTTTCAATATTTATTTTTCTCTTCTTTTTCTAGAAATAAACCTCTAATATCTGATTCTTACTTTATAAATTTATTGTTTAGATTATTGAATATTTGAGAATCTCACATCCTATTTGTACTGATGCACTTGTTTTGAAGTAGTGTTTGAGTATTGGCTTGGTACGTAACAAGAAGAATCATGGAGATGAATTACAATAAAAGGGTTAGAGGGAAAGTGATTTTAATGAAGAAAAGCTTGTTGGATTTCCATGACATCAAAGCCAACGTTCTTGATAGAATTCATGAGTTTTTGGGCAAGGGTGTTTCACTTCAGCTCATTAGTGCTACTGCTCCTGATCCAGGTTTTTCCACTCTCCTAACTTAATTTCACCATAAGCTAGTACTACTGTAAGATATAATAAAATGCTTGTACACAATAATTTTATTTTGTTGATCATAAGAAGAAGAGTGAAGAAGAAGCAAAGGATCCAAAAATATCGAATAGTGACATCACTTCCTATTGCAAGTTGTAAATCTGTAACGAACAGGAGTCAACTAATGAACAAGAGTCAACTACATTATGATATTTTTTCTAGTCTTCTGTGTGTAATAAAAATCTGATTGAGAGTGAAATATTTGCCCCATAATCCCTCTGGTCTCAAATATAAAGATTCTTTTTTAGGTTTATTGAGTAGTTAATGTATCTGATCTACATTGTAAAGCAGATACATTAATTATTCAATGAACCTAAAATAATAATTTTTTCTTATATTTGAGAATGGAGGGAGTACTTCTTTTGCTGTAAAAAAAAAATGATATTACCTCTCTCCTTAATTAGTATAATTAATACTACTTTTTTGAGATTTTTTTATTTTTATAAGACCTCTTTCAAATTTTAATTTTAACGTGCATTAATTATTTATTTACCACTATACCCCTATTTATGTTACATATTTTTCAAGAGCATATAATAAATTTTCAATGAAAACATTAACTAATTATAAACATGTAGAAATATAACAATTGTCAAAAAAATCAATTCAATATTCAACTTTCAAAATTCATGTTTTTTTTTTCTTTCAAAAGGGTGTTATATCTATGGACGAAGGTAAGGGAATAAAAAAATATTTTCCACAAATTAAACTTATTAAGTATTTGAGTAATATTAATTAGGTGAAACAATTTAAAAAAACCACCAATATTACATTTAAAGTTTTTGAAGGAAAATATTACATTTAAAGTTAAAAGTGACTCTCAATTGATGCTGATTTTTCTTCTTCGAATGTGACACTCGAAATAGAATTGATAAAATACATATCCAATAATTTGTTGTTATCCTACATTTTAATTACTTTACCTGAATGAGTTGCTATCTCATACTACTTTTTAAGATTTTGCTTGTGATATGAAGTACTTTTGTTGTGAATTATGTTAGTTTAACAGAATCAATAATATAATTAAACTTTTTGGATGTGTTATTATTAATTAGCAAAGGGACTGAAAGGGAAACATGGAAAAGTGGCATGCTTGGAGAGGTGGATGTCAAGCATATCATCATTGACAACAGCTACAGACACAGAATTCTCAGTTACATTTGATTGGGATCATGAGAAGATGGGAGTTCCTGGAGCTTTCATAATCAGAAATAATCACCATAGCCAATTTTACCTCAAGACTGTAACCCTAGATGACATTCCAGGACATGGTCCTGTAACTTTTGTTTGCAACTCCTGGGTTTACCCTACTCATCGTTACACACATGATCGTGTTTTCTTTGCAAACAAGGTAATTTTTTAATTTCAAATGGAATAAAGTTGTCAAATTTATTTATTGTCTTTTTACTCATAAATCTTACTTTGCTAAAGTAAAGCGTGTTGTGACAACTAAGCTTGGGTTTACTTACTCGATCCAAACCATACATCATGAATAGTCTAACAATCCTCCAAAGCCATTGAATTCAACTTGAGAGTGGACATAGACATCCTCCAATATTTATATTTATTTTGTTCGAAGTATTTATTATATCTTTACTCTTTTTTCTTTTTTTTTCTTCAAATAGCATAGTTACTAAAGCTCACACAATTTAATGGTGAAAAAGTGAAATATTCAAGGTTCGAACCCCGACTCCTGCATATAATATCAGTATCGCTACTGACCGCATATTATATCTTTACTCTATATACCACCTTTTCTAAACATTCCATGTGCTCTAATATATAAATAGAACAGTTACTTTTGACAGAGAAATAAATACAGATGTATTGGTGGTTAGTTGCACTTGTTTATCAATTCAACTTTAAATTTTTATTCAACATAATTTATTAGTCTGAACAAGGATGAGTTTGAACTTGAAAGTAAACGTAAATCATTCTGTTCGTAAATAATTATTGAATCATAATGTTTTCCTTTTTTTAATAATCATAATAATATTTTCCTTGAACACAATAAACTTATTTTCTTCCTAGCTAAAAGTAAAACAAAGGATACGACATAACAACCTTGATTGTAGTATCCTCACAAGAAAAAAGAAAAAAAACTTTGATTGTACTATCTTTTACTGTATTTCAAAACTCGTTACGGACTAGATAGATACAATAAAAAACAAGATATTAGACAAACACACAAATTTTCGTTCGTTTCTGAAATACGGAACAACTTTTTATTTGGACTTTCTTTCTTTTAGAAACTTTTTATTTGGACCACATTTTTTTTGAAGGAATTTGGACCACACTTATTTTCAAATAAAATTAACTAAAAACGAATCTAATTTTATTTGATTTCTCCCATTTCATATTTGGATATGATGAGTGCAAAATAAGTAAATAACATCATTTCTTTATTACAAAATGAAATTCCAAAAATATAGGAAACATTTTGATTTGTTTTGTAAATGAAGTTTTTGATTTGAAGAAGTATGTTTTGTGATACAGGCTTATCTTCCATGTGATACACCGGAGCCACTGCGGAAGTTGAGAGAAGAAGAACTTGCTACCCTCCGTGGTAAAGGGGTTGGGAAACTTAATGAGTGGGATAGAGTGTATGATTATGCATGCTACAATGACTTGGGAACTCCAGATAATGGTCCAGATTATGCACGTCCTGTTATTGGTGGATCACAAAAGTTTCCTTATCCACGTAGAGGAAGAACTAGTCGTCCACATACCAAAACAGGTCAGCAAATACAAACATTAGAGATTGAACTAGCAATTTATAATCTTCATTTAACTCAAATCAAACGTGGAGTATAAACTTGTGGTTGTAAAGAACATAAAGAGTTTAGGTATTGTATGACAATCCTACATGAAAGTTGTGGATAAACCTAGATGGAATGATGAATAAAAGAAACTTTTAACAAACTAAACCGCCGATGCACGGGTCTTATGTGATAATATATGTTACAATTAATAAATATTTTTTCGAAAACATATCAATACTAAAAATAGTATATTTCCTTAAAAAAAAAATAGTATATTAACAATTGAAAAAAATATATACCTTATCTACATTAGCCAAATTCAAAGAGACTTTTAAAAAAATGGAATAGGTTTCAAACTCACATACCATATACCAATAATTTTTTTCAAGGAGGCATAACATCCCAGACATTTATAGATATTTTTTTCTTGATTAATTCTACCGTAGTAGTCCACATAAAATCCACATTAAAAATGATATTCAAATATAAGCGTAACATTCCCTACTTGATTTGGAACTATCCAATTGAATTTAGACTATTATATATAAATAAAAACAATTAAAGTTGGAAGTGTATTGTCAACTGAAACTGCAAATTGAAGTAGAATATTTTGTTTTTAATACTAATATTTCATTCTTAAGCAATAGAATATATCCATTTAATCAATTCAATGTTATTGTCTCTTCATTATTGAAACATTTGTTTTCATTATTTACCTTATAGACATGATGAGTTCAATATGATTTTATTGTGAGTGAGAAGACAAAATTGGAATTAGGTTGTAAAAATAAGGGTAAAATAGACAAATTGAGTATTAGGGTTAGGGAATAGGGCTTGGAGACTTGGCAGGAAAAGAAACTGCTATGTTGTAATCGAAAGAAAAAATAATAATGAAAAGGAACTGTTGTGTGGTAATTGAAAGAAAAAATAATAATGAAAATAAATTGTTATAAAAAAAGGAATTGCAACGACATTAGTGACTTTTAAAAAATGAACTTTTCATGTGCTACCTGATTCAATTTCTGGCAGACCTTTTTTTTCATAAAAATTAATTAGGTCCGCCAAAAAGGGTCGGGATATGGTTATTAGGTTCAATTACATGATGGTGAGAAATGATTTAGGGATTGTGAGATTGAAAGAAATAGAACCTAAGATTTGTGTTGAATACATACATTGAAGAAATCACATGTTATAAAAAACATCAATGCTCTGGTGGTAAGAGTTGTGAATTGGAAGCATGTGGTACCTAGTTCAATCCTTAGCATGATATTTTTTTCATAAAAGAAGGAAAAAAGTAGGGTTTAGTGGTAAAATTGGAATTAGGTTGTAAAAATAAGGGTAAAATAGACAAATTAAGTATTAGGGGTTAGGAAATATGGTTTGGAGACTTAATAAGATTTATATATATAGATGTAAATTTTTGTTTTTATTTTACTATAAGCGTAGTGGTCAATACATATTCAAATAAACACAAGGAAAAAATGGTGATTTAAATTCGAATTCGAAATTCCACCTAAAATATTTTTACGGTCAAAATAATGTAATAACACGGAGACTAATTTCTAATTATGTAACTAATTTTAACTATCTTTTTTTTATCTCTAATATTATTTGTGTGACATAGTAAAAGAATTTTACCGTCCAAATATACCTCACTATGAAACTTAATTGAATGTTTTGTAATTAAACTGTCCTAGTGAAATTGGACTCGAATCCTTTATTGAGTTGGAGCCTCTTATAAGAAAAATATGTGATTGGGATGGAAGATACCGCTAAAGGTGGGCCATTCATTTCCTAGACTAATCGATAAAATCGGTGGAAAATTTGCACCAATAACTTTGTTTCTAAAAAACTTCAACCAATATATATTACGTTGAAAATATTTTTGATAATGAAAACGGGTTAATCCGATAAATATTGTGTCATTGTTGCAGATCCTAAAACTGAGTCAAGATTGCATCTCCTGAATCTAAACATTTATGTTCCAAGAGATGAACAATTTGGCCATGTAAAGTTTTCAGACTTTCTAGCTTATTCACTCAAATCCGTCACTCAGGTTTTGCTTCCAGAGCTTAGATCACTGTGTGACAAAACTATTAATGAGTTTGATACTTTTCAAGATGTACTTGATATTTATGAAGGAAGTTTTAACCTCCCAAGTGGACCTTTGCATAGTAAAATTAGAGACCTTATTCCTTATGAGATTTTTAGAGAACTTGTTAGGAATGATGGTGAGAAATTCCTCAGATTCCCTGTGCCTGACGTGATCAAAGGTATATATAGCATTTTAACCTTCATTTAATAAAATGGAATCATTGATATGATTTTTGTTTTATCAATTAGTTAATATTTGATATAATTGTAGCTAGTAAGACTGCATGGAGGACTGATGAGGAGTTTGGAAGAGAAATGCTTGCTGGGGTTAACCCTGTTATCATTCGCCGTCTCCAAGTACCACTACATAATACTCCTTCCGAACTTAAATATAAGTAAAAAAGTTTATATGTACTTGTCAGAATTTAGACCAATTACATATACATTTTTTGCTTATATTTTAGTTCAAGGGTTACAATTTTAATTAAAAAACTTATCATTGTTTTCAATATGTTCCTTGAATTTTACACCAAACATTGAAAATAAAAAAATAAAAATGTTTCAATGTTTCTTCTATATGTAGGAATTTCCTCCTGCTAGCAAGCTAGACCCAAGTGTTTATGGAGACCAAAACAGTTCCATCCAAGCAAAGCACATAGAAAATAGTTTAGATGGGCTTACAATAGATGAGGTACTATTAGAGATCAAAATTTACTTATTCATTGACTAAAAAATTATATGAAAATGAAGTCAAATCCATGTTGAGTGCTATAATTAATATCTATAACAAGAATCAAACTTCTTTATGTTGCAGGCTCTTGAAAGTGATAAACTCTATATATTAGATCATCATGATGCTCTAATGCCATACCTAAGTAGAATAAACTCTACCAACACCAAGACTTATGCCACTAGAACACTCCTGTTTCTACAAGATGATGGCACATTGAAGCCACTGGCTATTGAATTAAGCTTACCTCATCCACAAGGTGAACAACATGGAGCTGTCAGTAAAGTTTTCACTCCATCACATGAAGGAGTAGCAGCCACTGTATGGCAGTTGGCTAAAGCATATGCTGCTGTGAATGATTCAGGATATCATCAACTAGTTAGCCATTGGTATGTCATTCACAAAATCACTAAGCTCAATAACACCAAAGTGTTTGAAACTTAAATAAACTATGATTCCTGTGCAGGTTATTGACTCATGCAGTGATCGAACCATTTATAATAGCTACAAACAGGCGACTGAGTATTCTTCATCCAATTCATAAGCTGTTGAAGCCACATTTCAAGGATACAATGCATATAAATGCCTTAGCTAGGCATACACTTATCAATGCTGGAGGGGTACTAGAGAAAACAGTTTTCCCTGGTAAATTTGCATTGGAAATGTCAGCTGTTGTATATAAAAATTGGGTATTCACTGAACAAGCACTGCCTGCTAATCTGCTCAAGAGGTAAGTTCAAAATCCAAAACTTCTAACAGTGCGAATAGGATTACCTTATGTGGAGGAAACCTATGGAAAAAACCTCTCTTATTGATTTAGTCCAATTTATCTAAACAAATGGTAATTATATTTCATTTGAAACTTTCAGAGGCATGGCAGTTCCAGATTCAAATAGCCCTTACGGACTAAAACTTATGATAGAAGACTACCCTTTTGCTGTTGATGGATTGGAAATATGGGATGCAATTGAAACTTGGGTGAGTGAATATTGTAATTTCTACTACACATCTGATGACATGATTGAGAATGACTATGAACTCCAACTCTGGTGGAAAGAAGTCCACGATGAGGGTCATGGCGACTTAAAGGATAGGTCATGGTGGTCAGAAATGAAGACTAGAACTGAGCTCATTCAATCATGCACCATTATTATATGGGTGGCTTCTGCTTTTCATGCAGCTGTGAACTTTGGACAATACCCTTATGCAGGTTACCTACCGAATCGTCCAACGGTTAGTCGTAGGTTTATGCCTGAGCCAGGTACACCAGAGTATGAAGAGCTTGAGTCAGATCCTGAATTAGCATTCTTAAAAACAATCACAGCTCAGTTCCAAACTCTTCTTGGTGTGTCATTGATAGAAGTTTTGTCTAGGCATTCGACTGAAGAGGTTTATCTTGGACAGACAGTAGATCCTGATTGGACTTCAGATGCTGAACCATTGGCAGCATTTAGGCGATTTTCACAGAAGCTGCTGGAGATTGAGAATAATATCATGAAAAGGAACAAGGACCCAAGTTTGAAGAACAGAAATGGGCCAGTGAAATTGCCTTATACCCTTCTGTTTCCCAATACCTCAGATTATTCTAGGGAGGGTGGACTCACTGGTAAGGGAATCCCCAACAGTATTTCGATCTGAAACCATTCTCCTCAGCTTGGTTTTATCCCCTCATTGAATTCTTGATATTTATCAAACCAAGGACTTTGCTTTGGTGTCGAATAAACTATGTATTACCGACACTTTAGATTTAAGGCGTGTTTGGTCTGTGACATGATCCAAGCACACGTGTTACCTTCAATTATTTCATTTTCTCAAATTATCATTAGTATGAACATGTAAGTGTCGTGTTTGATGTTTGGTGCTTCATAGCGAATAAATTATTTGCGTAAGCCTACCATGGTTTCTATTCTTGTATTTTATCTTATTATGCCAAGACTAGAATATGCAAAGGCAATACAAGAACAAAGGCAAAGGTGATAAAAGGTCATCCATTTCTTGCAAATTAGACATTGAATCCTCATTCCCTCTAAACTTTGACAATTGAAACTTTTTTTCAATGAGAATCAGATTCAGAACTTGAGTTACACTCAAAATATATATATTTGAATAATAGTTAAATCAGAAATTTGAGTTTTTCATGTTAGTATTAGCTGTATGATTTGGTTTTCAAACATTATTTTTTGGCCAAATACTACGTTTAGTCCTTTTAGTTTGACAGAATTCCCAAGTTAGTCCTTTAAGTTTCGAAAGTTTCAATTAGGTCCTTTTAGTTTGATAGAATTCCCAAGTTAGTCCTTTAAGTTTCAAAAGTTTCAAATAGGTCCTTTTAGTTGATAAACTACTTCACTGTTACCCCTGTTGTCAGTTAATAATTAACTGATGTTGATGTAACTGTGAAGTTGTTGACTTGGATCAAAACGCTGCCTTTTAAAAGCTCCAGGTTGTCAAAACGTTACGTTTAATCGTCACAAATAATCATTCTAGGACTATAAATGCCGTTTAATAGTGCTAGAAAGGCATTTGTTGTTTAAATAGTTGTCTTTCTAGCACTATAAATGATCATTTGTGACCATTAAACGTAGTGTTTTGACACCCTCGAGCTTTTAAAAGGCAGCATTTTGATCCAAGTCAACAACTTAACGGCTACATCAGCATCAGTTAAACGGAGACTGAAACAGGGGTAACGGTGAAATAGTTTATCAACTAAAATGACCTATTTAAAACTTTTGAAACTTAAAGGACTAACTTGGGAATTCTGTCAAACTAAAAGGACTTATTTGAAACTTTCGAAACTTAAAAGACTAACTAGAGAATTCAGTCAAACTAAAAGGACCAAAGGTGGTATTTCGCCTTACTTTTTTAAACTTATACAAGTCCAATTTTATAAATTCAATCTATATATTATTTATTAATATTGATGTCATATGAATTTCCCATTTTGCCTTAGGAGGGGCATTTTTGTAATTTACTAATTATTGTAATTTGAAGGTTGCTAACTCACATGTTTTATAGCATATTTTCCATTTTGCCCTTCAACAATTTTTTAAAATTATTTTCTAATTTTTAACTATTTTTCAATTTTTCTCTCAAATTCAATTGCTTCTACATTGTCGTTGTGGAAGATTAATGTATCGTTTGACCCGACTTTTTTCCAACTTCTCTATATTTTTAAGGATAAGTTAGGCCAAACGCAATATCAATTAAGTACTTACTAAAAAAATTACTTTTTTTGAATGCATAAAATTGAATGGAATGAGTTTTGGCCAAAAGTTGTTGAATGTTACTTTAAAAAACTACTTCTCGACAATTTATTTCACAAGCACCTCTTTTCAACTCACGATGGAAACTTTTTCTTTTATTTTTTAATATTATATTTCAATATGTTTTTTCTTTCATTTAACTTTATTTTATTTCATTTATTGATCAGTTCCATTTAATTTTTTAAGAAGGTTCCATTTAATTTTATTATCTTTTTTTCAAAGGGATTTTATTATTTTTTTATTACTTATATATTTAATTTCAATATCGTTTACTCATCACAACCTCAAAAATATTTTTATTCACGTTGTCATTTAATGATACCAAATATGTTTATTTCCTTTCTTCAACCTCGCGAATATACACACACACATTAACGTTTAGAGTAATATTTTATGTCCGTCTGTCTGTTTTTTTGTTACGCTAATGCATATAATTTTTTTAGTGTTGCTTGGTTGAGTGCTACCTCACCGATTTTTTTAACTATTTTTCAATTTTTATATTTTTAACCATTTTCCATTTTTTTTATTTTTAACTATTTTCCAATTTTTTTCTCCCAAATTCAGCTGTTTCTACACTGCCGTGGTGGGAGATTAAGATACCATTTAACCCGGGTTTTTTTTTCAACTTCTCTACATTTTTAAGGAGAAGTTTGGTCAAATACAATATCAATTAAGTACTTACTAAAAAGTTACATTGTTTTTTGTTCGTAAAAAAAAAGGTACTTTTTTTTAATGCGAAAAATTGAATGGAATGAGTTTTGGCCAAAATTTCCTGAATGCCACTTCAAAAAACTACTTCTCGACAATTTATTTCACAAACATCTCTCTTCAATTCACGTTGGGAACCTTTTCTTTTATTTTTTAATATTATATTTCAATATGTTTTTTTTCTTCCATTTAATTTTCTTTTTGAACCGTTCCATTTAATTTTTTTAAGTAGGTTCCATTTAATTTTATTATCTTTTTTATCACTTATATATTTATGTCGCGCCATTTTTTGGAGATCAAGGCTATTTGATTAGCGTTTGACTCACTATTTTATTTCACGACTGAACATTTAATTTTAAGAGAAAAGGGGAAAAAAGTTCGAAACACCCCTTTTAAAAGATTTAGGGTTC
>Ga0228711_1004271_pt1 | contig 22030 bp, 10 predicted proteins | sample MedpolnodulmetaG_2_FD_177996 | JGI IMG/M metagenome (GOLD analysis project Ga0228711, IMG submission 177996) | Root nodule microbial communities from Medicago polymorpha collected in Santa Monica, California, United States - brown nodules | ecosystem: Host-associated > Plants > Roots > Nodule...
CTATTGTTATTTTTTTTTTTTTGAGAGATGGAAAGCAAACCTTGTTATGTTACTCTCTCATAACCACTATTTCACTTTCACAAAACACTATAGCATACTAAAGTTACCTTAAATTTCTCTCCACAAAGTTACACAATCTCATTCCGATTATTGAAGCATGAATTGAGTGGACTAATATCTTTAATAAATGTTAATTTCATTTTAGCATTTAAATTGAGCTCAATTTAACTTTTATAAAAATTGTGAGAGATCTCTTGGCCCAATATCTTAAATAAGTTTTAGAATATTTTAAAATTTTAATCGAGTTCAAATTTATTCTTACAAAACCGATTGTTGTCTCGTATTTATAAACTTATTTTCAAACTCCATTTCATAAAATGTAATACCCTTGACAATCAAAATTCAAATGATAGCATTTTGTATGTACTTGAAAGCAGTATAACCCAAGACAATAACAAATTTATTTCAATTTAATTAAAAACTTTGGGTTAAAATTCAGTTATACGAATACAACAATGTTAAATATTTTAATTAAGAATTTATTACGATATTATTCGGCTTACTCGGAAGATTAGGCTGCTTAATTTATGTAAGGGCAAATTTATGTCTAATCAATCAAATGGAAAAGCAAGATTAGTTTAAGCTTAATGCATTGTATATGATCAGGATCTTTATTATCATTTCATTTGATATTCTTAAAAACGGATGTGGCTTCTACAGAAATCCCCTCAATCACTATCAAATACTTTGAAGGAAGGAAGAAAGAATTGTAAAACCACGTGAAATGGCCCCCACTCCTTTCTAATTTGTCTCCAATCAATTGCTCAACTTATTTTCAAGGGTAGTAGTAGTAGGTAGAGCCCTCTTTTATTCCTCCCCCGGAGTAGGCAACTTTCCAATAAGCATGTCACTCTTGTCATTTCAGTTTCTGCTTACAATTATGGAAATGTTTAAAGAGATAATATTTGTAGGATTATTTTATGATAATTTTAAATTAATCTTATTTTTATTATTTTTTTATTGGTAAAAATAATATAAAAAAGACTATAATAAAAGTATTAGAAGGATGGTCACACGTTGTCCTAAAATAATTATACAAATATCATTTTTTTTAATGTTTTATATGGTTGATCATATCATTTAAGATGTTTAAAATACAAAATGTAAAAAGTATATTTACAATTTTTGTAAAGGACATAATTTTTTTGTTTTGTTGAAGAAGCCAAAATACTCATTAAAATTGACACAAGTGGGAATTTGAGAGAACACATTTCAAGATTCCAAAATAACACTATCAGACCAACCCAAGTAGATTAACATATGACTTTAATTAAAATTATCTTATTAACTATTTGTCTAAAGCGAGCATAACTCAGTTAACAAGGATATTACAATATGCAGGTGTCAGGATTCGAACCTCAAATTTTATGAGAAATGCTAAAGAATGCCCTTGGGGCATTGGTTAAGATGGTAAAAATAGAAATATTGTATATGGAAATGGTAAAAACGCGATGAATTTAACTTCTTAAAAATCAAAATATTGCTGAATTCAATGCAAACATATTACTTTTGGTTTCCTTAACAAGTGTCTTAAAGGCACTTATTAGCATAACCCATATAATATAATGACTAATTTGATATGAAATTAGATACAAGCTAATAGAAGGACAAAGTTGCTCACCATAATTCAAAATCGATGTCTTTTTGTTCATTCGCAAATTTTAGGTGGCAGTGTGGGGAGGGGGTGTATTGATGATTTACTTTTCGAAGAATGTATGCTCCTGTAATTATTGAGTTCGTTGGTCAAATATGTTAGTCTGATTGTCCCACAATAATCGATATATTTTAAAAAAGTTTACAGGGATTAAGAAAATTGTACAAATAAAAGAGAAAATAGTTTTTCTTCTTCTAATCATCAGCTTTACCGAGTATACATTGATGTATTTACATTATTATAGAAAAAAAATATGATCATAAGTATAAAATGAAAAAGATTGTATTAGGAGCATTTGCCTGCAGTATTATGTAGAGGGTAGAATTAGAAAAATACAAGCAATATCATTTGCATATAATATTGAATTATCTATGGACAAATGCTTATGAAAATACATCAACTGTTGTAGACAATGGGAGTACCGACTAGGGACAAAGTAGTATTGATTAAAGATTAAAAAATAATCGTCTTAATAGAAAACGATTAGTCTTGGTAAACTTAGTTAAGTTGGTAGGAGAATTGAATAATATATAAAGAGATTGAGATTTAAACTTCAGACACCTCACTTATTTATCTTAAAATGTGAATTTTAAACCATAAAGCTACTTAACAAAAAAAACGATTAAGACTAAACTCATGACATGTTTATGGGAATGCAGTCCCCAGAAATATCATAAAAAATGAGTCTTTAAAGCTTTCTAGGAGGTGTCTCCATAAGAAGAAGATTCCAAGAATCTGACGAGAGGCTAAAATTTGCTAGCCAATCAACACATATGCCTCCGCACCAAATGTGAATAATTTAAGTATATCAATTGCGCTAAAGAACCGTACAATAATTACAATTCCATTATTTATATTATTTTTAATTTGAAATTTTTTTGAATGATTTTTTTAGATATATTTGAAGGTGTATATATTTTGAAAATTAAATGATACAATCTCTAGGTTTGAAATTGTTTTATAAAATTCAATAAAAAAAATGCATTTTTGGACATATTGCTATTCCCACCACCGATTTTGGCGTACACCCCCCAAAACAAATCCGAATTGGGTCAAGCGCAATCTTCCTCACCAAACTCGGGTCCCCTCCTCTCCCCTTCACTTTTTATTGGCTTAATTGCATAAATGGCCCCCTAAGTAATTTCAAGTTTACATTCTGGTCTCATAACTTGTAAAATCAACGTTTTGGTCCTTCAAGTTAACCTCCGTTTGTCAAATTGATCCCTTCCATTAGCTTTTAAATTTCTAAAATTTTCGATATGATTTTAACCGTTGGATTGCATGTCCATTGTATTAATAGTGAACTGTCCGCACCTAATTTCTTTCACTTGTCGTCATCTTCTCTCTTCTTCTTCCTCACATCTATATTAACATTTTCCAGATTTTTTTTTCCAAAATTCAAATTCAAAGAAACACATAATTTCAATGCTCACATAAAATTTCCAGAAAAAAAAAAAAAAAAAAAACTCAAATCCGAATAAAAAAATCCAAACCAGATAAGAAGAATAACAACAGGAGCCATGATGAAATTGGTGATTCAAATTTTACTTTAAATTCTTCAAATTCCAGTCAACAAATCCAGCAGTAGTATCAAAACAAATTCCATCTTCCAGATCCAACCCTATTCCATCTTCTTCATTTGAAACTTTTCCAAAATTAAAAGGGGATTTTTTTTTTCTTGCTCTAATTTCTTCTTCTGAAAAGTGGGACAAAAATACCCAGAAAGAAAAAATGGAACACAGACGACGTCATCATCATCATCATCATCATCAAATATTCCCAAATCGACCATAACTAAGGAAAACGAAAGATGGAATCATCGAAACAATCTCCCCGATGCCATCCACGTGACCTTGAAGGAAGCGGTTGGGTCGAATTCTGTTACAGTGAGATATGTGTGTTGAAGGCGATGATGTAAGTCGAAACCGTCGTTAGAAGATTCACGTTGAGATTTGTCGTTGGTGCGGAGGGTGATGGGTTTGTGGGTGGATTGAAGGAAGTTGCAAAGAGGGGAGGGTTTGAATTAGAAATAAGGGGTGTGAGAGGTGATTGTTCAGGCTACCTTGCTATGGTTCAGTTCCTTCCTTCCTATGTTTGAATCGGAAATAACATTGTTCATGTTTTTAAACATTGTTGTAAACCTTCTCATGTTCCTTCCTAGCAACGTGATTGTTCATGAAATAAAGGATTTTAATGAATTTTGATGATGAAATAAAATAAAATAAATTAAAACCATTTGATAAATTTTGGTGATGAAATGATGATAAATGTGATGTTGTTTGTGAGTAATGGATCTTCAATTTTAATGAATCTGCAGTTCTGGAATTTTTTTTATGGGTTGTTTGTGAGTGGTGATGAAGGTAATGTTGAATATTATGAAGAAGATGAAGAAAGAGAGAAAAAAAATAATCGTTGATGGTTCACTGATAAATATAATGGACCTCCAAAATCTAACCGTCCCCTTTTGAAAAAATAGATCCAAGTTGAAATTAAAAAATTAATAGGATCTATGATGAACCATCCTTAAGGTTAGTCCACCATAGACATTTGTGGTTAAAGTTAACAGCAAGGAACTTTTTTGACTAACGGAGCAAAACAAGAGGGACCAAAATGTTGATTTTACAAGTTATGGAACCAAAATGTAAACTTGAAATTATTTAGGGGACCATTTATGCAATTAAGCCATTTTTATTCTTATGGAACCCAAAATGACAGATATGCTATCTCCCTCCCACAACCACTGCCGCCGACTTTCTCCCCTAGTACCGCCGACACCGGCCTTGATTTTCCATAAGTACCATGTTTTCTTTATCTCCTCAATCTCCTATATCTTTCTATCCAAACAAAACCAATAAAGAAGAAAATCGAAAAATGGGTCATTTTGTTTTATGGAGTTTCCAAGCATTTCCACCTCGTTTTTATCAATTCAAGCATCATAACCTTCGTCATCTACCTCTGCTCTACAAAATCAATGGAAGAACATACCAAAATGGTGCTAGAAAGAAAGGTATTCCAAGGAAAACTTAAAAGGTCATTACTAGAATTCATGAATGGAAATGGGTGATGATAACATCCAAAAAATAGAGTGAAACAATACATGGGAGAAGTTGGATAAAAGTGCAGAAAGCAAACAAGGGAATGGAAGAGAGATAGTGTGGGAGAAGTTGAGTCTCTTGATATATCAATTTGCGCACATAATTGTTCAGTTGACATATATATAATTGAATATTTCCCGGTTAAAAAAGAATCAATAGAAAACATTAGAATGTGTTTGGATGGGAGAATGTTTTGACTAAATGTAATGTTTTGACGGAATTCAAATACTTTGAAGTAAATTCCATTGTTTGGATAATAATTTGAAGAATTTTTAAAATGATAGAAATTTATGAAGTATTTTGTCCAAGTCAAATTTAGAAAATTTGAAATGAAACCTAAAAGCTAAGAATTTCAAATTTCTTCATTGTTATAATTTTTCAAATTTTGCATTTTGGTCCTCAAATTTGCCAAAATTTTCATTTTGACCCCAAAAAATTGCAAATTGGTCCCTAGAATTTTTAAAAAATTATAATTTCCCCCCTCAATTTTTTGAAATTTACAAATTGACCCCTAATTTCAATTTTCACATTTGGCCCCAACAAAATAAAATTTATAAAAGTTGCCCAAAAATGATGATAATGAAATTTTTTATTACTTCATCCAAACAAAAATATTGAGAAATGAAAGTAATTTAATTGAATCATTTAAATTGCCTAGAATTTTTAATTCTTTAAAATTTCTCAATTACCTCATCAAAACAAGAGTGTGTTTGGATGGAGGAATGTTTTGAGGGAATGTAATGTTTTGAGAGAATTCAAATATTTTGAGGTGAATTCCATTGTTTGGATAATAATTTTAAGAATTTTCAAAATGATGGAAATTTATGAAGTATTTTGTTCAAGTTAAATTTAAAAGAATTTCAAATGACACCTAAAAGTTAAGAATTTCAAAATTCTTCATTGTTATAATTTTTCAAATTTTGCAATTTGGTCCTCAAATTTTCCAAAATTTTCAATTTGACCCCAATAAATTTATAAAAAATTGCAAATTGACACCTCAAATTTTCCAAAAACTATAATTTGACCCCTCAAAAATTTTAAAATTTGCAAATTGACCCCTAATTTTATTTTTCAAATTTGGCCCAAAAGAATTTAAATTTATAAAAGTTGCCCAAAAATTATGAGAATATTTGTTTTTATTTCTCTATCCAAACAATAATATTTAGGAATGAAAGCAATTTAATTGAATCATTTGAATTACCTAGATTCTAAATTCTTCAAAATTTCTCAATTACTCCATCCAAACACACTCTTAGAAATTTAACATAAATAATGACTCTGTAGCTACTGTCAATATTTAAATATATGGCAGATTCATATAACATAGTGATAATTGAAAATCTCCTATTTAAAAAAGAATCAAATCATTCTGGATGTCCATATAAAACCTTCACCATTTACCATATATCAACGATTATCAATTTTCCAGATATCAACGATTTAGACGATAGGGTGATCGTTGCAAATTTCTCAGTTAAAAATGAATAAAGATCATGTTGAATGTCCATAGAAAATGCTCGACATTTAGGAGATATAAATGATTTCTTTGCTACTATTAATTTTTAAGGTATGGATCCAGATGACATGGCGATCATTGAAATTTTTCAAGTCAAAAATTTATCAAGATCATCGATTGAATGTGAACATGGAAAGGAATTGTATGTCCATAGAAAACCTTGATTGATTACCAGGAACAAATGATTTTGCTACTACTACCAATTTTCCACTTGATCCCCTCATTGATTTTTCTCATAATCTCGAATATAATGTGTGCCGGCAACAAGAACTCATATCAACACTTGTGCTATCAAGGGACACCAACTTAAAAATTGCATCATGTATCTGATGCAGTAGATAACAAGGCCATCCATGATGATGCACAAATCATTGACAACAAGCCCTTCAAAGAAGAGAAAACCTACGTCTATACCCAATGGAAGTGATGGAACCCTGATATTTTTTATTTTTTTACCTTCATATGATTTTGAATAACTTCTTTAGGTATTTCTTTGACAGAGTTCATTGTCCCTTGGGATCAAGCGGGTGTTATGATAAAACAATATGTAACTAATGTATTACAAAGATTTACATGTTTTAGAAAGAAAATAAACAAAATCACTCTAGTTAATATTATTCAAATTATTCAATGGAGCAAACTCTACAATTCGGTTTGAATGTATTATATAAAGTAAGATTCTTATGATCAAGGAAAATTATAAATGTTTCATCCAAATATGCATACACACGCACACCCACAAGCCACACACAGAGACAAGCATGTGTACGTGCGCGCGCCCACACATGTATATGAACATTAATTAATATAATTATAAACTCTAAAATTATTAAACATTTAATTTTTTATTAAATTTGCATAGTTTGTATGTGTGTGTGTGTTTTGATAAAAATAAAATAGAAGTTAGATATAAAATAAATCATTGGGGGTGAACATATTAAATAAAGGTGAATAAATTTCAATTACATCAAAAATATAAATTATACCTCACGTATATAACTAAATTTCCCAACCTCTAGCAGGTACTTGGATATCTAGAATTTCACCACTATCATGTTCATTGCAATGTTTACCTAGATTTTGTGGAAAAGACTCTTGATACATGCAGAGCATGTAAAGGTTGAGTCCATCTCTTGATACATCAAGTTTTGAATCTGATGATTCATATGATATATAGAGATAATTGCAAATTTCATAGTTAAAAAAGAAATCAAGATCATATTGAACGTCCATAGAAAATCTTCGGTATTGAACATATACAAATGACTATGATGCTACTATCAGTATGAAAAATATTAATGATTCACATGATATAACAATAATTGAAAATCTCCAATTTTAAACGAATTGAGATCACATTGGATGTCCATAAAAATCTTCGACATTTACTTTATATGAATGATTCTGCCACTATTATCAGTTTTCCATATATGAATGATTCAGATGACATGGAGGTCATTACAAATTTCTTAGTTGAAAATGAATAAAGATCATATAGAATGTCCATAGAAAACCTTCAATTTTCAGGTAATGTATATGGAGAAAAACATCGTATGCCCATAGAAAACCTTAAAGAAATTACCAAGTACTATGAATGATTCTACCATGAATGTCAATTTTCCCGTTGATCCCCTCTTTTGATTTTTCTCAACACTCAAATATGATGTGTGTTGGCTTCAAGAATCTATATCAACACTTGTCCTATCAAGGGACACCAACTCTACAATTGCATCAAGTTTCTGATGCAGTAAATGAAAAAGTTCACCTTCAAAGAATAGGTGGCTTATGCCTTTTCCTGATTCTTTGCCTTCATTCAGTTTTGAATAATTTCTATAGGTTTTATTTTTGCAACATGTGAATAGTGTCAAAGAATAGTATGAGATCTCAATTTTTTTTAAATTTAAATAGTAGTATTAATTTTATTAATACTAGTCATTTTAGGTCTCGTAATATAAATTTTACTCATTAATTTTTCTATAAATTGATTTTTTAAAAAGTTAATCAATCTAGTAAATGTGTTAAATATTTATTTCCGCAAGGTTTAGTATTGTAAAAATGAATTTGTCAAACAAAAAATATTTAAGAATGAATTAGGCTTAAAAAACCTCTCATGTACTTAATTAACCCTTAATTATATAATGGAAGTTTTACCCTATACCCCTACATTTATACCTTCACCCCTACAATACAAATAACTAATAATTCCAATTTTATCCTTTTTTCCACTTAAGTTTTACATCTTCCTTTTTTGAGTTTGACTTCACCCCTACATATTTTTTGGAAAACTATCAATAACAACATTTCCTGATCAATATATAAAATACTTTTCTGGATTGTTTATAATTTTCCAGAAAACTCATATATATACCTTTCCAAAATTAATACCATAAATATTCTCTGTTGTGTTTATTTGTTTGTAGCGAAAAACAATAATCTATGATTAGAAGTTTAATAAACTTTCTTCTAACTGCATCCAAAATATTCTGTCAAAACATTCTGTATTATACCTGAATAAATAAATGAGACTTATCGAAGATTTGTTATCGGTGAATTAAATGCTTGCCTTTTTTTTAATATTTCATTTTGAAGTTGTTATTTTGATGTTTGATATTGAGGAATGAAACTGAAAGAGAATTGGGATATTGATGAACCGGAATCATCATCCATGAGCTTTTCCGAAACACGAAATCTGAACCAACAACGTCTCTATGTGTTTTCCAAACCTTAAATCTAAACTGCATATTTCCGGTTAATTGCAAAATAGAAAACTTAATCGATGTTTAGTGGTATGAATCTTTATACTCACCCACTTGCTCTCTCATACATGAATGGGGAAAGTTGGACAAATGAAAAAAAATGAAGTGTATTCACTTTATATATAAAGGGCAAAATAGGTGGTTCATATAAAATGTTGGGGTGAGGGTATAAATGCAAGGGTATAAGGTAAAATGTTCTTATATAATTAATTAGAATAGTTCCCTCCCAGACTTGGGCTGTTTCAATCTAGCCCATATAATTTGTGGCCCAATTTTGCCAAATATATCCAATACACATTAAATGAAAGCTAGGGTTTGATTCTAGTCTCTCAACTTTGTTCTTTGTTACGTTCCTTTCTTTATCTGTGACGCCGCCAAACCACACAACCCTAACCTTGCCTTATAATCTCTCTGTCGCAAACCTTCCCTCCCCAGAAACCGCTTCTCAGTCTCTTTTAGTCTTTTGTTCTTCCAATTTCTCTCTATTTTTACGTCTATTTTATTTTTCATCTTTGTTTTGATGTAGTTTTAGATTGAAGAGTAAATGGTGTTTCCTCCTAAATCCTTATATCTCTTATTTTTTTCATTTTTGCCATGTGGACACTAAGGCTTTGGATCCGAACAAGCCGTCTGAATAAACAGTTGTCCGACAAAACCGACACTGAAGTTAACCATAAGCTCAAACGGACGGAGATGGATGATATATTCTCACCTGCGGTTGCCTTTGGATTGGGGGTTTTCACCCGAAAACCGACCCAACTTGATCGACGTCCACCCCTACTTCACCTATTCTCGAGTTGCTTATTCGTTGTCTCCGTTCTCACATTTGATGATTCACCATTTATAACCAAAATCATTCCTTCAAGTTGTTCGTAGTTGCGTCGTTCAGCTCTTGTGTTATTCCTTTCTCGAATAGGTATCTTTCTTTTCCCTATTCTCTGAATCATTTATTCTCTTTTTTTGTTGGATTTTTTTCTTTTGTTTTTAGGGTTTGTGGTATGTGAATATTTTTTTTATTTTTGATTTTTATTGTGTATGGTTTCTGAATATTGTGTTGGGGGTCCTATAGTTTTTATGTAGTTGAAGGAAATGAAATGAGTTAGATGATTATTGATTTTTAAATGTTGTTTTGCCTTGGGAGGTTAATGAAGTATTGATGTGATTCAGTGCTTAATTGAAAATATTTGGGTTTAGAAATATAGCCTAGAAAATATAATGTGGTTGTAGCCAATAAAATATAATTTTTCTACGAATGAAAAGAACAAAATCCTATCATAAGAATATGCTGGTATGGTGAGTCTTCCTCGTGACTTGTGTTTGAGTTATTTGTCGTGCTTCTGATTTTTAGTGTCTTGCCGCTCTTGCGGTTTAGCTGTAGTTTGGCTTTAGCTTTGTTGTGTGGTGTGGAGGTGTGTCTATACATTCCACACATGAGCAATGCTAAGTGCACTCGCTCATACAGTCTCCTTTAGCCACTCGCTCTAATATGTTATCATGTCAATGTTTTCATTAAACCGTGTAACAGAAAACCGGCACAACCGGTTTCAAATCTCCAAATCCCACATCTACTCTCTCTCTCTCTCTCACACACACACACAAACAACCTACCATATCCATTGACCTCACCGGCATAGCACCTCATGACTTTGACTGTTCTGCCGCACTGATAAATCACTACCACCTAATTATTACTAAGTCTTTCTCTCATTAGATTATTTACAACAAATTCAATTTTAACAATCAGAAACTGACTTGGAAAACGATGGAGAAGTTAATGGGATTGTCGTAACACATAATAGAACAACTAAAATAGAAAAGCTCACAAAGGAGGAGTTAGATCTCGTCAGAAAGTTAGAAAATATAGAGTTTTTAGAGAGAGAAATTGATGAAGGGGAGATGTGTTTCTATGGTATAGTGATAGAGGGTGAATGTCTGTGTGGTGTTAAAAAAGGTACGAAAGAGGTGGAGCTTGATGGAGATGTTGCTGCAACTAACCAAAGAGCTGAGGAAGCACTGCTAAGATGTTGTCATTTTTGGTGAATCCATCATCGTATTTTATAGAGAGAAACAAACATGATTAGTTAGAGAGTATTTAAAACCTTATCGATCTTACAAATCCGGTTAGTAAAACTCATCCTCATTTTCTTTTAATTATCACTAAAGACCGGTATTTTCCAATTCCCCCAAGATGTTCTCCTTTTACGTTTGCAAGTGTATAAACATTACCTTTTTTTTTTAAAGATTACTCGCTCCTACCTTAAACATGTATGAATAAAATGTCAAATACATGACTTTTCTTATATTTAAGATAACATAGAGTACTATTTTTGAAACAAGAAACTACGTACTAAAGTAATTAAGAAACTAAAGATAGCTAAATGTGTGTTGCACGGAGATAGAGAGGAGCAGCCTGTACGCCATGGGCGTCGTCGTCCACCTAAAAAACTTGGGCAAATATCTGATTTGTCCAATCTAAAAAAGGTGGTATGTATATTTTCCATTTTGTATTAAATATCTAATATACAAATTTGTAAATTTATCTCTTTAACAAACTATATAATTAAGATCAATTGGATTTTTTTTCTTTTTATATTTAAGACTCTAGACAGTACCATTTTTGTAGTGAGGTACTACTGAAGTAATTAAATAACTAAAATGGCTAAATGTTGCACTAGAGAGAGAAAGAGAAAGCTCTCCAACGTCCTCAAGGTCGTCCAAGAAAACTACCTCAACATTTAGTGTGTATATTTTCTCTTCAAGGATAATTTTGTCTTGAAGAGAAAATATACACACTACCTGTTGAGGTAGTTTTCTTGTACGACCTTGAGAACACTTTGGAGCCTCCTCTTTGTCTCTCTAGTGCAACACACATTTAGCCATTTTAGTTATTTAATTACTTCAGTAGTACCTCACTTCAAAAATGCTACTGTCTAAAGTCTATATAGAAGAAGAAAAAATCCAATTGATCTTAATTATATAGTTTGTTAAAGAGATTAATTTACAAATTTGTATATTAGATGCCCGATTTAATGCAAAAATGGAAAATATACATACCTCCCTTTTGAGATTGGACAAATCAGATCTTTGGCCAAGTTGTTTAGGTGAATGACCACGTCCACGGCGTACCGGCGGCTCCTCTCTATCTCCCTATGCAACACACATTTAGCTATCATTAGTTTCTTAATTACTTTAATAGTTTGTCGTTTCAAAAATAGTACTCTCTGTTATCTTAAATATAAGAAAGAAAAAAAGTCATGTATTTGGCAAGTCAAATTCATTTAGTCCAAATTTAGACTAAATACACTTGACATATTATTCATACACATTTAAGATAGGAGGGAGTAATCTTTAAGAAAAAGGTAATGTCTATACACTTGCAAACACAAAAGGAGAACATCTTGGGGGGAATCAGAAAATACCGGTCTTTAGTAATAATTAAAAGAAAATGAGGATGGGTTTTACTAACCAGATTTTTAAGATCGATAACGTTTCTTAATAATTGTGAACCAATTTTTTTTATATATCATAAATGTATTTGTTAACATGTGTATCCAATCATATCTCTTAAAGTAGATATTCTTTTTTTTTGAAAGAAAAGTAGATATTCTTATAGATGTCATAAGAACTAGTATAACAAATTATCGTGTGTCAATTTGTATTATATGTTGTCCTCTCAAATGACTAGTTGGTTTGTACTTTTATTCTATTCTTGACGGGTCTTGTGCTTTAAATATTACTTTTGAAAAAATGTTTTGACTTTTTTAAAAGAAAAAAGTATCGTGTATAATTTAATTTGACATATGCTATAGTGGATGCATGTTTAATTCTCCTGTTTGATTTAATGGAGAATCAACTAGTGATAAGTGCCAGAAAATTGTATTTTAAATAAATAATTAAGGCACTTTTGTTACTTGTTTTGCAAGTTATTTAGGGAAAAGCCAAAGATAAGTGATTATAACCCTTTTACGCTTAATCTATCTTACTTTACCCAATTGTGCAGGAATTGAACTCAAGACACTGAGCAAAGAAGAAAAACAAAGAAAAAATACAAAGGCTTACTCGCCATGGCGAGTGATTGGTGAAGGAAGGCGAGTTCGAGGCGAGCTTAGGTAGAGAGCACCAGAGATCACACGCCTCCAACTCGCAACGGCGAACTGAAGGTGAGCTAAGATGTCAAGTACTCGCCATGGCGAGCAATTGTACTCGCGAGGCGCGTTAGGGCGGCCTAAACTCCCCAGAGCTGACGTGGCACAAACCCATTGGTGAAGAAACATCAACTCGCCATGGCGAATGGAGTTACTCGCGAGGCAAGTTAATGCAGATCAGACTTCTTATAAAAGCCCACTTGATCAATTCTTTTAAAAATATCTTAGAATCTCATAGAATATTTGGCAATAGCTTTAGGGAGAGAGATAGCGCTTGTTCTTCATAGAGTGAGAGTGATAGAAGGTGGATTCTTCCTCAATTGTTGAGAAATCACAAAGTTGTAATGAATCCTTCCATTTCAATTCATTCTTGCAAGGCTCCCATGACAATGGGTAGCTAAATCTCCATTCTTGGGATTAGAGGTACTTGATCTTAGCTAAACATGTAATCTTTTGATCTATAAATATATGGTTCTAGCATTTGATTTGATTTTGAGATTATTCTTGCACTTTATTGTTTATGTTTGATTTAATTGTGATTGAAAAATACTTTTGAATCTAAGTTTAGAATAATCCTCTGTCCAAACATAAATTCTAGACATGGAATTGATGTTTAGATAATCATTCTTGGTAACCAATCTTAATGTTTTCTTATCATTTAATAGATTGAGAAATCGTCGATTAAACGATAAGAACGACTCTCGAATCGTTTAATAGTTTGAGACATCGACGATTAAACGATACAATTGAAGTCACAATATTATTTGGACACGAATGATATTGACGAGGGATATATGGTAATATCAAAGAAAAGATAGAATCCATGTATGGTCTTTAGGTTACATGTAATGCTTGATCAAGGAACTCTAATCCTAACAAGTTTCATGCCTTATTAATCTCGATTTTTAATCTTACAACTTAGTTAACTTGATTCTAAGCAAACAAACAAACTACTCTTTTAACTTAATATGATAATTGGTGTTGAACGGTCTGTGATATCGCACTAGTCCCTGAGGAGACGATACATATAATACTTACTTTTGATTACGTAAAAATACTACATCAGCTAGTTACATTAGCTACAATGTTTGCTTTAGATTGGTGGATAGGTGGAGAGGCTTGGAAATGACGACGACGATTATTTGCTTTAAAGAAGGAGATGTTGGGACAATGTAGTGATGCTTTATCTAACATGTTTTTTTATAGATTGTTGTGGAAAATAGGTGGAGGTGGCAACTTACTCCTGACAAAGGTTACATTGTTAACGTTGTTTAACAGCTGCTAACGACGACGAAATCAAATACTCGACTTGACTTATATGAAATCATTTGGAATAAATTTGTCCCTTTGAACATATCTATATTTACGCGGCGGCTTCTTCGAAACCGAATTCCTACTAAAGATAATTTAGTAATTTATGAGATTCAATCGAATTTAAATGTGTCTTGATGGTTGCAGTTCTGAGAAAAATGTGGATCGCCTGTTTTTGGGTTGCAACGTCTTTGGGATTCTCTGGTCATTAGTTTGGCAGTGGATGTATATTACTTAAGTTAACCCTCTTACTTTCTATGATCACATTCTTCTGTTTAGTGTGTTAAGTGGATTCTCAAAGAAAATTAAGAGCTCGATGCATATTGTGTAGCTTCCTTGTATTTGGGTTATTTGAAAAGAAATGAACTCCTTTTGTTTCAAACAAAAAGAGGAGTCTATTACTCACTTGTTTGATAGAGTTAAATTATCATCTTTCTGATGGTCGAAAGCTAAAAATCAAAATTTAGCTTTTGATCTTCATCATTGGTTTGTTAATCCTTTATTGTTTATGAGATTAATCACCTAACATGTTTCCTTTCTTGTTGTTATACTTGGAGTTCTTCCCCTGGGTTTCCTGTGTTTGGGGTGTGGGGGGCTCTATCTCAAACTATAAGTTATTTACAAAAGAAAAAGGTGTTTTATATTATAAGTTATTTTACAATATCAATGGAAAACTAATGTTTTTTTAAAAAAAAATTGTATTGTACTCTTTCCTATGCATTACTCTCTCTTCTTCTAATTATTTTAATTTATCTTTCTTATACTATTAGTGAAGAATAATTTTGTAAAAATAACTGAAAATTTCTCTTACTTTCATGTACAAAATACTCCAGCAGATTCTATTTAGGGTTAATAGGTCTTTATCCCCTTGTAATATATGTCATTTCTGATTTTTCTCCCTGTAAAATATTTTTTTTGATTTACCCGCCTGTAAAAAAAATTTGTTTTGATTTACCCCCTAATAGGCCAAACAAAAACCAATTTTATTTTTTTTTCAAGAAATTTTCGTTTTTGTTTGGCCTATTAGGGGGGGTAAATCAAAACAAAAATATTTTACAAGGGGAAAACCGGAAATGACCTATATTACAAGGGGGTAAAGACCTATTAACCCTTCTATTTATAAGAGACGTTTGAGTAAACAAAAGTTTATGTATATGATCCATATTTTGAACTAAATGCATCAGCTTTTGGTGACCTAACTATCTCCTATAAATAAGACCAGTACAAAACTAACTATACTCTTTAATTTATTTGAAATTTCTAAAATGACTTGTAATTTACAGCGAAGAGAGTAATCTCTTTAGATAATTGCATATAATTAATTTTAGCACTATGTAATTGTCCTTTAATATTTAATTTACAAACACTTGGATGTTAACTTAGAGATAAAAGATTAACTTGTAACCTTAAGATTTCGAGTTCAAATCTCCTCAAATACAATTATAAAATGATCATAAATGTCACTTTAATTAATATAAATTTTCCCATCTTCTGTTTTTTAAATTAACTTCCTGGTTTCATTTTGGCTTGTAAAAAAAAACTCTATCTTAAATTAAAAGTCATTTACAAAAGAAAAGGTGTCGCGTATTATAAGTTATTTTACAATAAGGAAATGTTAACGAGTACCCACTGAACACTCTTTAAGACCTTTAAAATGTAATTTTTTTTTTGAAGATTAATGTAATCAATGCATTAGAAATTGAAATGTTTGACATTTTTTTCGGAATAATTTCTTCTTTTGAAATGCTTAAAAAGTGCCTATCAATGAAAAACTAATATGCATTACTCCCTCTTCTTGTAACTATATTAATTTATCTTTCTCATACCATTATTAAAGAATATTTCTGTAAATTAACGAATAATTTCTCTAACTTTCATATACAAAATACGTCATCCGGTTCTATTTATAAGAGACGTTTGAGTCAACAAAAGTTTATGTATATAATCCATATTTTGAACTAGATGCATAAACTTTTGGTGACCTAATTATCTCCTATAAATAGGATTAGAGGGAATACAAAATTAACTATATTCTTTAATTTGTTTGAAATTTTTAAAATAACATATAATTTAGAGCGAAGAGAGTAATCTCTTTAGATAATTAGATAAAATTAATTTTAGCAATATGTAATTGTCCTAAATTAATATTTAATTTATAAACACTTGAGATGTTAACTTAACGATAAATGATTAATTTGTAAGTTGTAACTTCAAGATTTCAAGTTCAAATCTCTTAAATACAATGGTAAAATCATCATGAATGTCACTTTAATTAATTATAAATTTTTATAATTATAAAAATTTGTAGTTTTTGTTTTAAATTGATTTTTTTTTTTATCTCTAATCTTGAATTTCTCAAAAACCCATTATTAAATTTATTTTTTATCTTTTAAATTGATTTTTTTTATCCTATCAAAGTCAAGAATTAAAATAACAGTTTTATTGTCCTGTTTAAAACTTCGATTGCAGTGTATAGTTTGCAGATGATGACCACATTGAGCAGTTTCCAATACATTATTAGTTGTCTTTTTTTGACTAATTTGTATATTTGTTTGTTTCTTTAAAGTTGAGAAACATTTTGTCAAATTATTATTATCATAGAGTCATGGAATCATGTGAGGCAACAGAGATTTTCAAACCTAAACGGATTTTCTTGTTCCCACTCACAGTACTCATTCTTGTGATACTTCTTCCTCTTCTCATTCACTTCAATCAAACATCATCAAAAGTGCTATATCCAACAACAACTACAGTAGAACCTATTACAACTAGATGTAACAACTTGTTCTTAGGAACATGGGTTCCTTATCTAAAACAACCTTATTACAATCAAACATGTCCTTTTATAACTGAGAAACAAAACTGTCTTATTCATGGAAGACCAGACAGTGATTTTCTTAAGTGGAGATGGAAACCTGATGATTGTGAACTTCCTTTCTTTGATGCAACTCAGTTTTTCAAGATTGTTAAGGGAAAGTCAATGGCTTTTGTCGGTGACTCTATTGGGAGAAATCAGATGGAATCTTTGCTATGTCTCTTGAATTCTGTAAGTTTTTAGGAGTAATTAGATTTGTTAATACCTCTATTTTTTTGCTTTAATTTTCGTTTAAAGCATAATAATCTGATTGATTAAGTCTATTAGTTTGGTTGTTTGAAATTTTTGTTCATATAAATTGCTGGCTAAATGCAGTATTGGTCTCTTATTTTCACTAAAATCACAATTAAATTAACAAAATTATGAATTGGCCATTTTTTTGTTGAAATGGAAGACAAAAAATACTCAATTAAATTAAAATTGCGGTTTGACCAAAATTGAGGATTGAAATTGCATTTAAGTCAAACTTTTTTTGGGCAAATTTGTCATATAGGAGTAACTTCTTTTGACCAAAAATAAATAAGCAAATTTTTCATATAACTTAACAATGATATGATAGTAATATATTAATAATTAAATAAGAAAAAACACTTTTCAAATGGTACTAACTTCATTTTTTATTTTCATTTTTTATTATGTTTTATTAAAAGGTAGAAAAAAACAAGAGAAAGATTCAAATGTGTTAGATGAAAAATTGCACACACACATTGACAAAAAAATATTGGCTTTTAGGTATACTCACTCACATGATGAGTATAGTACTAGAAGAAATCCAGGACCCACCCAGTGTCTGTTTTCTTCGCATTTAAAATTTTTGTTTGGAAATTTGAAAGAGAGGGGAAGAAAGAGTTTTGAGGGATTTAGATTTAGTGCTATAACGTGATGACGGAGTTATAGCTGCCGGCCGTCAAGTTTAAATTAACGGTTACGAATATTGTATAAACCAATTATGTAATATTGTCGGTCTTACGTCAATCCAATGGCTGAAATGCGTGAATTTGTAACTTCAACGAATGCAAGTCTAGTTTTGGGGGAGAAGAGTGAAAATGAGAAATCTTTTACCTTATTGAGATAATATTTTTGTAATGGTAGATAATGAAAAAAAAAGTTTTATATTTAATATTTTTTTACTTTTAATAGTACTTTTTTTATTTCTTTTTGAAAGAAAATAAATTCCTCCATTGAAGTTGAAGGTCTATCTTCTTTGAGTTATCCTTTTCACCTTGCTTTTTTCAAAAGCTCTCCCCTCTTGGACTCCCAAACAAAACCTACAAATTTTAACATTGTTGTAGTTTAAGGGTTGGATTTAAATCTAGAACTCTTCAACTTGAAAACTTGAAAGAGACTTAGAACTGTCTTATCCGAATTATCTTCATATAGGAGTACTACATGAATTATTATATGAACCGTGCAATGCACATGGAGATAACAAAGTGGAGTAAAATTTAGGAGTAATAAATAGGAACCATTAAATCAAAGTCGGTGCAGTAATTTATAAGCCCCATAATATCCCAATTGTTTAGTCCAATAACACCGTTTTCTTTGCTAAGCTGAAACATTTGCCTAAATAAACGCAGGTTTTATTTCAGAATACTCTACATTAGTATTATCAAATATAGTCTATGTTCAGTGCTGTTAGCATATTTTTTGGAGTTGAGTTTAAGTTCCCCATAGAGATTTTCTTTGTTGTTTGTTTTGTTTCTTCTTTATAGTCAATAGCACCTAAAAAGAGAATTCCATCGTAGTCATGTTAGCTGTGTCATGGTGTCAGTGCCCAAAATGTTAAAGATATACTTTTCTAATTAGAGGCGTATGCTAACTTTGGTACCCAATATATTTAAGGAAATAACTTATTTCCTCTAATTTTTTTATATAAGTAAAAAAGAAATAATAAATTTATGAACTAAAAAAAATATAAGTAAGCTCTTTCTTCTTGTTTTGGTGGTTTCTTGTTGTCATGTAGTTTGTAATAACTGTTTTGGTTAATGAAATATATCTCTATTTACCAAAAATATATATATAAGTAAATCTCTTTTGTTAAATGTTCGGATTTAGAACTTCAGACTGCAGACCAGTGGAAGGAGGCTCCTTAGTCTTTCGGACATTGGTGTCTAGTCAGATATGCATCTTTGGTCTGGAGGAGGGGGTGTATATGTAAATATTCAAATTAAAATGTGTTTAAGGTGGTGATTAGGTTTAAAATGAAGCATTGGTGATGAAAAGCTTATATAGCCTTGAAGATGTGTTATTGGGGCTAGGACCTGAACAATTAGTCGAGTCTCATATTAGGAGAATTAGGGTATAGGGACCTCAAATTGTCTCTTGGACAACCGTCATCGAGGATAATTGTATGCCAATCATAATTCTCTCTTCATGAGACCGTCCTGACTCGATCAGATGGTCTTGACTCAGTCTTTTATGGTTCCACTAGGATACGTCTATGTGATGGTCCTTCATTGAGTTAGTTATTTAGGATGATCCGTCCGTCAAGGAAATGGTTTTGGCCTGTTCAGACCAGTAATATATTTATAATTTTCTCATTTGTGTATAAAAACATAAATTACCAATTCTTTCAAGTATGTCTTTTTAATTTCGATAAATGATATAGAGTTCTTTCTTTCACTATCATAATATGCTGCCAAAATAAAACTTAATTTAAGTACACTTTTCAGGTTGCTCGTCCTAAGGACATTACAACCAAATATGTGTCATCAATTGAAGACCTAACATATTTCAAATGGTGGTTCTATGCTGATTATAATTTTACCATTACAATGCTATGGTCCCCTTTTCTAGTAAAATCATCTAAATCTTACATCTACAATAGTTCTAATTTCTACAAACCCGAGAGTCTTTATCTAGATGAACCAGATACAGCTTGGACAAGTCGAATTGAAAATTTCGACTATGTAATTTTCTCCGGTGGACAATGGTTTTTCCGACCATTCACATTCTACGAAAATGGTACATTTGTTGGATGTCAAAAATGCAACAACTCAATAGAACTAAACTATTACGGATACAAGAAAGCGTATCGAACAGCTTTCAAAACTATTATGAATCCTAATCTGTTCAAAGGGTTCGCATTTTTGGTGACACATTCTCCAAATCATTTCGAGAATGGTGAATGGAACAAAGGTGGAGGGTGTAATAGAACACAACCATTTAGTAATGAACAAAAATGGGAGGTGCATCCATATGGTCTAGAGATTATACATCAAATACAATTGGATGAATTTAGTGCTGCAAAAAACAAGACAGGGAAGAATGGTTCGCGTTTTGATTTGATTGATATAACAGATGCAATGTTGATGAGGCCTGATGGACATCCTAACAAATATGGGCATGTGTCTGGTAAAAATGCAAGCATTAATGATTGTGTTCATTGGTGTATGCCAGGGCCTGTTGATACTATTAATGAGATTTTTCTCTATATGATCATGAGAATGGGATTGTGATAGAAATATTTATTTTAGATTCAAAATGTATACTTTTGTTTTGGAAAAGTAATTTTCTTAAACAATGTATTGAACAAAGGTGTTGGTGTTTTTCCTATGAAGAATTGCCGATTCAGTATTAGGCCAGATAATATGTTAATAACATGACATAATAAAAATGAATACAATGGCTTAATGCGGTAGAGTGATGTTTTTAATAGCTAAAATTTAAAATAAATTTAAATTTGCATTAGTTAAAAATTAAGGTTTGATTGTATTTCTGGGTTTTATGTATATCATAATTGAGTAATTTTGAACTTTCATATTTCAGTTGCATGAATTGGATATAAGGGCGTTGTTTCACCTCTCTTGTTATTGAAATATCCCTTATATTTTAAAAAGTGTGCATTCAAATATACAAACTATCTAAGTAATAATCGACCACTACACAGATGTAATAGACAACTTTTGTTGGTAGATCTTTGTGGGATGATTAATATGGCTTTCATTGCGATGTTTTGTACTTGAACTTTGCTTTGTCTGTATCTTTTTTTTGGTGTTCCACCTATATACGGTACCGTTGCTTTGTAAATCTTATTTCACCCTTCTTGTTCGTCTTGAGCAAGGATTTGTTGTTAATAAGTTAAGCCTTTTCAAAAAATAAACCACTTTTGACAATTAATATTTTTAATTATCTATGATAAAAAAAAGGCTTAATTAAATGTTTGGTCTCTTAACTTAATTCTTTATTTCAAAGTAGTCCTATAGCTATAAAATATCTTAATATGGTCCTTTATGTATATTTCCGTTACTCACTTTGGTCCTCTCTGTTAGTTTTATAACATCTAATATTTTTGATGCGATTTCAACCATTTGATTGTAGGTCCATTGCATGTAACAGTGAGCCACCAACATCTAATTCTTTTTCTTTTCTTCTTCTCTTTCCCTCTTCTTCCTCTTGATCTTCATCATCTTAAATATTATGTTCATAAAAACCCAGAAAAATTTAAACAATCCCAGAAAAAACAGTTGAATCATTCACCATTCACTAAATTCTGATCAAATTAATTGGATCACATTATTAATAAAAAAGGTAGAATTGAATTGGTTGATTGGAAAATATGCAGGATGGCAGGAACAGAACACATGAATGAATTAAAGATATGCAAGCCTTATTTTTT
>Ga0228711_1004272_pt1 | contig 22027 bp, 13 predicted proteins | sample MedpolnodulmetaG_2_FD_177996 | JGI IMG/M metagenome (GOLD analysis project Ga0228711, IMG submission 177996) | Root nodule microbial communities from Medicago polymorpha collected in Santa Monica, California, United States - brown nodules | ecosystem: Host-associated > Plants > Roots > Nodule...
CAGATTCCACACTTCGAGGTAACAATCGAATCACTGATTCATGTATTAATTCGTAATGATCCAAGGAAAGAAAATCGAAATTTTATCCGCTGCTTTATTCTGAAAACGATTCGATTTTCCTTCATAAAATGCATTAAGATCAATTGAATTGAATAAAACTAGATTGTCATTCACAATAAATAGAGTTTCACAACAACATGTTTCAATTAGGGTTATACAAAATCATCTCAGACCTAATATCTAAGAGATTTAGCTACTCATAATCGAGTTTACAAATAGCATAATCAATATAGGAATCAAAACATACATAAACTGATAGAAGGTTGAAGAAATCACCCTCCTAGCCGTCTTTAGGTCTCAAAATCGCACTTTACTCTCTCCAAATCGTACTCCTTGGTTTCTGCACTGAAATCAGCTTAAATAGGCATAACACGCGCTAAATCATGACACGATTCAAGTAAATCGTGTCTCGATTCCTTCCTTCAAAGCCCATGAATTAAAGATATATGGCCTAAATCGTCACACGAAAAGCCTGCCGTGTCCCGATTCCACCAATGTCGAATGTAGGTTTCTTTGAGCTTCAAATCGTGACACGTTTTTCAATAACCGTGTCATGATTTCACTTTCTTCATTTTCTTCAATTTTTCCTTCTTTTCTTGCTGCTTAACTTGTTGTGTGAACTCAAAATGTGATGAATTTACATAAAAAAATTACATGATGACAAGATGTCATCATGAAAGAATTCTGATAGAGAGTCGCCGGCTAAAATGATTTCATCTACATATATCATTAAAATGGTGAATGAAGAAACAATCTTTTTTATAAAGAGAGAATGATATGTAGTTGCTTGAGTGTAGTTTTGTTGAATAAATATGGAGGTGAGCTTCTCATACCATTTTCTGCTAGCTTGCTTGAGGCCATAAAGAGATTTTAGAAGCTTGCATACTTGGTTTGGTTTAGTGGAAGTGATACCTGGAGGTAAGGTCATGTAAACATCTTCTTGCAGTTCTCCATGGAGAAAAACATTGTTTACATCAAGCTGATGTAAATGCCAGTAATGAATGGAAGTTAAAGCAGTTACAAGTCTGACTGTTGTGAGTTTAGAAACTGGAGAATAGGTGTCAAAATAATCCAAGCCCCCTATCTGATTATAACCTTTGGCAACAAGTCTTACCTTATATCTTTCAATTGAACCATCTGCATGATACATGACCTTATAAATCCATCTGCTACCTATTGGCTTTACAATATCTGGTAAATCACAATCTTCCAAGTACCAATAGTTTCAAGTGCAGAGAGTTTAACTTGCATAGCTTGTTTCCAGCAGTCAAATTTACTTGCCTCAGTTTAAGTTTTGTGCTCAGGGTTAGAATGTATGGACATGATAAAATGAGAATGAAGATTAGACAAGTTATTATGAGAAATATAATTGGAAATAGGGTAAGTAGAAGTATTAATATTGTTACAAACATAATCTTGAAGATAGGATGGAGCTTTTATATTTCTAGTGGAATGTCTAGTAGTAATGGGAAGTTAAGGAGATGAATCATGGTTAATAGGTGCTGACAAAAAATCAGAATCAACTATTATAGGTGAAGACACGGATGGAATATCATGTGAAATAGGAAACTGGGATGAATATCAGAAGTAACATTGTGATTAGAGAAATACTCCCATTTAGAGGTAATAGACTCATAGTTACAAGGATAGGGAAGAATATGTTCATGAAAGACAACATATCTCGACACAAAAATTTCCCTAGAATGAATATCCAAAAGAGCATATCCTTTGTAACCAAATTTATAACCTAAGAAAATTGATTTTCTGGCTCTAGTATGAAGTTTAGTTATGTAAGCTTGCAAAGAGGAAGCATAGCATAAACAACCGAAAACCTTAAAAAAATAAATGTCAGGTAGTTTATTGATAAAACCCGAAAAGGTGATTTATGATTCAGTAAAGAGGTGGTGATTCTATTGATGAAGAAAACAACATAAAGAATTTCATACGACCAAAATGAAGGAGGAAGTTTAGATTGGAATAAAAAAGCTCTCCCTACATTGAGAATATGTTGGTGTTTCCTCTCAACTCTACCATTTTGTTGATGAATTATGCCAAGAGAGTTATAAAATGTGGAAAGCATGAACTCAAGATCATTATCAAATCTAAAAAACTTAGGGGTGATGTGAAACTGGTTTTGAACCATTTTAATGAATGATTGCACATGATGAGAAACTCCAGCTTTAGTTTTAAGTTAAATGGTCCAAAGGAATCTGCTATGGTCATCAACATTGGTCAAGAAATACTTGGGGCCATGCACATAAGGAACTGATAAAAGACACCATATATCAAAATGTATAAGCTCAAAAATAGTTGAAGCATGTGAAATACTAGACTAGAAAGGAATGTGTTTTTGCTTAGCAAAGTGACATGCCACAAACTGATTTATTATCTGAAAAAACATTTGAATACAAGGATGACATCTTATTCATTCATTGATGAGATAAGTGTCCAAGTATGAAATGCCATATGGCTTTAATTGGAATAGAATTGCTTGTACTACAAGAAATAGAACTGGAATTATTACAATGATCCTTTATTGAACTAGAAACAACATTAACAAAAACTAAAGGAGGGACATGAAACTTGTATAATCCATCAACTTGTTTAGCCAAACCAATGATCCTCATGGAACTCTTGTCCTGTATGATGCATTGATCAAATGAGAATTGTACAGAACAAGATAATGTTTGACAATATTTAGCAACATATATAAGATTTAATTTGAAACTAGATGAATATAAGAAATTGGTAAGATAAAGATTAGAAGTAAAAGAAATGTTGCCAGGATGGTTAACCATAATAGAAGAACCATTTTCTAAAGGAACATGAACAAGTTTGATTTGATAAAAGATGCTAAAGAGGGATAAACTACTACATATATGCTCATTTCCTCCTGAATCAATGAGCAAAAAGGATGTGAAAGGTAAAGAAGAGGAAGCTTTACTTATAGAAGTAGAAGCAGCGGTGTAACTAGAAGAAATATGAGGTGAGGCACTAATGTGATTGGTGGTAGGGCCAGAAGGAGGTATGGAAATTGAAGAGAGTAAATTTGCTTGTTGTAGCAAGGATACAAGTTCATCAATCTTCTCTTGATTCAAGCCAACAATACCAAAATTGTTACTTGTGTCAGAAGTTTCACTAGAAGTAACATTAACTTGTGAATTATGTTTATTCACATTGGGGTATCCATGCTTCTGATAACAAAAATTAACTGTGTGAATATGTCTACTGCAGAAAGTGCAAAACCTTGAAGAAGGTTTATGAAAGGAACCCTTGCCATGCCCTTGAGGTTTCCTTGCATCAGAAGCATTAAAAAGAATATTGCTATCATCAAGAGATGGAGGAGAAGGAAGAGGAGTATTATTTCTCTCTTCTTGAAGGACCAAGGAAAACACCTTATTGAGATAAGGTAGTGGATAAAGCAACAAAACATGTGATTTTACCACAGAAAATTGATCATTGAGGCCAGTGAGGAACTGAATAATCTGATCTTCAGTTCTATAGTTCTTAGGCAATCTAAGAGCTTCACATCTACACTGTTTAGAGCAAATACAATTTGGAAGAGGATGGTGAGAGTGAAGTTCCTCCCACAATGTCTTCATTTCAATGAAGTATTGAAAGCAGACTTGGTACCTTGCATAAGGTTATTGATAGAAAAACGCAAAAGAGCAATACGAACACGATCAACCTTTGAAAAACGTTCCTTGACATCTTGGGAAACATCAAAAGCAGAATCATGAAAAACAACAGTATGAGCAATAGAATCAGACACAAAGTTGATAATCCAAGAATGAAAAAGGTGATTGGAAGAATCGAGATTAAGAAACTTGGTTGTTCTGAAGTCAGAGACATAAGCTATATACTCCAAATCCAAAACAACATTCTTGTTGGATACATCGCGATGGAAAATTGCGGGTGCGCAATCATGGTGCATATAGAATAAAGCATTGGATACATCTTTAATGACATTCACCCTCCTACTCCAATAAAAATCAGTTGCTAGTTCATCATTTTTCAAAATTTTGTCCGCGCTACCCTTCTCCAAGGACTCATAAACCAAAAATGAGTGTAGTGAATGTGAACAAAACCCATATAACTTCACAATATTGCGAAGTCAGATTTCTGTCAAAGCACGAATCTCACTTGCAAAAGCTTTAAGATTAGGCATTTCTTCCTATTGTAATGAATGGAATTTCTTCACAGCTACAACTTGACTTGGTAGCTCTACTTTGTAAACACTCCCCTGACTTCCAATTCCAATCAGATACTTGCTATCAAACCCTTCTGTGGCTTCAACAATGTTCTCGTAGACCATTTTTCCATCAAAACTCCATATTGTAAATAGATTTTCAATGTGTGATTTGTCTAGAGCCTTAGATTCTTGTGTGCTTGCAGTTCGACATAGATGATATAAGAACCCATAAATGAATACTGATAATAATAAAATTCCTACAGTGATGGGTAAAACTACCACTAAAATGTCTTTAGTATTTTGACTATGAAAGTATTCACCTAATTTTGAGCAAGGCTCTAGGCCCGAGACATTGCCACACAACCCTTTGTTATTCCTAAGTGCTTTAATTGGGGCTTGTTGGAAGGGCTGGAATGCTTGGAATTCGACCCTCCAATTGGTTGTATGATATATCAATAGTTATTAGGCTTGACATTTCACCAAAGCTCAAAGGAATTGTACCAGAAAGATTATTATGTGAGAGATTCAATCTTTCTAGGTATTTTAATTCTCCTATGATTGAAGGTATGCTTCCATCTAATACATTTCCACTAAGATCAAGATTTTGAATAATTGTTAATTCTCCGATCTCAACAGGAATGTTTCCTTGAAACTTATTTTGACTCAAATTCAAGTGCAATAACATAGACAACCTTCCAAGTTGTTTTGTGATGGAACCACTTAAATTATTTGTTTCAAGCTCTAAGGTAATAAGTTTATGCATTGATGCAATTTGTACAGGAACTTCTCCTGAAAGATAATTACTACCTATTGAGAGTTGGATCAATGAAAATAAGTTTCCCAGCTCCTTTGGAATTTTTCCTGTAAGGTGGTTCGAAGACAAATCAAGTATATGTAAATTGGTAGCCTCGGCCAATTCTAGTGGTAGGCTTCCTGTTAAACTATTATTTGAAATTTGAAGGCTTGTGAGATTCTTTCACTTTCCCCATTTTGGAGAAATATGACCATGCAAATTATTATCACGCAATTCCATGTAGTCCAAATTTGGATACACACCAAAACTATTTGCAATATTGTCTGTTAGATTGTTTTGTTGAAATCTGGCTCTTCTAAGGCTAGTGCAATTTTTTAAACTTTTTGGAACAGGGCCTGTGAAATGATTATTACTTACAAACAAATTTGTTAACTTTCCCTTGACACAAATATTGTGAGGTAAATGACCTGTAAAATTATTATGATCTAACTGTAAAGATTTTAAATTGGTAAGGCTATTCATTTCTTTTGGAAGATTGCCACTAAGTTCATTTGAAAAGAAGATTTAACATGGTGATTTTTGTCAAATTCTAGCTAAAGATGATCTTCTTTATGTGCACAAGACAAAGGATATTGGGTTTTATGAACATTGTGTTTTTGGAAAACTACATCGCAACAAGTTTCCTAAAGTTATTTATAGAACAAATGGCACACTAGATTATATCCACACTGATTGTTGGGGGCCTTCATGTGTGGAGTCTTTGGGGGGTCACAAGTAATTTTTCTCGTTAATTGATGATTATTCAAGGATGACCTGGATATTCATAATGAAGCATAAGAGTGATGTTTTCAAGAACTTCAAGCAGTGAAAGACAATAGTGGAGAATCAAACTGGGAAGAAGGTCAAGAGGCTGCGAACTGATAATGGTTTGGAATTCAGTTGGTCCGAGTTTAATGAGTATTGCAAGACTAAGAAGATTGCACACATCATACGGTTAGGAATATACCTCAGCAGAATGGTGTAGCAGAACTTATGAATCATACACTTCTGGAGAAAGCTCGGTGTATGCTCTCGAATGTTGGGTTAACAAGAACATTTTGGGCGGAAGCAGTTAACACAATATGTTATCTGATAAATCATGGACCTCCCACAGGTATAAATCTGAAAACTCCTTATGAACTGTGGTATGGGAAATCTGTTGATTACTCTAATTTGAGGGTTTTTAGTTGCACGGTCTACTATCATGTCAATTAGGGGAAGTTGGAGCCAAGAGCGAAGATAGGGGTATTTGTAGGTTATGGGGATGGTGTGAAATGATATATGATCTGGTCCCCATCTGAATATGGTTATTCTAAGTAGAAATGTCGTCTTTGATGAAAATTCCATGTTTAACCTAACTGTGAAGTTCTTTATTCCGGAATACTATGGTATTGAGAAAAAGGTGGAGAAAAGAGAAACTGAGGCTTCTTGTGAAGCAGAGGTGGGCTCTCCTCATTCACATTCAGAGGATGAAGCATTACATTATCGTTAGGGGAACATCACAGTATAACTCTTAATCATCCTAAAAGAGATAATTTTGGGGTACCTCCTACGAGGTATGACTATGAGGACATGGTTTCCTATGCTTTACAAGTTGAAGAAGAAGTGGATCCTCACAAGCCATCCACCTTCAAGGTAAACAAAATGGGTACAACAAACAACTCAGTTGATATGTTTAGCATGTCGGTTCCGCTGAGCAAGTTTCCACATTGTTTGAACTTGCTCGATGTTAGAAGTTGTTGATTCCCCTTGGAGGGGCAAGGCCTGAGGCAGAGCAAGCTCATCTAGGAATTTTGTGTCATCTGGCACTTCTAGTACTTCGAGTACATTTGGTGCATCAAGTTATCTGGAGAGGATTCAAGTCAAGGTGGAGATTTATTGAAATATGCTTTGAATTATGTCCTACATCGGAGAATATGAAGAAATATGCAAAGACTTGGCCATATAAATAAAAGTCTTGTATGTTAGTATTTCTTGCATCAATAGTTAGTGAGTTTTGCAATAGCTGGTATTACCTCTACTAATTATCGATTATAGTGGAATTATTTTTAGTAGCTCTGTCTATGGATTAGTCAGCACATTGTTGAATACTACGTTAAATCTTGTGTCGTTTTTCATTCTGTCTTTTACTATTATTGTCGTTATTCTCACATCATGTTATAACAGAAAGAGTATAATGTGATTCTTAATTAGCATGAGGAAGTGTATTGGCAACACCATTACACCAGGGTCGTATCAAATGGTTAATGCTTGGTGACAAAAACACTAACTTTTTTTCATATGTTTGCTTTGCAAACAAGCAAAAACAAATGCGCAGCTCTCCAAGATGATAATGGAAATTGGATTTATAAGTTAAATGGTCTTCAAAATCTTATGGTCAACTTTTATAAGAATCTCTACTATTCTTCCCATGTTATTGATAATGATTTTTCTACTTGTCAATATTTTCCTGCTATTATAGAGGAGCTGGATCCCAGTCTTTTGAAGAGTGATATTACTATGGAGGAAACAAAACTTGCTCTCCTACCTGATGGTTTTCACAGTGTTTTTAAGTCATGATGGTATATTGTGGGCGTTACACTTCATCAACTTGTGGTTAAAAGTTTCCTTGATCCTAATCATATTGAAGAAGTAAATAATACTCGTATTACTCTTATCATAAAATGTGAGGATCCGCGAGCATGGTTAATCAGTTCAGACTAATTGTTGTTTGTAATGTGGTTTATAAAGTGGTAATAAAAGTTCTAACCCAGCGCCTTTGATATGAAGCACGGAGACTCCTCAGATTAGGCGTGTCCCGGTGTCCGACACGTGTTGTGTCCGATACCGACACGACACCGACACTTGTAATTACACTAAATTATGTAATTTTCTCAAATTATTAGCGGTGTCGGCGTGTCCGTGTCGTATCCGGTGTCCGTGTCCGTATCCGTGCTTCATCTCAAATGTGTGGTAAAAAGTGATTCATAATTATTAAGCTTGATCTTGAAAAAATTCTTATGGAAAGAGAGATAGAACAAAGAGACCAACAAAGACAGCTAGGGTTTCATATAATCTCAATAGCTTACATTACAAAAAGTTATAAGAGAATATATAATAAAATCTAATGGACTTTAACTTACTAATATAAAGCCCAATACTTTATTATCTAACAAGAAGAATATTTCTTATTTGATGCACGATATTTAACTTCGTTATTGTATTAAATGAGGCAATACATTCATTTTTCTACTATTTTGTTGTGGCTTTGAGGGTAGTAAAATACCAAAACTCGCATTTCTGATTTCATGGCCCCATTGTTAAGTACTAACTTTGCTTTTTGTTATGTTTAACTTTTGTTTGTAATTCATTTTAGAGCATTCATTTTTTTATATATAGATTAGAGCATTCATTTACCTTCTCTACTTCTTTTTTTACAGAATGAACACAATGATTTTTTGATCTACTTCTTTGTTACAGAATGTCATGTATACTATATACTACTAACCGATAATTATTTGTCTGTTTCACTCTTTCCACAGTATTTTGGGTAGCTTAAAGTTTTGAGAACTGGATCACTTTTTCGATCCCTTATCACAGTATTTCTCTTCTCCTTCATGTCATATTTGTAGGTTATCTTTTATCTCACATAATAATCACTTGTCTAAATATATTGCTCTGTCTGTGTATGCACACTCACATGCAATAACTTATAATACAAAATAGGTTTTAAAGAAATTGACCAATGCAAAAAGAAAAGACAGGTAGTAGTAATATTATTTTTAAAGCAAAATTATATGACTTCACAATACAAAATAGATTCAAGAGAAATTTACCAATACAAAACAGCTAAGTAATGGTATTATTTTTAAAGACACTAAAATGAGTACACCAACAAAGCTACAACCAAAAGAGCAATACATTCTCTACCGCCAAATATCTGAACGAAAGCAAGGAAAACACTAATGCATAGCTATAATTTATTCTCAAGATAAAACTTTTATCCTGTAATTAACAAGGTGTGGAAATTTGTCTAAATCAATAGATAAAATTACCCATTAGCTATATTATGCACAAAGTTAACCCTTTGAAATGACTTTGGCGTCACAATTTCCTTGCAAACTTGTTTCATTGTAGGGCGACTATTTGGGCTCTCAGTTAAGCAATGACATGCAATCCTTATCATTGATACCACCTCATTCTTGATATCATTAGTAGGAAAAGGGAGGCGTTGATCCAACGTATCAGTCAACAACATAGCAGCAATTGTTTGGCCTACAATACTAGATTGCAACAACGCAGATACAATGTCTCCAGGATGCTTTCCAAATAGTATTTCCAAGGTTAATACCCCAAAACTATACACATCACACTTCTCATTTACTTCCATTGTGTATGCAAGTTCTGTAACAAACACTAAGAGTTGTCATTGTGAAAAATAGGGTTCCAAAAACAAACATGAAATGTAGACAATTAATACAAATGATAAACTGTAAAATCATTAACTAATACAAAGATAGGAAATTAACCTGGAGCAGTGTATCCAACGGTGCCTACAAGAGAGGTCCAGTTGGAAGAATCTGGATTAAGAAACTTAGCTGTTCCGAAATCTGAGACATGAGCCACATATTCCAAATCCAAAACAATATTCTTACTGGATATATCACGATGAACAATTGATGGTGAGCAATCATAGTGCATATAGCATAAAGCATTAGCCACATCTTTAATGGAGTTCACCCTCTTATTCCAGTCAAACATAGTTGCTTGCTCATCGTCTTTCAAAATCTTGTCCACACTACCCTTCTCCAAGAACTCATAAACCAAAAATGAGTGCAATCGATGTGAACAATACCCATATAGCTTCACAATGTTTCGATGTCGGATTTCTGTTAAAGCTTGGATCTCACTTTCAAAAGCCTTTAGATTGGACATTTCTCCATTTTGTAATGAATGAAGTTTCTTCACAGCTACAATTTCTCTTGTAGGCAACTCTGCTTTGTAAACACTTCCATGTCCTCCCACCCCAATAATATGCTTGTTGTCAAAATTTTCTGTGGCTTCGATAATGTTCTCATATACCATTTTGCCATCATAGCTCCATATTTCAAATAGATTTTCAGCATTTGACTCTTCTTCAGCCTGGTGGTCTTTTGTGCTTGAAGTCCGACAAAGTTGATGCGAGATCGCATAAAAAAATAATGCTAGCAATAGAATGCCAAGAGTGACTGTGAGGGGTAAAACTACCACCAAGATGTTTTTTGTCCTATGACTGTGAAAGTTGCTACCTGATGTTGAGCAAGGCTCCAGTCCAGAGACATTACCACACAAGCCTTTGTTATTTCTCAGTGCTTCAATTGGAGCTTTCTGGAAGGCTGGAATGCTTGGAATCGGACCCTCCAACCGGTTGTATGATATATCAACAGTTGTCACGCTTATCATATCAACTGAGCTGAAGAGAATGGTACCAGAAAGATTATTATGTGAGAGATTCAATGTTTCTAAGTATTTTAACTGCCCCAACATTGCCGGAATGGTTCCGTTCAAAAAATTCTCGCTAAGATCAAGATCTTCAATAACATTTAATCGGCCAAACTCAACAGGAATGTTTCCTTCAAACTTATTTTTGCTTAAATTCATGTGCAATAACATTGACAAACTTCCAAGTTGCTTAGGGATTGAACCACTTAAATTATTTGTTGAAAGCTCCAAGGTATTTAGTTTTTGCAATGATGCAACTTGTGCGGGAACTTCTCCTGAAAGATGATTGTTACTTACCGAGAGTTGGAACAGCAAAGATAAGCTTTCTAGCTCCTTTGGAATTTTTCCAGTAAGATGGTTTAAAGACAGGTTTAGTTGCTGTAAATTTGTTGCTTGACCTAGTTCTGACGGTATGTTTCCTGTTATATTATTGTTGGAGATTTTAAGGCTTGCGAGATTCTTACACTTACCCCAATTTGGTGATAGATGGCCATAAAAATTATTATCACTCAACTCCATGTAGTACAAAATTGGATACACACCAAAAGCATCTGTTATATTTGCAGTTAATTGATTTTTATTCAGGCTAACTCTAAGAAGGTTGGAGCAGTTCTTCAAACTCCTAGGAACTAGTCCTGTGAAATGATTATTACTAGCAGTGAACCAATATAACTTTCCACTAACACAAATGCTGTGTGGTAACTGACCTGTGAAATTATTATAATCTATATCAAAAATTTCAATATTGTCAAGCCTATTCATTTCCGTTGGAATATTGCCACTTAGTACATTTGAGAAAAGTATCAAGCGACTAAGTTTTGTCAAATTTCCAATAGTGGAAGGAATACTGCCACTTAGTGCATTTGAGTAAAGCATTAAGCGACTGAGTTTTGTCAAATTTCCAATAGTGGAAGGAATTGGTCCAGAGAGTAGATTTCGTGAAAGAAAAATGATATCCAAATTAATCAAGTAACCTATGGAAGGTGGAATGTTTCCAGTGAGGGAATTTGAGGAAAGATATAATAAACTAAGTTCTGTCAAATTTCCAATAGTGGAAGGAATACTGCCACTTAGTGCATTTGAGAAAAGCAATAAGCGTCTGAGTTTTGTCAAATTTCCAATGGTGGAAGGAATACTTCCACTTAGTGCATTTGAGTAAAGCAATAAGCGTCTGAGTTTTGTCAAATTTCCAATAGTGGGAATGTTACCAGTGAGATGGTTTCTATGAAGGTAAAGATGTTCTAAATTGCTCAAGTTTCCAATTGTAGAAGGGATTGGGCCTGAGAAATGGTTCACAGACAAATCAAGTTGATTGACTGTTTTTAGAAAGCCAATTTCTTGAGGAATGAAGCCATAAAGACTATTCATTCCAAAATATAGCTTCTTGACATTGACCAAATTGCCAATTTCACGAGGAATATGGCCAGTAAGTGTGTTGTTATATAACATTAGAATTGATATATTGGCCAACATTCCTATTGATATTGGTATAGTCCCTGTGAGATTGCAGCTATGAAAATCAAGCATTGCCAAATTCCTCAGTTTACCTATCTCAGATGGAATAATTCCAGAAATATCATAATTTTCACTAAGATCAATATAGGAGAGTTTTGACAGATTACCAATGCTATTGGGAATGCTGCCGTCGAGTTTGTTTTGTGAAAAATCAAGAGTGTTTAGATTGGACATTACACCAATATGGTGTGGAACAACTCCATAGAATGAGTTGTTTCTTAAATCTAAGTCTTGAATTTTCGGAAGTGATGAGAAATTGAGACTTTGAAGCGTACCTCTTACTCCAAAACTGGTGAGATCTATCTTGTAAATAGATTTTGAGTTATTATCACATGTGATTCCTTCCCAGCTACTACAAGGATTATTACCAACCCATGAAGAGAGTAACGCCTTGCTTTGGTAGTCAAAGCTTGCTTTCCACTTGTACAGAGCATCTGCCTCGCTGCCTTGGTCTTTTGTTGTAGGATGAGGTGATGTGGCCATAACAAACACACAAAATAACACAAAAAGACAAGACATTGGTAAAAGCATCATCCTCTCAAGCATTTTTTAAATTCAAACACAAATGAAAGTATATTCAATCACTCAAAAGTGTATAGTATAATAGAACAAGAGACTTATTATGAATGCATGCATCTTAAGGAAAGTTGTGGATGATATTTATACGCGCTCAGGGTGATTAAAGTCATTTATTATTCTACTTTTATACTATCCTACTTTTATGTTTTCCAAATAGTAAGTACCCCCGGTTGATTTATAATTTTTTAATAATAGTATTTAATAAGCACTCAATCTTTCAATCCCTCCAATCATGTATCTCACACTAATTTTTTAAATGGGACTCATTAATCAACTATCAATAAATTTATATTATTACATTTCAATTTTTTAATATTAAAAAAGTGTGGATTACACTTAAGATTACGATCTTAGTACGATATTGAGTCTTATAAGACCTCAAAAAAATATTTCCCCAATGGGATACCTAATAGATACCATCTCATTTGTACCCGTATATTTTTTTTTTATAAGTCAAAAGCAAAATGACATCAAAAAGAATAGTGTCCAACTAAATTGGTACCCTACTCTAATTTGTTGTCAATTGCTCATATATATTATTAAAAAAAAGAAAAACTGGGGGACATAAAACCTGACCCAGTCAACAACCCTAACGGGCAAAACCAAAAAATAAAAAATCCACAAAGTGGATCCAATCCTAAACATTTCTAACAAATAAGCTCGAGTCTAAAATTTGGCGAATGAACCGATCGTCAACACAAAATCGGATCACGTACCATCAACTATCTGCAACAAAGACAACAAGCTTTGACGACTCTTTCGAGTCCATACAATACCAGAGACAAATACTTGAAAGTGGGGGTGGAATCGACCGCTAACACGGTAATTAATGAATTCACATGCACCAACTGGTCAACTGATTAATTAGTCATTTATGGCCCACATCAACCAAACATATAAGCATAGCCGAGGCACGTTGAGGATGGCATATGTACTTGACCGCCAACACGGTGACGAATATCGAACATCAACAATTTACTGTGACAAACCATGCAAATTCACGGTCATTTTTAGCCACACAATCCAAAATCGATCCCAAGACCGAATCAGATTTTTTTTAAAAACAGCAACAACCCAAAGCAGTCCAATCCTTTGACGTGGTCGGTGCAAAACTGAATCGTAAAAACCTGTAGAGAACATAGCAACCAAACCTGCAGAGAGACAAACTCAGATCTGCAGGAACCGTTGAAACTGTAACCACCATCGTCACCCACCACAACCCTTGCAGAGAGCGAAGAATCAAAGAGAACGAATCTGGGTCAGATCAAACAGACCCAAACCGGATTCTTTGAAACGGCCCGAACAGCCTCGACCGCCGCCATAACCCAACAGAACGGACCAAGAAGGAACAAGAGAGGGGCACCGACGCGTTTGAGATCGCGAGATCCAAACACGTTTCAAATGAGAACCAAAAAAGAACCACTAGCGAGATGAAACAACACCATATCAAGAAAAGATGGTGGTGCAGAGGGCCGACGCCACTCGCCGCAGCTTCTACATCTTAAAATGACAGATTGGATAAGGGGAGATGAAGGCGGTGGGTACCGTGTTAGAGAGAAGTCAAAGAGAAGTGTCAATACCCGTATATAGACTTTTAAGTGGTGATAATAATAATAATAATAATAATAAGGAGGAGGACGATGACGACGATAAATACAATTATATTCAATAATATATAATAAAAAAAACGCAGAAATTATTAACGTCTTTTTTTCATTAGTGAAATATTTATTTTTGTGAGATTTTAACATATTTATAATCTACCACTTTATAATATCTAATAACAACTATTTCATAAACGATTTGTAAAAAAAAAAAAAAAAATTATTTTTTTAACGTTATCTTTATGATTATTTTTTTCTTATTTCTAAATGTAAATAATATTGCAAATACATTTTAACACATAACCCATACTTCGACACTCAATTCGTACGGAGCACGGGTTTGTTGCTAGTTCTCCGATATAATCTAATATGTGTCGGTGAATGGCTCCTAGAACCATATGTCATGAAATCCCGTTGAATATGATTTTGCAAACAAAAGTTCTCCTCCTCCTTCATAGAAACTTCCACACCATCGTACATCTCTTTAGTTAAAACAACATTTACTTTTGCCTCTCAGTTTTCGGTGCTACAAGGGCAGAATTTTCCAGCTGTGTATCAAAGAAAGGTGTTGCAATTCTTTAGGTCACACCCACGTTTATTCTTTAGGTCCTTATTACCTTGTTTAAACCAATGTAATTTCCTTGCTAGTTGATACATGGCCCACGTGAGTAATTGCATGTTGATTTCCTGTGTGACCGCACATTAGAAACATCCATTTTTGGATATTTAAATGAGTCTTACATGTATACATCATTCATTTATAATTTTTTGATAATAGTATCTAATAAGCATTTAATCTCTCCAACTCAACATCTCACACAAATTTTTTAAATGGGGCTCACTAATCAGCTACCAATAACTTTATATCATTCCTTTTTAACTTTTTAATATTAAAGGAGTGTGTTCTCATTTAAGACTGAGGATCTTAAGTGAAACCTCGTATCTTATAAGACCTCAAAAAACTATTTCCCATTGCAGATGGTCTTAGCACCGAGAGGTTTCTTTCCATGAACAATATTCACAGAAGTCTGCGACCATGCTACATCTTAACAAGAAATTTTTATAGCTACATGTGTCAAAACGAGAATTAATGTATTAATGTATCCCGTCTTTTTAATTTTATGTGGAAGAAAAAATATTCTCTAAGAAAAAGTTTGAAGAAGAATGTTATATCAAAAGCGATTTTTTTTATAACATGTCAAAATAAGATTTTGTTTTTTATAGTATCCAATATTGTTTTTTCTCCTATTATTGTAGATTATTCGTATTTTAATGATATTTAACTAATATTTTAATTAATAAAAACAATATTGAAAGAAAAATGTTACTCCAGATCATTTTTTTTATATCTGGTCAAAATAAGTTTTTTTTTATAATGACCAATATTGTTTCTACTGTTTTTTGTAAATTAATATTTTTTTTCTATTGTTGTAGAATGTTTCTTGTATTATTGTAGATTATTTCTATTCTAATGGGATTTAATTAATTTTTTAATTGATAATTTAAATAATATTATAAAAATTATAAAAATGATTTAAATGAAATGTAAAATTGAAAGACAAAATTCAGCTCAAGAAGGGTATATCCCCTTTAAAAATAAAGATATTTTTTTTAACAAATGGTGAGCAGATGGTTTTACCATCTGCAACACGCTAGATATATATATATATATAAATAAAATAATGGAAATCAGAACAAAAAGAGAAGGGGCACATAAAGCAAAACCTTCTCAAACGATAAAAGCAAAGTAAAATCAGGACAAAAGTCAAACCCAGAAAGAGAAGAAACAAGAGTATCTTGGAATTGTAAGTGGTCGAAAGTTAGAGTATTTTCTCTAAGTTTCTTCCGATTGCATGGAAGTGGTAAGTTAGTTAAGTCTAATGGCCGGAGGGATGACAATTTGCGTAAATTCTCCATAAAGGTATGTTCTTGTTCTTTAAATTCATGTAAATTCTAACTTTTTGCTATTATATTGCTTGAGGACAAGCATCGGTTTAAGTTTGGGGTTTTGACGGATCATCATATGATATTTTTGGAATTATTTTTAGTACTTTTTTTTGCATTTGAAGACAAATAAGACGAGAGTTAGAGGAGTCGTCAATGGTTTGACGAACATATTGTATTGTTTTCCCTCGAGTCGTTGTAATTCACTTTTATCGTAAATCATGAAACTTCAAAGGTGTTTTGAGTGTTTTGTATGAGAAATCATGTAATTCAACAAATCAAGACATCACGTGAACGATCAAGGATATGAGTTTGAAGTTCAATGGTTCTTATAAGGTTCTTGAAGACAATACAAAGTGCAGAAATTTCATTTCAAGTTCGTAGGTGTTTCCAGACGGAAGAATGATCGAAAACGGGACAAAAACACACATGAGAGTTTGTCTCTTCCGCCTCTTGTGCATGACCATGTTAAATTAAAATTCGTTTAATTATGTTTAAACTTCTAAATTTTTGAATGGTTTTTTACGGGCATGTTAAGAATATCATAAAATATTCTTTTATAAAAAAAAATCAGTTTTTTACGGGCATGTTAAGAATATCATAAATTCAGTCTTTTATAAATTTTAATTACAAGGACTAAAAGTATGAGGATTAAATCAAAATCTTTTTGTTAAATTAAAATTTGTTTAATTAAACTTAAATTTTATGAGGATTAAATCTCTATCTTTTCATACTACGATAAATTAGTCCTCATTGTAACGAATCAAAATTAAGATTGAGGAGTCCACTTTCCGTTTTAAAGCTAAGGAACAACAAGCACAACTAAAATCTAAGATTAAAGCTAAGGAATATAAAGTTAAGGAATAACAAGCACAACTAAAATCTAAGAAGCATGATCAGAAAGAGGTGTGTACATGATCCTTTCCCCCTTTTTTTGTTTGTTAATAATCCCAATCCCCTCCCCTCTTCATACAGAGAAGACTCCAAGTCACCACAAGAATTCAGCAAGCAAGTAGCAGGATAAACAAGTCTCCACAAAAAACAAAAAACAAAATCATTGCTCTCCTTCCTTCGTTTGGAGTCCTCGTTATGCACACAGATGATTGTAAAGTCAATTACTAGATGCAGACAAAAAATTGTTTGAAAATTTGAGTAAATAATAAAGAACTAATTAGTCTTGAAGTACCATATTTTAGTTCAACTGAGACACAATAATGTACCTTGCTAATTATTCATGTTATGATATATTATTTGTTATTTTGTTATATTAGAAATGCTGGTTATTTGTGTGATGGTCATAATGAAATATTAGCACTACACAAAGAAAGTCGAGAATGTGTTTGGTTGAGATCTATGATTGAACACATAGAAAAAATTTGCAATTTTTCTTTCGGAAGAGTGAATAAAACAATCTTTTATAAATATGATACTATGTGCAGTCAACAAATTTGTTCGTGTGAAATCTTCCAGACCTTCTCACAAAATCACTCCCAAGCATAATTTTTGAAGAACTGATACAAAATATTGATCTTCATTGTCTCAGAGATGATTGTTTGATTGTGGTGGAGATATAAATATCTTTTGTACTCTTTTTCCTTCACAAAGATTTTTTTCCATTGAATTTTTTCTTAGTAAAGTTTTAATGAATCATATTCTCGATGGACATCCAAAGAGAAGTGTTATGAATATAACAATTAGTGGATGTTCATCCATTAACCTTCTGCATACTTGTAACTCTCACTAGTAAGTGGTTGTAATGTGACTATTCATTTACCTATTTGTATCCTATAAGAAAAATGATAGGTTGACACCATTTTTTATGTACCTCTCATGTACACCCCATGTGACAGGGGTATTTTAGTAATTTCACATCACACCATCACCACTTTTTGGATGAGTGTCACGGTTTTTGCCACATGTTACAATTGCGTGTGGGTGTCAAGGAGTGTATGCCACCTAAGGTGATTCATGTATAAGGGTTGATCCTATAAATAAGACCTAGTTCCTCCAATCCTATATAGAAGAAAATTTCCAAAAAAAAAAATTGTCATATTTATAGGAAAATATCACAACTTTTAAGGTGTAGTTATTACTTAAAAGACTTTTTTATCCCTTATTTAATGTTTGTCTTTTTAATATTAGTGGTTGCTTCAAAACTTTCTATGAGGGTATATTTGTAAAAATATTCAAAAATTACACTAATTAATGAGTTTATTGATTTTGTGTTTTTTTATTTTTCTTCTTATAATAAGGATCAGATGGAGTATATTGCAATGTAAAGACACACTTGTGAAGTAATACAAAATATTATTTTATTCTCTCTTTATTCCTTTCACTCTATTCTTATATAATATTCTATATATCGTTATACTTTTGATTAATTTCATAACATGTAAGAAATTATTCCAAAATTTTAGTAATTTTAAAATATGAACGACAATCAAGCCGGCATGGAAGCGTATTTAATGACTTCACTGTTCCCTTTTTTTTAAGGAAATGCTAACTTGGAAATTATGCATTCAACTTATTGAAAGATTAAAAAACAACTTTTTCTGCATCAAATTTAACAATTTTTTCTTTTTAAAATCCTTAAGAAGTGTTCTAAGGACACTCGTTAATATAACTTTCTTTTATTCACGTTGAAAAGACCTCAGGTCAAGCTTTTGCATTTCCTAGGACAAATTAGTCCTCGTTATAACGAGTAAAATCTAAGAAATAGCAACGACAACTAAAATTTAAGAAGCATAATTAGAGAGAGGTGTGTAAATGATCTTTCTAGGAAACGCACGCTCGGACACCTTTTCCATTCAATTTTTTAATTTAATCAAATTCATTCTTCCATCTAATTTGTGCTAGTCATCCGACAAGAATTCAGCAAGCAAGTAGCAGGATAAATAATAAAGAAAATCACTGTTCTCCTTTACTCCAAACATATTTGTTTTAATAAATTTTACTTTTCTTAGTTTCTCTCATCTTATAGGAAATGCACGTTCCGTCCCCCTTTTTTTTGTTTATTCATACAGAGAAGACTTCATGTCACACCTTTTCCATTTCCTATTGTTTTTTATGGGTACATTCAATTTTCTAATTCAATCAAATTCGTTCTTTCATCTAATTTGTGCTAGTCATCCGACAAGAATTCAGCAAGCAAGTAGCAGGATAAACAAGTCTCCAACAAAACAAAAAAAAGCATCATTGCTCTCCTTCCTCCGTTTGGACTTTGGAGTCCTCTCGTCACACCGATGTTTTCGCCTCGGCAACCTGCGATTGTAATACACGAATTTGGGAGGTACATGAACCTGGTTCCACCATGATTCTTCCACGAAAATGATTAGTGTATTATTGCCAACGGCGAAGCTAACAAAAACTTTGCGGAGGGGCCAACTATAAACAAAATATAAAATATTTTAAAACTAACATATTAAATTTATGGATAAAATATTTTTTTAGTCCTGTAAATTATAATTTTTAAGATTTAGCTCTTAAATAAAATTTATTCAATCTTTGTCTCGGTTTTTTAAAATTTTACGAAAAAGTCTTTTTAGTCTTGAATTTAATCTCTATAATAACAAAAATTAAAGACTAAAATTAAACAAAATCTTAGGAAATTAACTTCAAAATCGCAAGTGTTGTAGAGATTAAAAACAAAATAAAATGAAAATTAGCCAATACATAAAAATTAATTTTGAGCAGCAACAAATGATAAAAATTGACAATAGCTATTTAAAAAAGTTAGACAAAATGCGTTTCAAGAAGCCAATTTTATCTATAGTTGATTGTTCACAAAATAGAATGATAATGTCTTCTTCAATGTAACAATTAGATTATTTGCAAGAAACTCATTGCCCATTTAATATGTTTATGACTATTGTCTTGATAATTTTAATTGTTAAAAAAGTTTTCTCTATAGTTGTTATTGCGACTAAAAATACCGAACTATTACAAATAAATCTATAAATCATCTATTGATATTTTAATTTCTTATTTATGCTAAGTTTTTTACAATTGAACTTGTTTGGGGTAGCTCAATATTTATTATTTGAGGTAGTTAGATATAAATACATACCAACTAATTCAAAAATAATATCTTTTTTGGGGTAGCCGAGGCTACCCCTTGTATATGAAGGGCTACGCCCCTGATTATTGCAACTCTTTCTTTTTAGGGTTTTTATTTATTTATCAAATTAGTATGGACACTCGTGTCAAACACGGGTTAGACTTTCGTCATACTTACAATATTGGGTGAAAATGTGGTATCATTTTAATTTGTGTGGTTGCTATTAGTCCTTTGAGTAAATCAGCACCAATGTTAGCTCCCCCATAAGGCCCAACGTTGATATCATAATCCGGTTCGACTTTGTAAGAATAAAGCTTCATACTTGAGGGAGAATGTCATACTTAAGGGAGCGATGTTAACGTGTCAAGTGTGAGATAAAGTTCCACATTGAATTCTTTGGCTTTGTTTGGATTGATGGAACATAACGTAGCGGAGCAGGAAGGAATATAACGGAATGGAGCGGAATGGAATGGAATAGATAGTTTATTCCATTATTTGGATATTTTACAATGGAACGAAACAAATTTACCTTTCTATTGTTTGGATTGTTGACGGAATGAAATAAATAATAAAAATTTTATTCCAATTATATCCTTCTTTAATTTAAAATACTATTATATAAAATTAAAGCATTTATATTCTATTAAAATGATTAGAAAACATAATTATTGTAAAAAAAAAAACATATAATTATAAATATAATAACAAGGGGTTGAAGTTACATTTCTGAAGCTATATTCGAGTATATTACGATTAGAGCTGTCAAAACGGATCGGACCATATGGGCCGGTCCGAAAGCCCGAATAAAACGCAGGGTTTGGGCCGAAAAATTGGAGCCCGAATTTTTCCAAAGCTTTTTAGCCTGGCCCGTAACCCGTTCGGGCTACAGGCAGCCCGCCAAAAATTCAAGTGGTTTTTTTTGTGTGTTGTCTGTGTGTTACTTACTGGACAGCCCAAGTGGGTTTTTTTTTATTGTTTTTAAATTTTTACACCAGCTGCTATCTTGCTATCTGCTATATTGTTCCCTTTCTGAGTTTATTTTTTTTACACCACTGTTGCTTTGAACATTCTGTGAAATAAGTTCTAAACTGTTTTCACTAGTATTCTATTCTGATGAAATTCCATTTATTGTGAACTTCATTCTTAAGATTAAATAAATAAATATTTACTTATGTATATTGATTATAAAAAATAGTTACATACATTAGTTACTTATGCATACTATTGGAATTCATTTCTAAACTTAACTCTTACTTATGCATGCTATTCATTCTGTTCTGATAAAAATTAAGTTACATTTATGCATACTATTCTGTTCATTGTTTTCAATAATAAACTGTTTATTCTTTTTGAAATTTGCTTATGAAAAAATAAACAATCAAATAGTTAAGTTATATTTATGTATTCCTTATATTACTTAATTAAGTGGTCATGTGTTTATGCTTCTACATTCATTCTTGATTTATTCTTTGATTTTAGGTGTTTTTTCTTCTTGTTATTGTTGTTGGAGGCTTTCTGAGGGGTTTATCCTGTCACTGTTTCCGAGTCCAATGTCGCCAACATAACAATTATGTTGCTCTTAGCTTATTTAACCAAACTGTAATAAAATGAAGTTTATCTTGAGAGTTTATCCTTCTAATATAACCCTACTATAAGCCATCACATATCTAACATTTAGAAGCACATGAATATTTCTGCTTGTAATTACTTTGTATCATTGCACGTGAAAATCTCAATATTGTAAAGAGGTGAAAATAAGATTATAAGCCTTTAGAAAATATATCGCCGAAATCATAACAAAAGCCTTAAAAAATATGTTGCCG
>Ga0228711_1004273_pt1 | contig 22026 bp, 16 predicted proteins | sample MedpolnodulmetaG_2_FD_177996 | JGI IMG/M metagenome (GOLD analysis project Ga0228711, IMG submission 177996) | Root nodule microbial communities from Medicago polymorpha collected in Santa Monica, California, United States - brown nodules | ecosystem: Host-associated > Plants > Roots > Nodule...
AGCCTCAGTTTGTTGTTCTTGCACAGAATGTCCAGGAATATCTTGAAAGCATTGGAGATTTCAAAGCTTCTTCTAAGGTAGCCTTGAAGAGGGTTGAACTCATTTACTACAAACCACATGAGGTTTATGAAGCAACGAGAAAATTGGCTGAGATGACCGTAGAGGGAGATAATGGAGAGATGAGTGAGGAGTTAAAAGGTTTTGAGGATACAAGAATTCCTGCTCCGTTTGTTGTTACCCCGGAACTTGTGGCACGGAAACCCACCTTCCCAGAAAATAGCAGGACCTTAATGGATGTGTTAGTATCACTGATATACAAATATGGAGATGAGCGCACTAAAGCACGCGCAATGCTTTGTGATATATACCACCATGCTCTTCTTGATGAGTTTGCAGTCGCCCGTGATCTGTTGCTTATGAGTCATTTGCAAGAAAATGTTCACCACATGGATATTTCGACACAGATACTTTTTAACAGGGCTATGTCACAGTTAGGTCTATGTGCTTTTCGTGTTGGGCTGGTTTCTGAAGCACATGGCTGTTTGTCTGAACTTTATTCTGGTGGACGGGTAAAAGAACTGCTTGCCCAAGGAGTTTCACAGAACCGTTATCATGAAAAGACTCCAGAACAGGTACTCAATCCCAACTTTTTTCAAATGAATGTTCAATAGCATGGTTTTATTACTGTACTTATCGTGGTCAAGTTCATATAGGTTTACAATATATGATATCTTGTTACGTAATATAATTTTGATAGATCCAAAGTGACTGCTCTAAAGAAATCCCTGTTTGATTTTTCATAGAAATAAATTAAAATCAACCGTGCTCTGGATTGCAGTTTAGGTGGTTTATTTATCTTTACATTCATATTGACTGGGATTAATCAATTTTGAGGTATAATATTATCGGCGGCATATTGCTCTGTTCTCTTTGTTGCTGAATTTCAGTTGAATCGTGATATTCAATTGAATCACATATCTTTTGTTTTCTGCTTCTTAGTTTGTTATTATTTATTTTAAACTTTATCTTGTTACAGAAGTTGCAAATTTCTTAGCATCTATTCACAATTTTTTAAAATTATTATACAACGGTTGTACATATAGAAAACACTAGGGGTCTGTCTTGTTTACAAAGATTGTGTTAGAGGCTCCCTATTGTATAAACCATAGTAAGCAAAGGAAAAAAGGATAATATTAAACTAATAAAGTATGAAAGGTAGCATGAGTTTTCTTACCCCTCTCAACTCAAGATTTTCAAATTACCTTTGGTAGTTCAGTTTGGCTAACAAACAAAGTGTGCCTGAATTTGATAGTAACTGAAATAGATGATGAAACTTTTGTGAGAATTATAGATAACCTTGAAGTGAAATCAGACTATGCCGTTTTTTTTTTAATTTCTTAAAAAACTTCTGTCCATTCTATTAGATATTATTTTCATCTATTCCACTTGTTTGAGCATAACTGAGTTTTTCTATCTCGGTAGGTTTGAACCCCAAGTTTTTGGACTAGGATTTTTTATGATGTTGTGAAACTAAAACAATGAAGACTCGTACTTTATATTGGAATGCATTTTTATTTTTTTTGGAAATCCTAATTGGCAACTTTTGTCATATTTTCTTTCAGCTGCCTTGAGAGATTTATGTTTAACATACAGTGAACTCTTTTTTAACTGTCTTTCAGGAAAGGTTGGAAAGAAGACGGCAGATGCCATATCATATGCATATAAATCTTGAGCTCCTGGAATCAGTGCATCTTACATCTGCTATGCTGCTGGAAGTTCCTAACATGGCAGCCAATGTTCATGATGGTAAGCGTAAGATCATCAGTAAGAATTTCCGCCGCTTACTTGAGGTCAGTGAGAAACAAACATTCACCGGTCCTCCTGAAACTGTCAGGGATCATGTTATGGCTGCCACAAGGGTTCTTATTAATGGAGATTTCCAGAAGGCCTTTGACATTATTGCATCTCTTGAGGTGTGGAAATTTGTGAAAAATCGTGACACTGTGCTAGAAATGCTGAATGACAAAATCAAGGAGGAGGCGCTTAGGACATACCTATTCACTTTCTCTTCATCATATGTTTCTTTGAGTGTGGATCAGCTCACAAATTTTTTTGATCTCTCTCTTCCTCGTGTTCATAGTATTGTCAGTAGGATGATGATCAACGAGCAGCTTCATGCAAGCTGGGATCAGCCAACTGGGTGCATTATTTTCAGAAATGTTGAACTCTCAAGGGTGCAGGCTTTGGCATTCCAGTTGACTGAGAAATTATCTATCCTTGCAGAGAGTAATGAAAGAGCTACAGAAGCAAGGTTAGGCGGTGGTGGGTTGGATCTGCCACCAAGGCGGAGAGATGGGCAGGATTATGCCGCTGCAGCTGCTGGTGGTGGTAGTGGAACGTCTTCGGGTGGCAGGTGGCAAGACTTGTCCTATTCTCAAACAAGGCAAGGCAGTGGACGTACGGGATACAGTGGAGGAAGAGCATTATCGTTCAGTCAAGCTGGTGGGAGTGGCGGCTATTCTAGAGGACGGGGAACGGGTGGAGGCGGCTATCAGAATTCAGGGAGGACTCAAGGGGGTTCAACATTGAGGGGACCCCACGTAGATACTTCTACCCGCATGGTTAGCCTTAGGGGAGTTCGTGCTTGACATTGCATTTACTTAGTACTATAACTTTCTGTTTTTCCTTTTCTTTTACCAGTTTATCATTATGCACTTAATCTAGATTCTGGATTTCAGATGAAATTTCTTTGGGATTTTTGAGGGGAACTTCGTGTTTGTTTGTTGTGTTGCTTTTGCATATATGTATATGTATGCACAAGTTTCACAATTTACTAATAAATCACTTTATAATTTTCTAACTTAAGGAAAAAGGTTGTATAGATATCGAAAGAAGAGGAAAATAATTATTGCTTGTGAAAACAATGTTTTTTTTTTATTTGAAGAATGGCTGTGAAGAAAATAAATAAGTGTTGTAATAACGTTCTTATATAATTATTTATTGATAGTGGTAATATATCTAGTGATTAACACACTCTTTCTGGGTTAGGAATTCTTTATTAAATGGTTGTTTTTGCAACGTCCTACCTCATCGCATAATTGACATTTGTGAGAACTTGATGGCGGTTGTATTGAACGGGTTTGGGAAATGGAGTTTTTTTTTTTTTTTGAAGGAGGGGAATGGATATGTTAATTGCTAGTATTTGACTATTTTATGCGTGTTTTACTTATGTTGTCAGCATTAAGAATTGGTGGATTGATATCTGTCAATTAGAATTAGGCGAGGGGGAGGCAAGAAATAATTACGTAGTTAAAGAGGTTATTAAGGATCTGTTTTCTTTTAATTCCAAATGCATCTGATTCAATCTGGTCAAAGGCTTGGCATAAATTTATTCCGTCCAAGGTTTCTTGTTTCGTGTGGAGATTGTTCCAAAATAGAATAGCTACAAAAGACAATTTGCATAAGAGAGGTGTTTTGGGGCAGGATAATTTGCATTGTGTAGGAGGGTGTGGGAGGGAAGAATCGGTGTCTCATTTTTTTTTTGAGTGTCCATTATTTTCAGGTGTTTGGTATGCTATATGTCATTGGATCGGGATTTCTACGGCGTTTCAAAAAGAAAGTCTGTCACAGATGGAGCAATTTGAAGGGCTGATCGATGGCAGAAGAAATTTTGATAGGTGAGTTAGTGTGATTTGGTTCGCGTGCATATGGAGTATTTGGAAAGCAAGAAACAGAAAGCTTTTTCAAAATAAGGAGATTGATGTTGATAGAATGGTTGAAGTAGTGAATGAGTATATTAAGATGTTAACATTACATATATACGAAAGGTAGGTAATAATTAAATGCCATATATGAATGAACTTGCAAAATCGAAAATCTTCTCCGCATTTAAATATGAAAGTATGTCATTTAACACATACGCAAATAAAATGAATATTTACGACTTTTTTTCTTTTCATTTTGCTGCTGACCCAACACATACTCAAATAAACGAAGTGTGGTGATATAAGACCAAACCTGAAATTACACATTAAAAATGTTCTCAAATTCGAACCACTGGATTATAACATTTTTTTTTTGTAAATGGATGGATTTAGATTCAAATAACTTTAGTTCTATTTGAAAAATTATGCACAAGGCAGTGCTGCTTTACTAAACAACTCTAAATGATTCTTTCAATATTCTAAAGGTTTTTCGTTTGTGAAAACAAAAAATCTTTTCGAACATATTCCGTTGGGTGCTCCTGCATTTTTGCTTATTTATAGATCATGAAGAAAAATAAATAATAATGTTCAATAATTTAGAGCTTAATTTTAAGAATTTTTTTAAAATTAAGCTATTTTGTTTTTGATGTTTTCTGATTACTTTTTTTTTTCAAAGCTAATTTCTCTTTCGAAGCTCCTTTATAAAGCACCAACTAAAGCAAGAAAGTGGGCAAGTGTTATGGTTCCCCAAATCCAATTCACTTCATAATCTTAGGCAGATGCCCCCCAACCAGCAGCTCAAAGGATCTTCTAAAAAAATAAAATTGTATAAATAATCATGGTTTAAAATGTTCCATCTATTAGAGCAGCAGGCCATATTGAACAAATGGTACAAAAGTTAACTTTGACTATAAATTGAAGGATTGGCCTTTCACACAGTGGATAACATAATCAAGAAACAAGCAACATTATAATATAAAAGCTTTGTTATGCTCAGATATGCAACACCATACTGTACATTGATATTTTATAGAAAATTGAAATCCACACAATAATAACACACCATATCGCCATCTAAGGCATTTCAGCTCTACAAGAAACCTCACTGTCAACAAAAAACTGAAGACACAAGCCTGCTACATCATCGATGAAGTGTTCCGTGTAATTAGAAAATTACCCAGGAATAGGATCATTAGCAAGCGTTGACTTGTATTTGGCAAACATCCAAAATAAGAGACTGTATAAATAGAAACTAAGGATGCCAATACCCTTAGCTAATAAGGGATTGTATGTATTGAAGGAATATTTACACTAAAACTACTTAAGATATAAAGCCAGACAACTTGTCAGACTATGATCTATCCATTATTCTTCAAACAGGTAAATTGAAAATGAGACACCGCGCAATGTGATTCCACTACTTTCAATTCTCTTTCTAACTCGGAGCCATCTTCAATGAAGTTATGTCCATATATTTTACGCCAAATCAAAAGCATAACAGTACTTTCCTCCCGTGTATTGTAAAAGAATTGTTTTAACTTTTAACCACACTAACTCCTTCAATTATAAGAATCTGTCAACCAAAAAGAGACAGAATCCGGCCGCTAGCAAATGTATGCATGCTCCAAAACTGTGTGTCAGCAAGCTTAGCACTGCATAATCATCAACTTTGGCAATTGGCACCAGTAAATACAAGAAAAATAAATTAAGCTAAAATTTAAATGAGCATGTGAATGAAACAGAGATTTTCCAAATTGACTTTGTAAACATAAAGCAATTATTGAAATACTGTTACAACTTCTACGGAAAGGCATCAAAGTAAAGGGCCATCGCGCACAAGAACAAAGAAATAGAATACACAACATCATATGCAGCTACATCACTAGACTATATATTAAAGAAAGTCATGCCAAAAGAACATCATCCATATCCTCATTAAAAGCAAGTGAAATCGCATTTTACAGTTAAAAAAACTCAAAAGAACTAATAATAACATTATAGAGAAAACTGGTTGACAGTAAGATACACAAAAAACAATGATAGCTGGATCTAGAGTCATATGGTCATAATTATATCCTAGAATGATGATGCTGCACTAAGAAATTTGAAAGCGTCATAGAGAATCAATCATCTGAGATTTAAGATTGGCTCGTCAACAAGCACCATTCTAAGCTATGAAACTAAAGGCTTGATGAAAGGAATGTGTCTCACCAATCTAAATACTCTAGGTCCCGGAACTTGCTTTTTGGACCCAAACTTGTTTCTGCAATTTAAAGAGATTTGATCATTTATTGAACCAGAAAAGAATATGCAGTGTTACAATGCAGAAATCAAATTTAGGTACCTCATTGGAACCATAAGCAGAGGTACTAGATTTTCTAGGATGCTTCCCCTCACTCGAAATCGAATGGCCATCAACATCCTTCACCCCATGTATTGGTCCACGACGACCAAAATGCTTACTGAAACCTAAATAATCATGAGCAGTGAAATTAAAACATATATTCACCTGAATGTAAGCATAAAAATATTTAGATTCAGCTTTCCAAAGCCAAAAACCAACCATTTTCTGATGAATGACTGGCACGGAAACTTCCAAGAGATTTTACCTCCCCACTTCTTGCACTTGGTGTGTCATGTTTCAACTCTGTATGACCTCCTGTTTCGCATACAATACAATACAAATTTCAACTCCTGAAGAACATGTAACTGTAAGAAGGCTGTAACAGACTTAACAACACAGTATATTTTGCGCATTAATTTGTCAGGACTCAGTTGTATAGGTGTTCAAAAGTGATTTTCAATCTTTCCCCCTTTACATAAGCAAAGAGGATTAACCCACAATTGCAAAGTAAAAAAGTAAAGCGTGTACCTTCCAAAGGATCTGCTTGTGAAGAAGCTGAGGATGACAGAGATTCACCACCTCCATTGGAACGACTTGTCCAAACACCACGGTCAGGTCGATCTTTATGTCTAAAACGCCTCTCCTGTCTCTCACTAGAAACATGTAAACCATGCACAGTAATCCTATTCTCTGGTGCACCATCAGTACCCTTCAAAATCAATTGCACATGTACAGGGCGAGTGGATTGTTTTTCTCTTTCTAGATTAGATGTTTGGATCTGCGGCTCAGAATGGGCCCTGGAAGACTGACTTTGTTGAAAATCCTTGTTTGTGAGTATGCTTTTGATAATCCTTCCACTACCTTCATGCCGCTGATTCTGTTTAAGAGCTGTAGAACTGAGAATTGTTTTAGTTGAAGATGTATGATGTTGTGACATGCTATCTGAGTCAGATACCTGCATAATAAGAAACAAACAAAAGCAAAATACACTCATAAAAGAGCTGCAGTAAAAATGTGAGCCTGACATATGAATCCAACAAGGACTAGCAATGTACTAAAACACAATCCATATCAGAATCTATAATGCATTACTGATTCATCATATGTCAGAAATCAAGCAGCAACAGAGCATTAGATTATAGGAAACAAATCCTGACAGTCACTTTGGTAAGAAGTATCATTTGACCTATGAAATCTATTGTATCATTATATTTTCAATTCACATTTTTACTAGTGGTTTGTAAAGCTCATTGATGTGTATGCAAGACTCGTCAGAAACATATTTCGCCTTTGATCTCTGGTTAACATTCTTAACAAGAGTAAGATGAAATTACAACCTTAGTTTATCAGCAATTACACGTATTAATACAAGAATTTCAAGATTGAAATTTGCCTGTTTATTAAAAAAGAGTTTGCCTAAATGAATAAATTCAAGTTGCTTCCAATCAGAATAAGAACAATCAACGACTTTACATTCAACCTAAGTCAGGATGTCTATTGGCACATGTTGACCTTCAACAGGAAAGGGAGTATTCTGCAACTTATGACAATCCTTTTGCAACATATGCCACACATAAACAGAGCAGAATTATGAAGATACCAATCAGAAGCTTACAGTAATTGTTTCTCTTTCATTCCCTTTAAGAAGTAGTAACTTCTTCTTCCCAGAATCATTACTTCCAGCAATTCCTGAAATGATGGAGAAGGTGGTAAGAAAATTCCCATAGCTAATACAAAAACAAGCAGTTACTTCAATAATAGAATACTAACATATCAGAATCTTTAGAGAATGAGAGCCACTTCTAAACAACGTCAAAGGGAGGGGGCACCAAAAGGTGAGAAATATTAATATCGGAAGTTACATTTAATTAAATGTTGACTACAAACCAAATAATAAAACCCAAAGAGAACAGAGAAAAAGTTGCACATGAAAAGTTGAACAAAATATCAACCTCACCATTCTCATCAAAAGTTTGGTTTCCATCTGAAGAAGCTATATTTGAAGGATTTTGATCACCTTGCCTGGGAACCAAAATATAAGTTGATTTGTCTTTTACTGTTGAACTTTTCCCTGGGTCCCTTGCAACATACTGTTCACCAGAAAAGCAAAAGTTTGACATGTTAAAACACAAAAGAGTAAGAACCAAGTGTTGTTGCTTCGTATGGATATGTGCAAGCAATTGCGACCAGAGAAGTATCAAATACTCATGTTGTTTCCATTACTCTAAAAGTTTAGACAAAAAGATTTTATTAGTAATTAACTATGTCTATCTAACTTTCCTTTGCTATGAAAAAATTGCTTGGAAGATTCTGAAGTCTAGCATCGTAAGTAGAGCAAAAATGCAAAGTTGAAACAAAAGGATAAGCTAGTTTTAACTAACATTTGAACCTATGGCTACTTCCAATTCTCATGTGAGTAATAAAATAAATCGTCATGCTAACTAGTTCCCGTGGGGCACTTGATAAGGAAACAAAAAAAGAAAATTTTGTATTGAAAAGAGTATTTTTTTTTACACTTATAAGAGGTTGATTACACAAGTCCAAAGATAGTTGTACTAAATTTGGTTCCTTAACAAATGCTGCAGGGCAACTTGTTAGCATTTTCCTAAAATAAAATATATGATTTTCTTAACACTAGAGCTATCGAGTATAATCAAAGGATCAGGATATTATCTTCAGGAAGAAACCTTGTACACTAGAGCTACAAGCATAAATGCATAATACCATTGTGGTGGAAAGTCTATTGTTTGTGTAACCACGTCTTGATGTTGTGGCAGTTATTCTGGTGAATTTTCCATTAGACAATGATCTCTACACAGATATCAAGTAGAATATTAGATAAGCAAGGAAAGGATGGAGCTTATTAGAGAAGAAATAATAAGAAAAATGATTATTACCCTGGGTCCCTTGGTAGCTCTTTTGTGGCGCACAAAGTCCATGAGTGGTGTGACTATAGGAATATCTTTACCAGAAGCAGAAAGTACATCGGCAATAGGGAGATTCTCAACAGGATTGGCAAGTTGTTGAAGAAATTGGAGATAGTGGGGATCTTTAAATATAGTTCCATCACGAGAGTCGAGGTTTTTAGAAGAGTGATTTGGAACACGCTGTGAAGGAGCATATTCAACAGTGAGTTTGAAATGTGTTCCTTTTTGATTAAGAAAGACATGACCATTGAAGAAGTGAGCAAAATGTATAACGTCATCGGGGGTATTGAAGTCAATGTAAGCTCTGGAGAATGATGATGTATGCTTGTGGCTGAAAGGAAAGAAAGAAAGTAAGAAAATTGAATTGAATTCAGCAATTAAGGGTAAAAAGTACCTTGTGATTTTGGGAGGATGCAAAGAGAACCAATTGTAACGACCAGCGAAGGAAGAGTCAATTAAGGGCAAAAGAGAGTCTTTTGTAATTGTTGGAGGCAAGTTCCGAATCACAACCTTCGTACGATCCGACATTATTTTCTTTGAGGAAGAGGAAGAGGATGAGGATGATATCAATCAATTGATAAATAAATTTGAAATTGAAATTCTGTGCCCTAATTTCACCCAACTTCCCATAACCAACTCAATTATACTCAATAAGTATACGATTTGCGTTTTACACTTTCACCTAACCTAATATCACTCTCTTTTATCTTGTATCGGGAAAAATACAAATACTCTTTTTTTCTTTTCTTTTCTTCTTTAAAAACAAGTTGTGTAATTCTATTACAAACTTACGCGTCAATGTGGTTGCATATATATCTTACCTTAAACATTTATTTTGATAGACTTTTAAGCTTGATCAATCAATCTTGATCATTTCTTATCAAGAAGGTTATATCTTAGTAAACAAGTCAATTCATCTTGAATACATATACAAATGTCAAAGGCAAAAGAGTTGTTTGTTGAACAAAGTGGAAGAAGATTCGGTGTCTTTGGCTTCGGTTCCTTTAGTTCATTTTAGATGAGAGAGAAGGTTGGATGAATGATTAAAATAAATTAATTAGATGAGAGAGAATTAATGGTTTAGAGAGAGATAGGAACAAAAGCCACCAAAGGCACTGAATCCTCTCTAGTAATAAACCATGTGAGTGGTCTCAACCAACCACTTTCAGGAAAATAGGGTCAAACTATCATATCAACCATTACATTTGAATTTGCATCTAATCAATCTACCAACAATTTATTTACGATGTCAACAACACGAGTTGAGTTATCATTAATATTTTTCAAAATAATATATTTTGACACTCAAAACTGAGTGAGAAGAAATGAAAAACTCAAAGTAATCTTGAGTGTTACTTTTGCCATAATTACTTGAAGAAAATAGATTTAACCTAAAAATTAAAAAGGGAGAAAAATAAAAATATAGATGAAATATATCTTTGTATAGATGATTATGAGATTAAGAGATAGAGGAGAAAAATGTTGAATGAAAAAAGAAATGAGTAATGAGATGACAAATATCATCCACTCAAATATTAAAAAACGTCCATATCGGATACTAACTCCAAATCATTGTATTTTAGGAATTAGGCACCAAACCTCTTGCGGGATAAGTACCAATCTGAAATCGGGAGTTAGGATTTGATACGTCCTAAAACACATAACTGCATAATACAAAAATTTTGCTTTACACATTCAACCACTCAAACACATTCGACACTCAAGCATAATTAACCCTAAAACACTTAAACACACCCAACACTTGACACCACATCCAACCAAAGTGTTACAACACATTCAACCAAATTTATGAGACAGTGCACCAATAAATAACATTAACAGGAACTACTTACTGAGAAAAAAACATAAATACTACGACATGAAAAATTAACATTTAATTGTTAGTAAAACGAGTATAAACGAGCATAAGTGAATTCAAATCAATGGTTGAAATTAAAAATTGGGTTTTGATGTGTTAAGATGTGATTTTTAGAGGGAGCTTTCTTCAAAAACTCCTAAACTTTGTTGTTATGTTATATCCAGGTTGATCGGATTGTACCTCTTGAAACCAAAGAGATTAAGACTTAACCCGCGAATAGTCTAGGAGTTATTAATGAGAGGTTGTTTTGGGGAGCTTGAGGGGTCTTGAGCAATCGGAGGGGTTTTCTCGAGTCAAACACACAAACCTAGTTAGGTCTACACATATAAGAATTGTTAATCTTTAGCCTAATAATCATGAACCGAACCGACTCATGTGTATCCACTTCAATTAGAGTAATGAGCCCAAGTCAGCCAACCCAACGAACTTTATTCATCCGATTTGATTTTGGTTGAACCACGATCATTTGGCGAGCCTTAGAATACGGTGAAAGTGTGAATAATTATAATTAATTAAATAAAAAAAAGAAAAAGAAAAAATATAAAAGGGAGAGACGGCAGCAGTTGGGGTTCTCTTGGCTTCGCTGCGTCTGGAGTTTGGCAGTGTGGCGTGGTGATTGACTGTGGTGTCGTGGCTCACCTTCACTCACTCGCTCGCTTCTCTTCTCTTCTCTGTAAGTAAACTAAATCAACCTTTTTTTTTATCGTTATTTGTTTCTATCTAATCTTCCGCTCTCCTCTTATCATCATCATCATCATCATCATCGTTGTTGTCATTTTCAATTTCTATACCTTTCTTCGAATTCGATCCTTCCTTGTTTAATAAATAACTAAAAGTGAGTAGTAGTATCTGAAATTCTGAATGAATGAATGGTGTGTGCGTGGGTCCTACTTAGCACTTAACTAGGGTTTTGTGTTTTTGAAGATTGATTGATTGATTGATTGCAGAAGAAGAAGAAGAAGAAGAAGAAGAAGGATAGAAGATGGGAGAGTGGATCCCCCAATCTGGGAATAATAATAATAATAATAATGGTAGTTATTTCCAATTCCCTCCTCATGCTCCTGCTCCTGCTCCTCCTCCTCCTCCTCATCATCCCCCGCATGGTCATGGACATGGACTCCCTCCTTCTCCTATCAGGTTCTCCGATCGCGAAAGGTGCTTTGAATTTTCTGCTCTCCTCTCCTTATTTTCCCATCATTTTATTATTAATCATTCAATCAATCGTTTTTAGATATTTGGCCGAACTCTTGGCTGAGAGACAAAAATTGGGACCCTTTTTGCAAGTTCTCCCTCAATCTACCAGACTCTTAACTCAGGAAATCAGACGTATCTCATCCGGTGCCAGCGGCTTTATTATGGAACATGACCACCCCGACTCTTCTACTACTCCTTTTAGGCCCCCCTTACCTCAACATCCTATTACCAGGCCTATGGATTTCGACTGGCCCCATAGAGAGGTAATGCATTGCACACTCTTAATTATTATTATTATTATTATTCACTCAAATTCTCCAACAATGACCGATCCGTCATTTTTAAAATTAAAATACAAGCATTAAAAATGGCCCGTATACGAAGCAGTGATGCAGCTCTTCTAAGGATCTGTATCAGAATGCACAAGTATGCTGTGTTGCGCTTAGAAGAACTAGGAACTCAGCACTTCAATTACCATCTTTCAAAATTGATCTTAGGTTTTAGACCTGCCTTCTTGATCTTAAGTTCTGAACAAATGCTATATATCTTATCTTCCTTAAAACAAGTCAATATGCTTCCTAAATAGCTCTGTAATCTTACGGAAACCTAGTGCTATAAAGATAAAGATCCTGTAATAGCAAGATCACGAAAGGGCCAAACCCATTGTGGCTTTATTTTAGGCAGTCTTACTGTTCTTGTAGCTATTTGTTGCTAGACTCTGGCTCTTTGGGGCATTGAAATTGTGAGTGTCTTAACATATGCATAGATAGACTAAATGCTCACTCATGGGCAATATACCAGGCGTGATAAGAAAAACTCTATTTCGTTGAGGAAAATTGGTGGCAAGAGAGTTTGAGTTTTGATCACAGCTTCTGTTTATAGAAGGGGAGTTTTATACAATACCAATGTTCCCTATGCAGGACAATGGGAATATCCAAAGAATGGGATCCTTTCAAGCATCTCCAGTGGGTTGGCATGGGCCACAAGGAATTCCGACAACTCCTATAGTGAAGAGAGTTATCAGGCTTGACGTCCCTGTCGACAAATATCCAAATGTAAGTCCGAACCGTGTTTTTTCACTCCGAATCATATCTGTTTATCTTCTCAATGTAATAGATTTTTTTTTTTTTACTCATATCACAGCAGTATAATTTTGTTGGTCGAATTCTGGGACCTCGCGGGAACTCGTTGAAAAGAGTGGAAGCCATGACAGAATGTAGGGTTTACATCAGAGGCTGTGGCTCTGTGAAGGATTCAATTAAGGTAAAATTTGTATTTAAGTATGCTCTCTAAAGAACTATAAAAAGGGGAACTTGATTCCATAAAGCTCTTACCATTGTAGTGTCCTTCAGTTCCGTGGTGGATTTATTGCTGGATCCTTTTACCTTGCAATTGCTACATTTAGGTTTCTCCTTCAATTTGAAGAATTATATACTGCTAATTTCAGTAACTTGATTTTTTTAAACATTATTATCTGTAAATTTCTAGTCATTGACTTGCACAAAGTGATACGACGAACATAAAGCACACTATTTTTCTTAATATTGACTAAATAAATTTAGGCACTTCTTCTAGTTGTTACATCTTTCAACTTGGTGTTTTGCATTTGATTCCCCATCCTGCTGCTTTTTTATTTCTCATACGAATGGAGCTTCGCACTGCCTCATTTTTCCTGATGTGTTTCACCTTTCCTATATTTTCATTATTATAGGAAGAGAAGCTTAAAGATAAACCTGGATATGAGCACCTTAAAGAGCCATTGCACTTGTTGGTGGAGGCAGAGTTTCCTGAGGATATAATAAATTCCCGCTTGGACCATGCTGTGGCAGTACTAGAAAATCTTTTGAAGCCTGTGGTATAGATTATTTTCACATCTGATTGCTTTAATTAACTGCACCTCTCCCTTTTTTAGGGCTAGTCTTTCTAATACTTGGTAACCTGCCAGGATGAATCACTTGATCACTACAAGAAGCAGCAATTGAGGGAGTTAGCTATGATCAATGGTACTTTGAGGGAGGAAAGTCCAAGCATGAGCCCTAGTATGAGTCCAAGTATGTCACCTTTCAATAGTAATGGAATGAAACGTGCCAAGACAGGAAGATGACCCCAGTATGTTAACAATCAATCTTACATTTTTCCCAAGCTAGATTATGACCATCCGATTTAGAATTTATGGTGGCCTTTCTGGTGACTTTATTCACCAGAAACACCTTAGGATCTGAATCTCCTCAACCTGCTTGCAGGGCTGGTCGATGGTTTATCCGCTTAATTTCTCTATTTTGTTTTGATGTCTATTCTTTGCTGTATTAACCGCTAGAATATTGACTGTCGTATTGCTAAGTTATAGTACAGTCTTAACTAAGTTGCGGGTGCTACCTAGTAGCATACTCCTAGTTTGATACTTTTTATTTTTATTTTTTTTTTATAAAAATTGCATTGTCAAATTATTAAATTTCTTACATGTGTATATCTAAATATGCATGGTATTGACTCTCAAGCTAAATAAAACAAATGTAGTAGTGGCTTTGATTGTATTGTGACATCAATAATGTTGACATTGTTTAATGATTGTCATTTCATTTCATTATTTCGAGTTTTCAAGTGACCAATGTGGTAGTTTTATGTACCGGAATTTGATTGTGGAATATGAAAAGATAGAAAGAAAAAAAAAAACAGCGATGACTTCAATCCTTTTGAAGTGATGATCTTGCGATATTTTCATTGTTAATGTTAAATTCAAGATGCTACTGGCATTATTTATCCCTTATCATCACTAACTTTGCAGGAGAGCAGCTTACTATTCATAACTAGCAGACTAGGAGTTGTTTGGTTGCAAATGCCTGCAATATTGCGATGGAACATTTAGTGCATACCTTTTTTACGTTATAAAATGTCACCTTGAACTGCTCCACGTTTTTATTTCTTTGATGTAACTTCCATTAAAGACCGTGTGCCGCCAAAGAATTAGTGTCAAATAATCACTGTTCTAGTTATGTAATTGATAATGCTTACACTGTGCTCTTAAAAACAGAAGATTTTGTTTGATATAGATGCTGAAATCTGGGCCATTCATTATGAGCAAGTAGATACGTAAGTATCAGTGCCTTTAATTCTGTTAACTAATAGACTTGGACACTGGAGCAACTTGACAAAACGTTTTGCAAATTCAATCACTAGTATCAATTTAGAATTGTATTAGGTGGCATTCTCGTGAGACTTTCAAAATGTGTTGAATACATTTGCCTTAAAAAAATCAAGTATGAATTTAGAATTATATCGAAAATGAGGGACTGACTTGACATTAATACATGCTTTTAGTAAACGTTAGGAAGATGGAGTAATTTAGTAGGACGACAAAACAAAAGTGTATATTGAATTGAATTATGAGAAGTTAGTTTTGGCATCAAAAAGCATAAGGAAAAACTGAGGATTGTAGTAATATTACGAGATCCCAACGGGGGACCGGGAATAAAAAAAATGATTGTAAAGAGAATCGATATATGTATAATTATTAGAAATGATAGTTTGTTGAGTGTAAAAGATGCGCAAGAATGAATTAATAATGATGGAATGAAATGAAATAGAATAGAATACAATATATATATATATATACACACACACACACTAGAATTCAAGTAGAAATGGTGTTGAGTTAGTCCCTGAGGCCAAGCTCAAGCTCACCCTGACTTATCATCCTCTTGAAACAATTTCAAGAGACGAGCATATTGGTCTTCCCTTTTCTTATGCCACAACTTAAATAGTAAAAATGATAATGAAGATAATAGCACAACCACAATTAAGAGTTAAGACAATAAGATAAGATGAACATAGAACCACTGCTTTTGAGCCTTTATCACAAAACCCTGTAGATTGTAACACGCACACACAGTTAATATAAGTAAAGTTATAACTGTTTGTAGCATTAGGAGAAGGTATTGTAAATAAATATGCAAGACATCCACATTAAAAAGCATTCCATGTTAATAATCTCATATATATTACTGGGAATGAAGAAATCGCAAAAATAAATACATTGGAAAGGGAAGAAGAAGCAACCTAGAATGAGAAGTGAAGAAGAAGAGCAAGCAAGAAGGAAACTCGGCGACGATCTCATTATTTTGTCTTCTTACCATATGCAACTGCTTAAAATATTCTTGTCTTTTTTTAATGTCATCTCCAATCGTCTCTTTTACCTTTTCCATACATTTTAGGATCTCACGCCAATTTTTTATTATTTATTATTATCATCATCATCAAGAATGGTGATATATTATGTAAATAATAATGTACATTCGACTGTTATAGTGTAATTCAATGTTGGTTAGATTGAGTTGGTTTTTCTAACTGTTACGTGCTATGCAAGTTACAACTGTCGAGTTAGTTTGTTGTATCTACTATATAAAGCAGTTTTCATGTTGTATCCCATAACATTGAAATCAATAAAAGTTTGATCCTTTCAATCAAGTGCAATTCTCTCCTTTCTTCTTCTTCTTCCAAAATAACAAACTTGTTCCAACAAACTGGTATCCAGAGCCCCGGGTTCGATCTCTAACAAGCTTCAACAATGGATGCACATTCAATCAAGTGCAATTGTCTGCAATTTCACTCACACAAATACTATACGCAATACGGACAGAATAATTACCACAATTTTCGGCCTTCCAAATTATTCTATCTTCTCCGACAAGAGGTTGGAGAGGGGTATTCAAACTAAGTTGGGCAGTATTTTGATCAAATAGAGTGAATATTAAAGATGCTTTCCATACCTTAGTTGTTGGTTCAATGATATCCTGAACCGTGACATGAGCCAGAGGTTCATACATAGGGTTGTCAATTGTTAGTGAAAGCCCGTCTTTGAGCCATGGTGCGCCAAGTAAAGGTATATTAGCGCTAGAACCAAATCGCCATCTAGCACCTTGTGGTCACCACCATTTTAGCACTATAGATACTTCACCACACATAACTGGGGTTGACAACGAGTCAAGAACCCAGGAAAAACCGCTATTAGAAAAATAATGCCTCCTTGAACAGACAAGTCACAGGACTAATAGTATCAGTTTGAATTTCCAACCTTATTTTCCAAGCATTGCCACATTAAAAATCTGTTGGACCGTAGTTGGCACGCTGAGATTCATCATACTTGACGAGAAGGCAATAGAAGTGCTGATTGGCTTGCTAATTTCAGCTTTACCACGGATTCTTGTGATTTTGTTGTTTTGAAGAGTCCTCATAGTGACCTCAATAGTCTCTCTCTTTGATGATATTTCCAGAGCTTGCTCAACTAGGAATGTTCGTTTAATTGTTTTTCTTTTTTTCTTCGGAACTTTCGCCCTCTTTTGTAAAAAAAAAAAAATCCTTTTTATAACTACCGTTTTGATTGCTCAAAGAAAAAAACTACCGTTTTCAAAACCCCTATTTGTTAACTACAAATAATAACTACCTATTATTTTTTGTAAGGACCTATTATACATTCTATTATTATAATATATTATTGCATAATTAATAAACTAAAGCCTATTTCATTTTTAACACATATATAACACAAAGTTAATAGTCCATTTGATAAACGTATCATAGTATTTCTATAGTAGTTAATGAATTGAACGCCTTAATTGATTCATTAGCTAACTAAACCACTTGATAAAAAAAATAAAGAGCAAAGACTTTAATTCCTACACGGAATTTATTCAATCTGAATCCTTATTTGATTCTCTTTTATTCTACAAATTTGAAGACAAATAGAGTAAATGCTTTACTTGTCAAAATAAATCTTTTTTTAAAAAGGTATAAAAAAAATCCGAAAATGAAAATGAAAAAAGAATTCTTCAAATTTGAAGACATATAGAGTAAAAGCTTTACTTGTCAAAATAAATGCTTTTTTTTAAGGGAAATGTTAACTAGTGCCTCGGAGCACTAATTAAAGACTTTAAATGATATTTCCTCCGTTCCAAATTATAAGCAAGAAAAACTCATTTTCTTTGTCCCAAATTATATAAGAAAAAAAACCAATTTTTATCATATTTAATTATGTTTTTTCAAAAAATTATCCTTTCCAAAGGAAAATTAAATGCAAAGTGCTTTCAATTTGCTCTCTTTTTTATTTTCTATAATCAACTACCAATGAAAATGTTCTTACATCTTCCTATAAAACTTATTTCAAAGATAACACAAAAAACTATGTTCCAAACTACTATGTTTTAGTTTTCTTAATAAGTGTGATTTTTTTTTCCTTATAAGAGGGAGTAACTTTTTATATAAAAAAAATTCCCAAAATGAAGAAAGAAAAAAAAATGTACGTACCTTGCAAGTCCTAATATCATTTCGACGTAAAAAAAAAAAGTACAAACTTGCAAGTCCTACCTCGTTCGGAGAATCAACCAAAATTTCATACATGCCCAAGTCGAAAGAGAAGTATAGAATTTGTAACTCTGGTCTTGTTACCATCAAAATTAAGCTTACCACAATCAAGCATTTAAGTTTCAACATTGATAAAATCACAAAGGATCAGATCTTCATCACTATAGCAGAAAATAGGGAGAAAAAAAAAACAGAACTCTACCAAAAAGTTATGACAAAAACATACTCCTGGAACTAGTTTTCACTTAAAGCACTTGGCATCCAAAAGAGCCTCTCCCTCAAATGGTTCAGCATCTTCAATCATCTGACTGGCACGCTCTTTCTGAACTTCATCAGAGATGTCAACCTTGGTCCACTCATACAGCTCCATGTCATAGCATTCATCCATGACAAATTTTGGAATCTCTTGTCCACGGAAAAGCCACAAACCCTTCACCTTAAATGGAGGCTCTGATCCAACTATAAGCATCTTTCCAAAAGCATACTTGCGAGCCAGATCCATCCTCTGCAGAAATCCACCAACCTTATTCAGCGTCACAAAAGAAACAGTGTTCTCATCATTGTATTTGTAATCACAAAACCAGAGAGAGTATCCCTCTGGATCATACATGTCCCAAAATCCTGCAAATCAAACAGAGGAATTAGATCTCTGAATCTCAAAGCAAATTTTGACAATCTTTGCTACAGTACAGTCATGATAAAAAGAATCAAGTTTCCAAAAACAGAGAATAGTATATTTCCAAAGGATATAAGCTACAATCATAATCCTAGAAGCTACAAAAGCTTGAAAAAAAGAAACCACAGGAATGTGATCGCTATACCTTTGATTGCGACCTCACGGAAGTTCCTCTTAGTGTTAGAGTAGAGTCTTTTCCAGTCATCCAAAATCATCTTACTTGGAGGAAGAAGGTCAAGAGGGTTCTTGGGTTTGGGCTTGGGTGCCTCCTCTTCAACTTCTTCTACTTTGGGCTTTTCGGCCACTTTCTTTGGTTCATCTTTGGTTTTGGGCTTAGATTCCTTAGGCTGCTGGGTGGGCTTCTTAGCAGATGGAATAGGTGGCATAGCCTCAGTCTGCTTAACCTGGCCTAATATCTTTCGAAAATTGGGCTGGTTGACCAAGGTCCAAAAGTATCTCTCAACATGAGGAAACTCTGAGGTGAAGCTCTTAATCAAGAGTTTAGCGAAACCAATATACAAGTTGGATGTTGTTATAATGTCAGCAAGGGTAACAGAATGCCCAACCAAGTAGGTATTGTGAGCAAGATGAGTGTTCAATGCCTCAAGTGCTCTCTTCAGTGAAGAAATTGCATTCTCCTCTACCTTCATTTAGACACAAATTTCAAAAAGGGAAAATATTCAGTAAAAGAGGAAGTTGGTATTGCAAAAACTCAAATAATAAACATGTAACTGAGATGTTAAAAGAGATGCATTGATTGTTACTGACCAAACTAATTGATTTCAAAAAGCACTTACTGAATATTTTCAAAAGGGGGGAGTTGGTATTGCAAAAACACTGAGAAATTGATTTACCAGTCCTTCATTTAGACACATTTCAAAAAAGGGGAAGTTTGTATTGCAAAGACTCGAATAATAACCGTGTACCATCTGAGATGTTAGAAGAGATACATCCATTGTTGGTAACCAAACTAATTGATTTCAGAAAACATTTGCGAATAATTGCGGCCATCTCAAATATTATATAATTGCTATCAGTACCCAAGACTAGAAACTTCAAACAAGATAAAAAAGCAAATTAATATTGAAAGAATTAACATGGGCACACAACTTACTGGAGGAAAGTAGGTGGCAAAACCAAGTCTTGGCAGGTACAACTTCATAATATTGGCATCAATCTCCAGAGAAGAAAAATCAATCCACTGATCAATTTGGGCCTGAAACAAAGAAATACAAGGAGATAGACAAGAGAAGTTAAACCAAGTACAGTAATAATAGAACACAGGGATATGCAACATTTTGGTCCTTTGCAAATTTACCCTCTATATATAAACCACATACAAGGGATACTTCAGCCAATTAAAATAGATTTTCCCAATAAATATCAAAAAGGATACTTCTGTAAATTTAATTTATATTTAACATCGAATCTTAAAAATTATATATAATTAAGTTTCTTCATCTCTATATGAAATGAGTTTTTTTCACTTGCAATAGTTATCAGAGAAAAAGTGTGAATTTAAGATTTCATCTAGACTAGAATCTTTTCTGGCAAAATTACTTCCATCTCTATGAGAATAAGTGTAAATTGAAGATTTCATCTATTCTTCAATCTTTTTGTGGACTTAGTTTTTATCAACATAGATGAGGTTATTGAATGTTTTGTTAGATTGAATGAAGAACTAAGATAGGGGTGTATAGTTTCATGTTTATTTCTTCGCTTGAGAAAAAATGTTACCTGATGAATGAGAGATGATCCAAACAAGTTGTTTTGACCCAATCGGGAAACTGCAGGAAAGTAAGTTGCAAAAACATTAGTAACAAAGAAAAAGGAATAAATGAAGAAAAAACAGTGTAGAAAGTATACATACCATAGCGAGCAATGGCATTACTCTCAAAGACAGGACCATTGGGAGTTTCCAAGACCGGAACCTGAAAGAAATAATGATTTAGATAGAAATTGATTATTATAGAATGAATGAATGAAAGAATAATAAAGAATACCTTTCCAATAGGGTTCATGTTGATAAATTGAGGGGTTTTGTTGGAAACACCCATCTGAAAATCAGGAGTCGATTGAACTTGAACACCAACATATTCAGCAGCAATCAGAGTTTTGTAAACATTTTTGTTTCCGTTGTTGGGAGCGTGAAGGATCTACACAATTAATAATAATTAACAATTCAGTTAGTAATTGAAAACGAAGAAGTGAGTGAGTGATTATACTAACCAAGGCCGCCATGGCTTCTCTCTCGTTTGAGATCTGATCAGTAAAGACGAGAGCTGACTGAGTTAACCAAATCAAAATCTAGGTTTTCTTTTCTAATATATCAGACTCTCACTCTAAACCCTTTACCGGGTCGGGTACTCATTCATTCGGCCCAATCCATCCTTCATAAGCCCACCCACAATTCACATTTAATATTCTAACTTTATTTATTTTTAATCCACTAAAATCTGATGATCCAAATCAAAAATTATTGTTTAATATCTTTAATCTCTTAATTATTAAAGTTAATCGGAAGCAAATGTTTACCCTAATTTTAACCTAACTCTAATGGTTAATTTTACCCTAATACCCCTGTTTTATTCAAAAAAACTATTCATCAACTTTTGAAAAAACTTCGTAGTGCTGTTTGAAAAAACTATTCAACAACTTTCGAAACATCACATTTACAATAGTGTTGTTTGTTGTTTCCATAACTTAGTAATTTCTCAAGAGTAATTTGCTTAGCACATTTGATGTTTGCTGTCTTGTTTTTATTGCATTGCTATTTTTTTTTCACAATGTTAAAACTGCTATTTAGAAAGTTGTTGTAGCATTGGTTGTTTTAAGCATGATTTTTGTGTATTCTGCAACTTAGTGTCGTTCAAGTAGTCTTGACAAGAAACAATTAGAAAAATGCATCCTTTGGTCAAAAAGAAAAAGAAAAAGGCATCATTTTG
>Ga0228711_1004274_pt1 | contig 22019 bp, 5 predicted proteins | sample MedpolnodulmetaG_2_FD_177996 | JGI IMG/M metagenome (GOLD analysis project Ga0228711, IMG submission 177996) | Root nodule microbial communities from Medicago polymorpha collected in Santa Monica, California, United States - brown nodules | ecosystem: Host-associated > Plants > Roots > Nodule...
TTTTAAAATACCTCCCTGTCGACATTTTGTCGAAAACGTCAGAGATCGACCAGATTAAACTGCATACGAATGTAAGGCTCAACGACACGTGTCAGTGACAGTTTGGGTCAAAAATTGGGGTATGACAATAATCTTTCATTTTTGACGTTAAACCATAATCATCATTAGGAACCGTTTCCAAATCAATTCCAAAAACTTTTTTTTCTTCCAATAATGGACCCAATTTTACACTTCTACATTCATCAAGTGCTCGAATAGTCGATGATTTTCCTGAAGGCCAAAGACGACTTTCTTTTAAAAAAATTCTCCATTGCTAATTGCTGCAAACATGAACAACATAATTAAAATCATGTTCTTACTATATAACTCTTACAATAAACTCACTACCTATGCCTTTATGTATTTGAAGCTTTGTGTAATGTGTTGCGCCCCTTCTCTCACACAGTATGAATGGGTTTCTCGTGTTTTAGTTAGGGGATTTAGTAGAATATTGTGTTATTAATTGGGTTTATTTAGTTTATAATTTGGTGTAGGCCATTATTCGTATTTAAAAAAAATAAAAAAATAAAGTAGTGAGGGTCAGGCGCAGACCCTCATAGCAGTGTGCATGGGTCCGTCCCTGATGTTAACCGGTGCCCCCGACGCACTGGTTAAGGAAACTAAAAAAAAGAAAGTTTAAAAATGAAAATAACACTTTTTATGTATTTGAAGAGTTGACATCATAAGTTTTAATGTAATGCTTACTACATTTGATTCATTAACCAATGCCCCGGAAGCATCGATTTTGATATTAAACTCAGTTAAATTTTAGAGTCTCAAGGGGTCAAAATTGGCTCCGATATGTTTTGTTATTTTTTAATAGAATTAATTATGCCTTTATAATTGATTCTACTGGAAGTTAAAATTTGTAACTTCTTATTAGAATTGAGTTTTACACCAAAGTTTATAATTCGACTCACTTTTACAATTTAAACACAAATAACAATACATTTAACTTACTTTTAGTTTGAATCAATCATGGTCGCATAAATCTTAAATACCCTAAGGTGTTTGATTTTGATTCAACAATTTAGTGCGTGTTTAATCCGGACAATTTAGTGTGTGTTCGAAACAAATGATTATGGGTTCAATTTATGACCTTTATGTATAGAGAAAATCTGATTGAGAAACAGAACTCACTTTATGCGTTCTACACATTTTTCGACGTAGATTAGTTATCGTTAAATAACGGTGAAAATTTCGTATCAATAACATAAATAAATAAAAAAATATAATCAAACACTTAAAGATCCAAATATCTATAATAACTCATACCATACTATGTCATATACACATGTCCTTTCTTCAATCTTTTCCCTCTTCTTAAAATCCCACACAGTATGTGTTATTTTATTCTTTTGGGTGGTGGACAGTATGTGCTATATTAAGACACTAAATATAAAAATGTTTCCTCTCAAAACATATAAAAATGTTTCTTCTTAAAATGTTTTCTCCATTCGTCCTAAATTATACTGGTATGACATTTTGATTATATCACAGAGAAGAAATATAATTAATGTTATATGAGAAATAAAAATTATAAGTCATTTTACAAAATTATTCTTCATTAATAATACATAAAAGATAAATTAAAAAATTAAAAGAAGAGAGTAATAAATATTGGGGTAATAGTCATTTTGGTCCCTGAGTGTGTAATGAGTGGTCAAATTCTTTTGTTAGTCAACATGACGTTTTGCAAATACTCCCCTGAAGTTTTGCACTTATATGCAAAATGTCCCTAAACTTAAAAATTTATATTTTTTTCTTATCCTTAAAAGTGACTGCGTTATCACTGAATTGTGGAGCATATTAGCTAAGTTTTGACGGTATACAACCATATATGTTCCCTGAAACAATCAAACATTAACCATGTATTAGAACCTAATGATATGAAAGTCAGCATAGCAAAGTACAACCACACCTGTCAGATGGAAAACTAATGCATGACATACATAATGAAGAACATAAATGACATATGATTGGCATAACTAATATGTCAAAATGTATGGCTCTGTTATAGCTAATTTTAACCACACCAAAAATTTTCACTTCCTTTGTATTCTGAGCACATCACACTCTACACCAACACACTTCTCTCAATTTCAATAAAAAATACATAAACTTGTTACTTCTCTCACTTTATAAAAGATCTTGAAGGAATCATGGTCTTTTTCCCTCGTTAGGATTCAAAGGAATGATCATAATATTATATTATGTATATTTATTATGTTTTTTTAAGAGAATAAAAAAAACATGATAGCCACCATCATTTTGATCTCTAATAGGGTGAAGGACAACTTGAAAAAGAAAAAACAACATCTGATGTTGAAACAAAGAAATGCTTTTATGTTTGTTTTGTAAATATTCTTGAGTTTTGAACATTATTGTAGGGTTTACCAAATACTGCCAATTTGTTTTACCATATTGCCAATATATGGCTGCATACCGTCAAAACTTAGTTAATATGCTCTAAAATCCAGTGATAATGCAGTCTTTTAAGGATAAGAAAAAAATATATGTTTTCAAGTTCAGGGGGCATTTTGCACATAAGTGCAAAACTTCAGGAGATATTTGCAAAACGTCATGTTGACTAACAGAAAAATTTGACGGGGGTAAATTGATTAACGTTGTGCGATTTCAAGAGGGGTAATTAAAATTTTGTTAATTTCAAATGGATAATTGACGAAACTTACAATATCAGACCTATTTACTCGTTGATTTTTCGATCGTTTGTGCGTACAATCTTGGACCAAAACAATATTGTCCAAATGTATTAGTGCTGCTCTCACTTTTCAATTCAATCTCAATGCCACGTCAAATTATGCTTCATTATTATGGTTCAAGCAAGCCAAATGTCCCGGTTTTTTTTGTCTAGTAGCCTAGTGGCTAGAGCTCACACAATTAAATGTGGAGAAGTGGGGTATCTGAGGTTTAAACCCCGACCCCTGCATAAATTATGCAATGTCCCTACCAACCGAACTAAGCTTACGGGAACAAATGTCCCGCTTTCTACTAGGCTATCTTAGTTTGATAATTAATTATTCGATAATTGATAGTTTAATATTCCGTTCAATGTAATCCACTTAGGTTGGTATGAAGGAGATGTTGGCTTGAAACTTTAGAATATGTTCTTCCTAAAGTTGTAAGTTCGACTCTTTCTAGTTTTAATTTAAATGGGCTATTTAACTTTTTTTTTAAAAATTTATGTTCAATATGTAAACTATAAAAACAAAGTATTTCCAAAATCAATATGTCGCATAATTTATCAAACATGAATCGTTTTGAGTTCTGACTTTGACAAAAATATGTACAGAGAAAGACGCATACTAACGTACTTGTCTATATGTTTTTCCTATGAGTTTTTTTTTGTGGTGTTTCCTAAAAGTTTAATTGTATATAAAAAGATATATCCATTTTAGCACATACCGTATCAAAGTGAAATATTCAAACAACTAGTCGTATGTGTTCTAAGTTAGAACCTCTAACGTGCCCTAATTAACTCTGGTGGCTACTTCTCAACGAATATATTCTCAAGTGATATAGCAGCATTTGTTCTAAATTAGCATGGAAATTACTTGTGTCTTTTATCCATCCCTCCTCTTATCCTTATCTATAAGCATTCTTTATATATTATATTCATTAACCTTTTATTAGGATAAATTAAGTAAAATATAGAAAATCTCTTTGATAAAGAACACATTGAAAATCAAAATTTGTCAACATAATTCAAACCCCATATTTTTGTGTTTTCAAAACCTACGTATAGCTTGCTAAACCAAAACGCCCGCTGGTTACTTTACCTTTTTTTTTAAGATAAGATTTGACTTTTAAATTTTAATCATATGAAGTTTTTATTTACTTTCAGTTCTCGTTACTTTATCTATTTTGGTATATAAGCCAAGTGAAAAATATCACTTAAACTCATACGCATAGCGGCATTGTGTCTTGAGTTCGAATTTGGATAAATGTATCCAACCTAACAAACGCATAACGGCAATGTGTCTTGACTTCGAATTTGGATAAAGGTATTCAATCTAACAAAATTGACATATATCATCAATTAAACCAGCCTTACAATCAGCTTCATTTTGTGGTGAACCTATATATTCGAACATTAAAATGATACGTCAATCAAAAATAAGATTTGACCTAATGATATTTGGATAGAATGCTAAAAGATTTTTTTCAACTTAACTAGACGTCTTGAGTTTGAATTCGGTTATCTGAATACTTTTGAGTGAGAACTTTGTCATTGATTGCAGTTCTACTCTACTCGAGAGATCAATCTTTACAACTGCGTGTATAAAATTATCAACAATTTTTTTATTGAATTTAACACTCATATAGTCACACACAAAATACTGATATTATAAATGTTAAGTAAGGCATATTTTAATAACATCAAAAAAATCAAGACACATTTTCATTCTATCTTAGATATTTGTTTGGAAATTATGTTGTAGTTGTCACAATCAAAATGCAGGAATTAAGATTGACTCTCTCGATGGAATCCAAAAACATTGAGAAAATCCAAAGCATACTACAAATGCAAGTCTGCATGCAGATCTGTGAAAGATGACTACTCTCTATTATTTTCCTGGCAATATGTCTCTTTGGACTTGAGGCAGTTTGATATATATGAATATGATTATATTTTATTATTTATATTTTAATTTAATTAATTAATTGGCAGGTCAAAGATTCTATTCCAAATCATTTAATTTAAATTTCACCACATTGGAAGAAGACGAATGCTCACTGCAATATGCAAGCTCAGACATTCCCAAAAGGCTCGTAAATCTGCTTCTCAAATGACTACTCCCAAATTAACCATGAGCAAACAATAAAGTGACTTAGGGCATATGCAATACTGACGCACATGACATGACTGATAATTATTTTTTGGGTTTTAACAAGGGGTGTCCTCGGGGTAATGATTAAGAAATTTACAAATAAAGATTTTGTTTTAGAAATACAAAATGTTACTTTTGATCGGTGGCAGAGCCAGAAATTTTATAGAGTTTGGGCAAAAATTGCACATTTCTTCCGGATAATTTTATAGACTTCACATATAATGTTGTTTCGTTCCTGCGGATCCTAAAATCCTAAGGAAACAATTATCCACGAAGGTATTACATTTACCTAGGAACCTAAATCCTTGGCAAAATCCGCAGGAAATGTGTTTCATGCGGAATTTACACCAAAATCCACAGGAAAAGCGAGAGGTTCTAGTAATGGTTGGGCTTGCTACAAAGAAATTAGAAGTTGAGACTGGGCTAGTGCCCAGGCTAGCTGGGGGTGACTCCGCCCCTGCTTTTGATTAAGTAATTATTATACAACTTTTTCATAAAAACTTCCTTATTTTGGATGTTTAACCACTGCCCTTAGAATACTAGTTAGCATTCTCCTTATATTTTTTAAGAAGGAAGGATGAACTTCTTTTCTTCTCTCAATTTCTCTCAAACTTTTTTCGATGCGCATCATATACAAAAGTATATATACTTCTTTCAATTGAAGTTCAATTTTTGATTGCCCACGTTGTGAAGGTCTAAGTCTAACTCCTTCCCGTCAATAACAATAATTATTATACAATTTTTGGATAAGCGGCTTTATTGTTGAAAATAACAATAATTTTCTAGATCTTATTATTATATGATAATAATTCATTCAAATTACCAACAATAAATTGGTCTAATTTTCCTCAAAAAAGATAAATTGGTCTAATTGATTTCATAAAAAAAAGATTTAGACTTCTTAAATAAATGATCAATGTTGAATGTAGCGGCCTCTATTTTCCACTCACAATCATTTTTATAAATTTATAAATGGTAGAAAAAATTTATGTCCTATAATAAGTCTATCGTAATGAAATTTTCTAATTTGAAAAGAGAGAGTTAGTGCATTTAAGCTTTAATTTTTAAGCACTCCGAACTACGGTTTTCTCCCATGTTCCTGATTAATCCTCTAATTAGGGGTGGCAAAACTGGCCAATCCGTCAAGCTGGTCCGTTTAGCCCGCTATTTTTGTTGAGCTGAGTCGAGGTTTTGAACTCGCATCCTAAAATTGGCTCGTCCTGTCTAACTCGTCGAAAAAACGGGTCGGCACGTGGTGGGGCGGGCTGGCCCGCTTAACTCGTTTTTCTTTCCTTTTTAAACTTATTTTATCTTTTTGAATTTATTTTGTTTGTTGGATTTATTTTAGGATTTGTTTTATGTCACGAATCTGTTTTATGTTGGCGGATTTTTCTTATTTTGCTATTAAGTATGATGTTTGGTTCGACAATTTATTAATTATCTTGTTTTTACCTCAAATTTATTTGATGCTTATTATTTTATATTCTCTTTTATGATAAAAACAACATATTATTATTTTTTAACAATTATATTGTAAAAAATAATGCATTAAAAAAAGTTGTTTTATTCTCTAAAAAAATAATTTTTTTGTTTTACGGGCTGGTCCGCCAACTCGTTTGTCTACCACTAAACGGAACGGGATGAGATATCGAACTCGATAATTTAATTTGACTCGGATCGTCTCGTCTCATATTAAGTGGATTTAGGAGGGATGAGCCTAAACGGGACGGGCCAACCCGCTTTGCCATCCCTACGAAATTTTTTTGCCAACTACTACTACACTGAAGTTCTAAAAATTGAAGTTGATTTACCGTAAAAAAAAAAAATGTTCTAAAAATTTATGCAATCCGACCAAATGTAATGCAAAACATATTTTTTGTTTTGTTTTGAAAAGGTCAAACATTTCAACCCAACACTGTATCGTATGATAGTCACAATTCCCCATCGTTTTTCTTCTCATCCTATTTGCTTTATATCTTATCCATGTTTGGACTACTGGGCAATAAGCTTCATTCTGCCAATAACACAACAAGAATACTGTTTTGAATCACATTCATTGTTAATTGAGGTATATTTTAAAGCCTACAAAATAAAATGCCTAAAACGTGACCCAGAAAGTTCCTTTCCATTTGACAATGAGAGTTCAAAGTGTACCAAGTCATCCACATTACTTTTGTATTTTCTTATGGGAAAAAGTTGTAGAAAGTGTGTTTAGAAGCTGGCAATTTTGTCTTTAACTTGCACAATTCAACAACGGATACGTAGGAACGTGACTTTTATATACTGTCTTGTGCATCAAATAATCACACTAATTGTCCATTTAGAGGATTTCAATTTGCAGTTAATTGGAATAGTTAGGCCAAAACATTTTAGAATCTAAATATAGTTGTAGTTCCACTTACAAATATTGTTAGTAGAAAAATATTTTAGAAATTTCTTGAAGAAAAAAAATAAAGAAATTAATTGGAAAAAGAAATGCAAAGTACATGAAAAAGAAAATAAGAAGGTCTTGATCGTCTTCATTTACATGTTGCAACCTCAATGATTGACAAGAATTGTAGCTATGTGAAGTACATGAGGACTAATTTTGAGCTAATATTCACTTTCATCCCTTAATGTGTAATAAGTAGTTACGATAACCCCTTAATACATTAAAATTCTAAAATAGTCAACATTACGTTAGTAAAAACTGTCTCTGACATTGAAATTGTCCATCAACACTGACATTGATTTTATCCATCAACGCTGACATTAATTAAGTATTTCTAATGACTAATATGATAATAAGCAAGTATATTAAGAAACTAATATGTCAATATTAATAAGACATTTTAACGTAAGAGACTATTTTGACTAAAATCATGCACAATAATAACTACTTTGAAATTTCGATGCAAACTACTGTGCCTACTTATTACACATTTAAAATCAAAATAACTATTACCTCGACTAATTTTTGTTTTTTTTTTTAAGGAACTAATTTTTGTTGTTAATTAATTTCTCTTAGATTAATTCTTTTTTTTCTTGTACGTATTACTTGAAAAAAAGTACGTATTATTAAAAAAAATTAAAACCAATTTATTGTTTATTGTACTACAATAAATTTATAAAACTATTTAAATTAATTATATATAAAAACATGTATCATAAAAGAGAGTACGTAGCTTACGTATATAGTGATCTTATTCTCAATAATTGAACTGATAAGTCTTTCTCTCGTATATAGTACTTGATGTAGCAGCAAGCCTGACTGATTGTTGATTGAATACATACGAAGATGATGAGCAATGAAATCAAATCAAATATCGTAAATTGCTAATTAAGCAAAAGGATGACGAAGTATTATGTATGCACCTCAAAAAAACCACACCAAAAGCATTTATATTATTCTTTGTTACCGAATCAAGAAAAAAGAATTGCCAAGTGGTATGTATTGAATCAATTATTCAAGGGGTTTCGACTATGGGAAAATTCATCAAAAATATAATGATAGCACATGAACGTTTTTTCTTGTCAGCTTAAGTCTCACATCATCATCTGAGAAAATGAAATCAAGTTAAGTATAAGAGAAATAATATTTGAACATCTATTTTGTGATAATTTTTGTGACAACTTTCTCTCTTATACTCACATTACTTTTTATTTTATCTCTCTATTGTTTTGGTTTTCGTGCAAATACCTATTTTGTCTTTGTAAATTATGGTTTGTCATATAAGTTATCAACCAAATGGATGTTCAAATAACACTCCTGTAAGTCTAATTAGTTAATTTTTTTGGAGGATCCACCTGCCATACTTGTGAACACTAACCAGGTATACTAAGTCTACACTCTTCAGATTAGACTGATGGGAAAATTCATCAAAGTATTAAAACCAAAATTGCATATTAGCATACTGACTCAATTCACCTATAAAATAGTTCGAAATAATTGAATTAGACCAGAGGGAAAGTGTTGGATGAAATTCTACATTAGAAAGTTGGTTAAAGGTTTTTCTGCTTTTACGGTAACAAAAATTAATTAATTTTTTTAAAATTAATTTTGCTTAAATTGAATTATATCTTAGTACATTTACATAAATGTGAATCGAGTAATAAATTTTAATGTAAAAATTATGTTTAGATTCAAAACTATAAATCCTAGTTTTAGGTCAAAGTTAATTTTAAAGATAAAATCAATTTTATTCGTAAACAATAAACAACTCAAAATCGATTTTACACTTCTAAAATCAATTTGGTGGTCATAGTCCAATCCATTCACATTTTTTAGACAATGAAAATGGTTGAACATATCAATCCACTTCGTCTACACTCTATATTTTGAACATGTACGAAAATCCAACATTTTAAAACATATATCTCTGTATTACTTGATTCCTTATGTCTCGAGAATACTACGAAAAATATATACAATTGAAAGAAATTAAAGACTAAAAAAAGTTTTTTATTGTATTGCATATATAGTTCTTGAGACATAAAAATTAGAGACCAATTCTTTTTTATCTTTAATATTGGTTAGTAATTCACTTCCCCCCTACTTAATTGGATGAGTTCAACAAATAAAAACTTAGTATTAAGAATCCTAAAATGGTCATTACTTTCTAATTCAAATCACATTTAACATTAAATCTTTACATAAAACAACTCGATTGTAAATGAATACATGCACACCATTTGATATGTTGTGGGGTAAGTTTTCACTTCTCATCACTTAACCTTTGTTTGGTATGAGAGAAATAGAGGAGAGAGAGATAGAGAAGAGAGAAAGAGAAGAGAAGAGAAGTTGGAGATTTCTCTTGTTTGGCAAGAAGAGAAATTGAGAAGAGAGAAGAATAAATGGTGGGCTCATACCTTTTTTGTTTCTCTTCAAAAGTGAGAAGAAAGAGGAAAGAAGACGAAAAAGTCTATTATGCTATTGAATTTTTAATTAATCATAAATTATAATGTTGTGTTATCAAGGATATTTTTGTCCTTTTAAAAATAATAACATTTCTTTCTCTTTTATTTCTTTCTTTTTTCTCTTATACCAAACAATACATCAAATCTTCTCTATTTCTTATCATTTTCTCTCTTCACAAACTCTCTCTTGCCTATTTCTCTCTTTCCAACTTTTATTCCGAACCAAACACACCCTTAATATGTGTGAGTTTTGTTGTTATGGTCTTTGAATGAAAAAACAAAAAATTATCATCACTTTATTTGTCTGTTGACTAGATATATATCTCACTTTTTCAAAAGAAAATAACACACAAGAAGTCCCCGTTGGGAAAGTTCCCACCAAATTGTATCCCTCTCCAACATTCAATTTTGGTAGTAAGGATAAACCCCAAAGCCAAATCCAACAAATACAAATGGATGGTAGTTTCAATTTCAAACATTGAAAAAGTAAAAAAGGTGAGGGAAATGGATGGATAGAATGAGGGAGAATATAGGACCACATAAATGATTTAGTGATGTCACCCACTTATTCCTTGTATTGTATAATCATGAAGAAAAATAAAAAAGTGTGTCGAAAGCCAAACCCACCATTGCATATCTTTGTTGCTCATTTCAGCCGGTCTAAATTAAGAATTAGAGAATATTTTTACATGCACGAATTAAGAAAAGGGGGAAAATAATTCATTTGGAGTTGGCTTGAAATCTTGGAGTCTGCTTCTCTTAAAGTCTCATGTTCGATTCTCTCTGGTGCTAATTTCGGTGGGCAAGTCCATACAGAGTTTTGTTCTGGCTTAAAATTGGACCCCCGCAAATGGGCAGTGAGATTGGTCCCCTTAAATTAGTTGGTTCTTGGATCGGGTACTGAGTTTTTTTTTTTTAAAAGGGAAAAATATAAAGCTTTCTTTTTTTGAAAGAAAAAATATAAAGCTTAAAAGTCAGTTTCTCATTGTTTTTTAAATATAGTATGAGAGTGATGCATTTTACACATATATATTATCTTTAAATATATGAATAATAAGAAACTTCATAGTTGTATAAAGTACTCAAACTGATATGTACGTGTAGAGGTTTAACGTATAATAGGAAACTTAATAGTTGTATAAAGTAGCTATGAAAAATAATGTAATTTGATCTTTAAATTGCATTACTTTGTCTCTAAACAATAAATTAATATGTCGAAAAGCTCCACGTACGTAAGCCTTCCATTTACAAACCTAACCACATGTAGCCCATTTGTTTTTCAGTGCTTTTTAACTTAGTGCATCATAAAGAATTCCCATTTTTCAATTACTGTACCATATGGTCAAACTATGAACAGGAAAAAAAGCACACAACGCATAAATGGCCGGTTCTTTTCCTACCCTTAGCTTGAGTTTGAATAAGGCATGGCAATGGGACGGGGTGGGGACGGATATCACCTTCCCCATCACCATCCCCTACTCGTATATACTTATTCCCGCTCCATCCCCTCTTCGATGAAATTTTAATTCAATGCATTCGAAAATCATCAGCGGCTTGAACAGTATAACGAGGGATAAAATGGATGAAATAAGGGATAAAATGGATGAATGTTCTAACTTCTAAGACTTTATTTATTTGATTTTTTCCTTGTATATAGCAGCACTGTTTAAATAAATCTCTTCTGCACTAGTATTTCCATCACATAACATTAGTCACAAAAAGTCATATTAATCAAACACTAATACAATTGTGTTGTTATTCGTGTGTTTGTACATGTTACAAATCTCATGCCATTGATTCCACCAAACTTTAAAATTAATAAAAATATTGATAGTCTTCGCAAAACTTTGGTCAATTGTAACATATCATATCAATTCAAGACATTCCATATCTCATGGCTATGAACATAACAAACAGAATCGAACATAACAAAAAACAAAATAAAACAAAATCCAAAAAAAAATAAGCATAAATCATTAAGAAAAACGCCTGAAGATGATGGTGATAGAGAGAGACTGATGGTGTGAGATGTCCAAAAAGAAGAGAGAAAACTCAAGTGAGTGTCGTCGTTTGACAGACACATGTGGTGAAATGGTTTTTAGGGTTTGAGTTTCTGTTTGTATAAGAGGGGTAATAAAGGGATAAAAAAGTAATTTTCTACGTTTGGGTAGGGTTTGGGTATGGGTTTGGGGTGGGTACCTATATCCCCGTTACCCGTCCCGTACCCGAATTTTGAAATCGGGGAAAACCCAAACCTAGTCAAATCGGGAAAAATCCGTCAAATCAGGGTTGGTTTGGGCGGGTACCCACGAACACGGTTTTTGTTGTCATGCCTAGTTTGAATGTACATATCCAAAATACCACTAATTTGTGTTTCTTTTGAAATCATTCATTTAGTATAACTTATGTCATCTAAAGGAAAATACTTGGGTGACATTGTGGTGCGTGACATTGGTGACATTGGTCAACCACAATGTCACACATGTACAAAGAAACAAAAAAATATTGTGAAAGAGAAAGAAGAAAGACACTTGTGACATTGTGGTTGGCCAATGTCACAATGTCACCAACCACAATGTCACCCAAGTGCCACCCGTCATCTAAAGGCCTAAACATCTACGATAGTTTTTTTCCACGCAATATTTCTGATTATACAATCCAAACGTGTGGAACGTGTGAATGTGGTTTTGTTTTACATGTCCGGATTGTGTTAATTGGAACAAATGGCTTGTTTTTGATAGATGGTGAGGGAGGAGAAATCATCAACATCTATATCCTATTTCTAGATATATATTGGTCAACACATAGGCCTAACACATTCTATATCCAAAACAAAACAAATCAAATCGGCTTTAAGTGGAGTTTTACCGAACTTCTCTTTAAGTAAGATAGGACGACTTCAAGAGGCACATGTTGAAACAAGCATGCAGTAAAAAGCTTATATCCATCCAACGTACCAAAAAAACAAAAAAGCTGGTGGCAAGAATAAGGACCACGAAATGTACAAATAACTTATTTTAAGACGAATACTAGTTTTTTTTCCTTTCTTTTCTAATAGAAGACATAGTCTTGAACTTTTCTTCTCTTTTTTGGGAAAAGAATACTAGTAGTAACATGTTGAGATAATATTATGTAAACGGTAAACCAAATTTGTATATCAAGTTACAAAGATAATATTATGTGACCAAATTGATTTCCAAAGAAGTGTAAAATTATCGAATTTAACACTGAAACATGTTATATATCATCTTTCAAACATAAACCCTAAACCCACCCCCATTTTATCTAAAACGGGATGAAGAGAGTTGAAAATTTTACTGTCTTAGATTGCCAGATTTGCTCACCAATAAAATACTGCAACAAAAAGTCAAAAACAAATAAAATATATTGATGGGTTTACGTGGGACGAGTCAAGGAGAATTGACATTCATACCACCACAACAATTATAGATATACCCACCGAATCACAGAAGTCAAATGTTTGAATAAAAGGTGTTTTGGGTAATTTAAACGTTTTGAGGGATGTAAGTAAAACTGGGTGGGTAAAGTCAAAATCTCCGAGGCAGATTTGAGGATTGGACATTCCAACCCACCCAACAGAAAAGTGGGTTAAGAAACAACTCAACAGGTCCAACACATTTTGTCACTTCTTCTCATTGTATGCCTGGTAAAAGAATTGCCTTGGCCAAGCATGTTCCCTCCTAGCATATGTTCCTGTGTATTCGGACGGAGTTTGAGTAATTTAAACCAGAGCATTAAAATTTTGCATACAAGTTGGAAGATACCAACCAGCATGAAGTGTAATCATCCGTGATGAAAAAATAAGAACACGTGCAAGGTGTGTCATTTGTCTTTATAGCCAAAACAATACCTGTTTTATTTAACTAGCTTGTCTGAATAGATAGATAAAAAGGGACACTGGGGCATTTCAAATTAAGTAGTGTTTGTCTCGCATAAAAAATGTTATATACTGAAAACACCAACTCTTTTATGATTAGAGGGTTTCAGTCCCAGCACTACCTAAATATCTGGTGCAGAATTGCCAAGCAAATACAATTCAGATATCAATGAAATTCCATAAAGTGGGTAAATCATCCAGGACATGCGTTTTGGAGTTTGATAAGGCTTCTTCTAGTCTTTTACATAAAAGGAGGATTATCCCAAAAAAAAAAGTAAAGAAAATGGATAGTACACAATGGAAAACAAAAATCACTGTAAGTCACACGGAAGTTGGGTAACTTCAGCCAAAATAACCCCCTAGTTGATAACATCGCCATCCTTCTTACACAAACTCAAACCTTCAGCACAGACCAGAGTCAGGAGTCCTATAATAAACAGAAACATGAGAAAGTTGAATATACTATTGCTCAGTAAGTTGTAATACTCATAGAAAGCCAAGTGCATCATATGAGAGCATGCACATAATCTCATGAGAAGTGATAATCTTGATCATACAATCATAATATATTGACAGACTTATACTTGATAAAAATAAAACAGTGTTGATCATACATCATATTATATGATTTCTTGGTCAATATCAACTCCTCTACCTCCCACACTCTCCTAATGTGCCTCCTTTACACATGCACTGCATGTTATAGCCGCTGAGCTAACTACTTAATTACACTCTTATTTTGAAAGATGTACACATTACCCTGTCTGCCATTCTGTTTAAAATAATTACACGCTGCACCCCAGAAAAATTACACTCTCCTCCCCTCCAAACTCCCAAACATACCCTATTAGTGTTCATGCAGCTGTTACTATTAGAGAAATTCCTCAAGTTGGTTTGTTGAAGTTACATATTTCACCACTTCAGTCTTCCAAAAAATCCATTAACCATATTAGTCCCTCAAAGTCTAAAAGGTCACAAAATTAGTCCGTCAAAGATTAAATTTGATAACAAATTTATATTATCTTGTCAACAATTTAATCCTTAATAGGGACAAATATGATGATAATTATAACTTTGAGAAACTAATTTGGCGACAAACTACTAAAAGACCAATTTGGTGATTTTTTGAGGTACTAAACTGATGGCCAAATTTCTCGGATGATTGATTTTGTGATGAGTTTAACTTCAGGGGATTAGCTTGAAGATTTACTCTTAACATTATCAGCAACTATATTTGAACCACAATTGTTGACTCTTGAACTTTAGAATATGAAATTAAAATTTGGGCAATGTTTGAAACTTAATTTTTTTACTAAGTACCAAAACTGAGAAGGTATCCAAAACTAGTAGTTTGTGACAGGACCTGAATAATGAATGAAAAGAAACATAAAATGCCAAGAGGTCACTCGTTGTCACTTACCACCATCAATAGGTTAATTAACATTAAAATGGAGAGAATGTAACACATTTTGAACTAGAAAGACTGCAAGAGGGAAGTGTAATTTTCTGAGATAGAGGTGAGAAGAGTGTAATTTGAGTATCCATAAGAGAAGGGTGTACAATCTTGCCCACAAACAGGTGATGAAGGTTTCTTGTCACCAGAAACAATTAGAACAGCCAAAATGCAGTCAATAGCTTTATGTAAACCTCGTACTATAAACATATTTTTGCTTGGAAATAAGTAAACTGTTTTAACCCCATCCTAGAGATAAACAATTTAAATTCAACCATTGGTAGCAAGTCTAGCCCCTTTTCCGTAGCCGTCCTCCACAAAATAATGAATTTGATAGGAAATTAAGAAATACTCAAATGCAACACAAATAACTAAATACTTTGACAAAGCTATGCCACATTATATACACTTTCCTTCCCTTAAAAAACTTAATGCAGAAACCTTAAAAAAATTATGTGTTTCTCTGTTTGTACTTCTGGAGGGTGAGACTTGGCATGAAAACAAGGTTAATACATTGTGACTTTCATGTCATTGGTTCTGATGGAAATAGCCTCTCAGATACGTGAGAAGGTTACAAATATCTTAACACTTCATTAACCACATAATGATGGGGTTTTATGAAGTAGGCTCTATGCTTCTTTTATCCTGCTTCTACTTTTAATTTCCAACAAGAAAAGCATCAAGCCATGCTTCTATTTTTTCCCCTGCTTCTGCTGTCACAGTAAAGAGTTCACGTTTTGGCTCCTTAAAGGAGAGAAAAAAGGTGTTTTGGCAAAAAAAAAATTAACTAATAATCTATGTTGTTAATAGCACGCTATAGCGAAATAGCGTAGCGGTGGTAGGGTTCGGCAGGACGCTTTTAGCCTGCGAGATCTGCACTCGGTAATAGTGCTTGTTGTGGACGCTATTTGCGGCACCAAGCCCTTATCGCTTCTGGTATTACGGTTTCTGGGCAAAATTCCTCAAATATATTTTTTAAACAGTTTCTTTTAGGGTATACATGTTAATTCGAACCGTTTTATGTTCTTGTTCACAAACAATCGTTTTGTTCTTCTTCCCACTTTAGTTCAGTTCTGTTATGTTCTTCTCTGTTTAAGTTTTATAACTTAAAGTACTTCAGGTTCTTTAATTGATAAGTATGATGTTCTCTTTAATTGTGTATTTGTCTATCTTTGAGTATTTATGTTAACTTCATAAAATGATTTTTAATCTTTGAAATAGTGGCTATCCCGCTATCCGCTATAGCATTTAAGGGGTCGGTGCTACGCGATGCTATATAGCTCATGATACAGCTAATTAGGCTCCAAGTGCTTTCTCCTTGAAACATCTTATCAATTTAAACAAAACATATAAATGTTATATAAAATTTTGAGCTATTTTTTCATCAATCATATAATCGGAAGAATCACAACTGTTATGCTTGCAAAAACATCTTCTATTTTAACATTAAATTTTGAAAGGGATATAATTCATGATTGCTTATTATGAATTTAAAGCCCCTGACTGTTAATGCAGGTTACCCAGAAATCAGGTTTTCCATGTATATAGTTTATTGGGCATGTATTACAGCCTGGATCCCAAAAGTAGATTCCACAGGCCTTATAAAAGCCAGCATTGAAGATAGCAAGCCATGCATTGCTATAAACTATAGACTCCATTCACGATCTAATTCTCTAAAATTTCAACACAAAGACTGGACACGACACTGACATGTTGACACCGATAATTATTTGAAAGGATGGCATAATTGAATGTAATGACGTGTGTCGGTGTTCTGTCGGACATTGTACACGCCTTCAATCAGAAGTGTCGATGCTACATAGCATCATATCGCAACAACCTCCCTGACCCGAGAAATAGCAATTTATAAAAAACAACACAAAGAAACCGGTTCTTGGAATCTACCAACAACGGAACTATAATAAATTAGCAATATCAATAATGTATCTACAACCTCACTAACCTTAGTAGAATCTAATCAGCATTCGGCGTGCCACCACCACCAGAAATGCGCACCCCAGACTGAGCAGTTCGCCGCCGAGTCCTAGACGGAAGAATGTTGTCCAAATCAACCTCCGCAAGTGGATCATCAGAAAAATCACTGTCACTACCAGAAACATTGCCGTCAGAATCATCATCGCTATCATCACTATCGTCACTATCATCCTCATCTTCATCTTCTTCTTCAATCATTTTCCCTTTTCCCTTGTCATCGCGCAAAATCCCTTTTCCCTTTCGGTCCACCACAGGCTCTTCATCGGAATTCTCCTCGTCCTCATCTTCATCATCTTCGTCAGTATCGTTCTCGGGTTCGTTGTTGGGAACGGCGTCGGAAGAAGAATTGACGGAGGTGGGAAGTTCGGATTCTTGGTCTACGGCGGTGGTGGTTGTTAGCTTGGGGGTTTTGTTGGGAAGGTGATGGGTTTCTTCTTGATCGGGTTTGCGTTTGGTGGGGAATGTGGGTTCTTCGTGGTTGTTGGTTTCGGGTTCAGCCATGAGTGAGGGTTTAGCGCAGGTTTGTCTCTTCTTTGTGTTAGGGTTTTGTTTTGTTAGAGAAGGGGTTGGAGAATGGAAGGAATATTCTTCAAATTTATAGTTGTTCTTTTCTTTATAGAAGTTGATATTGACTATGATACATGTAAGGACCCGGTTCGAACCCCGGCTGCGAAAAAAAAAAATTAATTTATATTTTATTTATTAATAACTTTATTATTTTGTACAAATTATTTGAGATGGAGTTTGATTGTGATAAAACAGATCATTTTACATTAAAATCCAATAAGAGCACTCTTGATGTTTTCTACTTAAGTCCATTTTATAACCAAAGTTTATTAATAACTTTCTTGAATAAATAGTTGTTTCGGTCATAGTTTTATGGGTTAATATGTCTTTACCCATGTAGTTTGGGCAGGTTTCAGGTTATTCCTTGTAAAAAAAAAAATTTAGATTCCAACCTTGAAAAATGGAGATTCTCTGAAAAAAAACACCCATGGTCTCATCTGACACACTCCACTGTGTAATTAATTTAATTTTTTTTAGCTTGACATGTGTTTAATTCTTTTACACATAATTAAATCTTGTTTTAAAGCTTAAAATCACTTTAATAATTATTAAAAAAAACATTAAAAACATAAAATCAGAGAAATAGGATTGAAAACCTAATTTGGAGAACCAGATCTTCAGCTCTTCTTCCTCTTCCTCTCGACATCCTTCATTTTCTTCTTCCCCATTTTCGAATCTCGTAATCCTCTTCTTCTTCATTTTCGTTTTCGAATTCAGATCCCAATTTCTTCATCCTTGCGATTTCTTATTCTTCACTTTCGTTTTTAAGGGTTCGACATGGCAGGAAGCAAAGCATCATCAATTGGGAACTCAAATGGAAGAAAAGCACCCAAATGTGGGTGCAATAAGCTTATGCGAACGTGGGTATCAAACACAGATGAAAACCCAAAGAGGAAATTTTGTAAATGCTGTAATTTTGGGAGGTAATTTTTTTAATTTTGTTTTCCTCTTCTCGTCCTCTAAATCTGTTGTAATTCTTTGGTGTATAATGAAGATCATTGTAAGTTGTTCTTGTGGGATGATGAGCTAGAAACACCAAAAGTGAAAGCCTTGTTGAAAAGATTCGCTACAAATAACAGTGACACTAAACTTGGTTGCACATTGCAAAATATGGGTTCAAAAGGTTCAAATGGCTACGATGTTGGAAGCAACAACATGGTGAATCTGCCTTGTAAGAATGTTGAAGATGGTTGCAAGAACTGTGCAATGATATCTGAATATCTAAGGGTGTTTGGCAAGGCAATTGGAGAGGAAGTTGGAAAAGAATTTGGAAAAGAATTAGGCAAGGTATATGGGACTGAGAGTTCCTCAACCAAGCACCTAAAAACAAAGAAAAAGTTGCAATATGAAAGAAGCAAAAGCTTTGGCCTAATTGTTTCACTGATGTTGTCATGGATTTTTCTTCTTGGGTATTTTGAAGTTTATGTAATCTGTTGTAATGTAATGTGTTGAAATATGACCTTTTGTAACATCTATAACTAGTATGATGTAATGCTTGGTATTAATGAATGAAATATTTTTATTTTGTTACCTTCTGATTTAACTTTAGGATTTCTGAATGAACAAGTGCATTAGTAACATTAAGATTAATACTTAAGTAAATAGCTTAAGATTGCATAAATGACTTAAGAAAATAGCACATAAAGTGCATTAGTCATAACATAATAGTGCATAAGTCATTGCATAGAAGTGCATAAAAGACACAGATTGTGTTTAAAGACATTACAAAACATTCAAAAGATAGCGCACAATGTGCTTAAAGTAATTTCAGTCTCTACCATGTCATAAAAACCAAAGAATATCCAAGAGATTAAGAGTAAAAAAGAGAAGAAAAATTATAATATCAAACTGAAGAGGTACCATCCAATAGTTTCTTAGAGAAAGTGTAGATGAACAACCATTTTTTATAAACTTCTTCTTGAGCAACAACAATGCAACAAAATTAAAATTAAAGACGTATCATCCAATAGTTTATTAGAGAAAGTGATGACAAACAACGATTTTTCATAAACTTCTTCTTGAGCAACAACAATGCAACAAAATTAAAATAAAAGCATCCCTTGTCTTCTTTTCCTAATTCACATAAAAAAAATTACATACACATTAAGGAATAAAAGAAAGTACGAAAGAAAGTCAAAAAAATAGACTAACAAACATTATATAAATAACTAAAAATAGAACTTAAATATTTGACAAATCTAGGAGTATGACTCCATGTCATGTCGTAGAAACCAATTGATAATCAAGGGATGAAGAGTTAAAGTGAGGTAGAATAACAGTAATACAAAATTGAAGATGTTTTATCCAACTATTGCTTGAAATTGGTGATGAACAAAACCCAAAGTTTAGTGCAGAAAATCACATGTTCATACACACAATCTTCTTCAATGTAGGACAAATAGTCTCATTAGTAGAAACTAAAAATATCGAGATCATATTAGTGGATTGTATATGTAGTGAGTGAGTTAATGTTCTCAGTTACGAAATATGAGTTATGAAATACAAAAACTTGTAGTTCAAAGGTTAATGTGATAAAAATGAACGGATTGGAGTTTACGATTCATAAACACATAAAGAATGTGTGAAACATTTTTAGATATGCCTCATCATCATAATTCTAGCTCATGGATAGCTCAAGTTTTTTTTAACAAACTAAAATGAGATATATTAAAAACAAAATTGATTTACCCTGCACAAGTCGTGCAAAAAGTAAACCACCCAAGAATATTTACAACATCAAGGTGCTGAAATTATGAAAGCACCAGCAAAACAGGCTAAAAGATTACTCGTGGACACCCATACAAAGAAGAGGATGTTTCCACCAATTATGATAACTATAGATAAATGCCGTATGTTTTGATTTCAACGACAAGAATGAGTTCAATTTAACTTTTTCAATTAAAATAGAAGAATTAGAAGCCGTATTTTGGAAGACACGGTTATTCATTTCCTTCTAAATAACCCAAACAAAGCAAATATAATAATAATAATATATAATATATCTATCTATCTATCTATCAATCTACCTATATTTATAAGATAAATAAATGTTTGGTTAAATATGTTTTTGGTCCCTATAAATATGTCAATTTTTCGTTTTAGTCCCTCTAAAATTTTCCTTCAACTTTTAGTCCTTATAAATTTTTCAATCACTACTTTTGGTCCCTATTTTTAATTTAATTTTTGTATTTTTTTTAATGAAATTGTGCAAAAATGTGTAAAATATTCTAAATAAAAATTCCTAAAAAAAATTAGAATGTTTTAACAAAACACAAATTAAATATGAATTTTTAACCGTAAAAATTCATATTAAATTCGTGTTTTGTTAAAAAATTCTAATTTTTTTTGGGAGTGATTCTTATAATATTTTGAATTTTTCTGGAAACTTTTATTAAAAAATATGAATTCTACATATGAGTTTACTCTAAAAGAGGGACCAAAAATGAAGATTGAAAATTTTATAGGGATTAAAAGTTGAAGGAAAATTTTAGAGGGACTAAAACAAAAAATTGAAATATTTATAGGGACCAAAACATATTTAACCTATAAATATTTGATTTGAGTTTATACCTATCATATATAACAAACGTGATGAATGAACACTTGAATGTTATTCATCTTTAATTGTACAACAAAACATGTGGTTCACATCCCTAAAAAAAAAAAACATGTGGTTCACATCATTATCTATATATCTTTAAATTAGAAACTTGAACTATTCTTAGGCTTCCATTGTGATGATGTGGCATCTCTAAAAAACCATTTTACTCTATGCTAAAACAAGGAAACTTGAGCCATCTATGAGCTAGAATTGTGACGATATGACATATCTAAAAAAGCTTCACACATTCTTTATGTGTTTATGAATCATAAACTCCAATGGATTCATTTTTATTACATTATTATTAACCTTTGAACAACTATTGTTTTTTGTATTCCATAACTTATATTTCTTAACTACAAACATTCACTCACTCATTATACATACAACCACTAATATGATCTCAATATTTTTAGTTTCTACTAATGAGACTATTTGTCCTACATTGAAAAAGATTGTGTATATAAATATGTGATTTTTTGCACGAAATTTTGGATTTTGTTCATCGTCACTTTCAAGCAATAATTGGATAGAATATCTTCAATTTTGTACTACTGTTTTTCTACTCACTTCTAATCTTCATCTCTTGATGATTATCAATTGGTTTCTATGACATGATAGGGAGTCAAGTTACTCTTAGATTGGTCAAATATTTAAGCTCTACTTTTTATTTATTTATATGATATTTGTTAGTCTATTTTTCCGACTTTCTTTCAT
>Ga0228711_1004275_pt1 | contig 22016 bp, 8 predicted proteins | sample MedpolnodulmetaG_2_FD_177996 | JGI IMG/M metagenome (GOLD analysis project Ga0228711, IMG submission 177996) | Root nodule microbial communities from Medicago polymorpha collected in Santa Monica, California, United States - brown nodules | ecosystem: Host-associated > Plants > Roots > Nodule...
TAAATGTTGTTAATTTGCTTCTTTGAGATTGTGCATGTCAATCACTCTTAATTGTCACTTAGTTTGATTGTTTCTGAGTTTAAATGTAACTATAAGATTAATAATATAGCCAATTTGATATTTTATATATGAAACTCTACAAAAACCCGTGCGATAAAGACTAGTTAGAATAAAAAAAACTAGTTAAACGAGCAATGTGAAATCAAATAAATAGTTAAGGACCAAAACACTAATGTTTTGAAGAAAAAAAAGTTGGTCCACAGTTTTTGAATGTTATTTATGGTCTACAGGGTGATGTATGGTATTCATTTGGTGGAGGAGCTGGGTCTATGTAGTGATGATGTTGAAGTTATTTATGGTGGTAATAATATTTTTGACTCTTCTAGTTCTTAGTCAGCTTTTTCCTTTGGCTCGGACGACGGCAACCATGATATAGTGGACGATGGTGACCGTGATATAGATGTACTTGTTAAGAAACTTAATGATCATTGGTCAGAGTCGGTCCAATAATCTTAAAAAATAAGTGAAGCTTAACCCAAATTTTGATATAACATTCAAGTAGGGGATAGATGCTTGAAGTGGAAATCAAAAAGATTTTAACCATTCTAACACCAACAAACGCACAAATCACTCACTTAATTAATAAGCTTTAGTAATGCTAGTAAATTACTTACACAGATATCTAATTCATACTACAAACTCTTTCGAAGTCACACAAGCACACAACTCTTTCAAAGTACAAACTATCATTTACAATTCCAAATAAACTTGTATCTCAAACAGTAAAATACTCCTTGATAGCTTCCAGAATCTGTTTTGCTGCTTCTGGACCAAACAACCTTGGAAAGCTTGAACCAAGATCAACCTCAATAGTCTTGTTTCTAATAACACCATCTCTTTTTATCAGATAAGCTTTATCTTCCTCTCCTACGTCTCTCTCGGCACAAGCACAATGATCCAACCATATCCCCAACACTTGCTTTGAAATCGGGTCAATATTGTTCTTGATGATCTCGTCTATCCGCTCTCCTTCATCATTTTCTGTCTGAATGCGAACAAATATAGCGGTTGGAGATGCAACGCTGCGGATGAAAAGCGAAGAAGTGATATAAGGTTGAACCTCTGGAATTTTTTCCAAAGCCTGCCTATGTGTATCGAGTTTAGTGTCCTCGTAGAAAGTTTTAAGGTAATCTGGCCAAAGAACAAGGTCTTTTCGAGGTGGCAAATCAAGAACAAGAATTAGCATTGTTGGACTGCTTCGGATCAGCTCGAACACGAAATTTGGTGCATCATTTGAACTGTTAAGATAGGCTGAAAGAGATGTTATATCTAAAGATCCTCCTGTTGGTAGCTCAGCATGCACCCAGCTTCCCATTACAAAATCTATCTGAGACATACAACAACAAAATGAACGGTGAACAACAAATTCAGAATAAAACAATAACTAGACCATGTGTTGGATAAACAACTTGGTTAAACGATTACTCCCTCCGGTCTTAAATATAAGAAAATATTCATTTTTTCGGTTCATTGAGTAGTTAATGTATTTGATCTACATTGTAAAGTAAATACATTAATTATTCAATGAACATAAAAAAGGAATCTTTTCTTATATTTGAGACCGGAGGGAGTATAACATAAGCACTTAACATATAACAAAACAATCAATTGAGTCAAATTATTTTTATATACGTTATGAGCTGTATTCATAAAGCTATCCTAGAGAACTAATGGAAAAATAAGCTGAAAACAAGCTATAGACATGTCATAAGTTGTTTTCAGAAGTTCTATCAAACAATCTCATAAGTGCTTATGCCAGTAGGTAAGCACAAATAAGCTAATCCAAATAAGCCTCATGAACATTATGTTTCTTCAACATAAGGAAGTTCATGAAATAAATCATTTATGAAGAAAAGTAGACGTGAGGACATCTGCAGTATTTGTAGATAGTTAGATAGATAAGTTAATGATTTCCTTAATAAGTAATTAAAATAATCTCAACAACATCCAAAAAAAATACCCAAAAAATCACAATTAAGGAACTATTACATCTACCAACCAGTGCAATACTTTAAGAATCGCAATTAAGAAAGATGAGTATTATGTAATGATACTTAATCAAGGCTTAGGCTACAATATTAAATGAAAATTATTCAAATTCAAGAAACATAGAAAAGAGAAAATAAAAATCTACATTGCCAATTTGATTCAGTGGTCCTTCATTCTCTGAAGTAAGCAACTAATTTTAGAGAGTAAAGTTACTAATATCAACTATTAACAACAATAATAAAGATTGGTAGACACCTTAATGTGTATGCTCTTTTGTATCATGCTGAAAATTTCCAGTTGACCAAACATATGGTCTGTGTAACCACATTTTTTCAGTTGCGTGACCACTATTTAGAAGCTCAAAAATGTGGTCACGCAACTAAAATGCGCGTGACCACTATTTTTCCACTTAGTTAACCAAATAAATTCAGGAAAACCAGTGGTCACGCAACTAAAAAAATGTGGTCACACAGACCATATATTTAGTCAACTAAATTTTTTTCGGAGTGGTACAAAGAGATGTACACATTAAGGGTGTTTACCTATCATTGCTGAAACAACAAACTAATGTATTATGCAAATAACCAAATTAAGTGGTCGAAATCACAACTCTTAATTTTTCTAATCTTACTACCTACTCACCTTAGAGGAGAAACATGGTTGATAGAGTGTCTAAAGTGAGTTTGGATAAATATTTATTAAAAACATTAACATAATCTATGATAAATATTTAGTGTACTTAACCTAATAAAATAACATAACAATAAATTCAGTACCTAGTTCTCAACCAAATATATACTCTAACTTGATCAACTAGTAAAATTATTGAATATATGGAATTTTGAGAGCAAAAAGTAGAAAGGAAATTACAGGGGAATCAGTGTTGCTTGGTCTAATATGCAATGAAACTTGAGAAGTACCATTCTTGCTCTTATAGTATTGAACATCAGGTGGAAGTGAACAAGGAAGAAGATGAGATTCAAAGCGATCTTCTACTGTTGAAACAAGATCAAGCATGAGATTCTTGTGGGGTGCTGAAACAAATGGAAATTCCATAAATTTGCTACGACCTTGCTTTTGGGTATCCATTATAGAACAAGAAACAGAAGAACGAGAAGTGGAGAGATGAAACCTTGAAGAAGAAGAAGATAAGATGGAAAGTGATGAATGTTGGATATTGCCACAGATCATCACTGCCATTGTGTAACCAAAGACAAATGTTTATGTCTTTGTACTTTATTGTTTTTCTACTTTTTTATGTTCTTTTGTTTGTCATTAATAATGCTTTTTGAAAAGTTAAATATGATAATTGTTCTTGTAATTTAGGTCAGTTTTGATTTTCGTCCCTGTAAAAAAAAAATTTGTTTGAAAAAGGTCTCTGGCCTCACTATTCAGCTGATTTGGCATAGTTTTAGCCACGTGGCAGTTGCTGACTGTGCAACTTTTGCCACGTGGCGCTGACGTAGCGTGCCACATAATATTAAATTTTTAAAAATATTTTTAAAATTCTAAAAATTGTTTTTAAAATTAAAAAATATGGAAATAAATTTTAAAAATTTTAAAAACAATTTAAAAAATTTAAAATAAATAATTTTCTGAATTTATTTTTTGTATAATTTTTAAAATAAAATTACTTTTTTTTAATATTATATATATTCTTAAATTTCTGAAAATAACTTTAGGAAAAAAAATGATTTTTTTTTTAAAATTAAAATTTTCGTAAAAGAACAAGAAATTAGAACTTTTTTAAAAAATTATAATTTGTTTTCGAAAATTATAAATATTCAAATGATGAAATTTAAAAAAATATATTAATTTCCATATTTTAATTTTCAAAAATTTATAATCAGATTTTAAAAAATTATATAATTTTCCATTTTTTTCATATTTAAAAAAATTACATTTTTAAAAATTATATAATCGGAAAAAATTATAAATTTTTTTTATGATTTTTTTATTTTTTAAAATAATTTTCAAAATTTTAAAAATGTTTTTTAAAATTTAATATTATGTGCCATGTCACGTCAGCGCCACGTGGCAAAAGTTGCACAGTCAGCAACTGCCACGTGGTAAGAACATGTCACTTCAACGTTTTGGTGGGGTTAGGGACCTTTTTCAAACAAAAAAAATTTTGCAGGGATGTTTTTCAATTTTTTTTTTTACAGGGACGAAAATCATATTTAAGCCTTTTTGAAAATTATTTTTCTCACATCAAGTTTTACTCAAAAACACAAGAAAAATATCATCTTTACCTAAGGTGAAGTTACTGGCAAAGCATCAATTGCGATATTGCGCGTTTCAGTTGAAAAATCAAAATAAAGCGGAGCTTATTCAGAATGTTACAGAACTTTCCTGATCCTCTGTATGTATTTTTATATAGGAGTCTTTAAAAAAACAATCCCAAACATTGAATTCTAGGTCGATGTTTTGAAATTTTGGTTTCTTGAGTTTTTGGCGCATTAAAAAATCATATTTAATCCGTCTCTTGTTGGATAATTATAATTTTTGTGTTGGAGATGTTGTTTTTATGTCCTAGACATGTGTGCGAAAAATAATGAAAAAATTCAACCTTTATGTCACTTTTTCGGAAGTGCACTTGGGAAAAAAATTGTGATTTTGTGCTTTTCGATCGAAAAATCAAAATAAATCAAGGCTTAGTCGAAAATCTATGGAACTTTACAAAAACCTCTATAAAAATACATACAGGGGATTTCAAAGTTCTGTAGCATTCCAAATAAGTCTCGACTTATTTTGATTTTTTGACTGAAACGCGCAAAATTGCAATTGATGTTCTGTCAGGTACTACACTTAAGTGCAGCTGAGCCAACTGCAACTGGCTTAGTGGTAGTTAACTACAACTCGCTTATTGAGCGCTAGTTAACTACGACTGGAGATAAAATGGTATTTTTTATGTGTTTTTAAGCGAAACTTGATGTGAGAAAAGCAATTTTCATGTTTTTTTTTTGGATGGACTTTTGCAATAGGCCCGGTATTTCCATTTGAGCCCTACTTTTTGATTGGGTTACAAGATTTCATTTTAGACCCCCTCCATATCTCTTTAGGCCCTCTAAAATTATGAAAATTCCCTGAATAACACGTTTGATAGATGACTACCGGCTGTTCATTTTAAAATTTTCAATTTTGTACATCCGGTTATATACCGGATGTTCATTTTAAAAAATTCCCATTTTATACCTCTAGTAGATAACTGTCAGCTGTTCATTTTAAAATTTTTGATTTTGTACCTCCGGTAGATAACTGCTGGAATACTCATTATATAAGCCAAATTGCAGTTTTTACGCAGTTATTTCCTATTTGGAACTCAACTTGAATTTGTTTCTAAATCTTGCAATTTCTTAGCAATTTTTTTTTGCGTTTTCCTCACAATTAATAGAATAAATAGCGTCAATATACACTCAATTGCGACCAATTAGTAGGTTTAGTGGGGTTTTGATGATGGTGAATAATTGGACGATGATGATTCTGCGTGCGAGAAGATGAGAAAGAAAGTTTGGATGATGTATATATGTTTGTTATGTAAAAAAAAAGTTAGTAATAAGTAATTATCTACCGGATATGTTATTAAGGGTAGTTTCGTAATTTTAAGGGGCCTAAAGAGATATGTGGGAGGGGTCTAAAAAGTAATCTTCATTGGGTTATTGCTTAGACTTTTGGGAAAATATTTCAAATAAATAAAATTGCTAAAAAAAATCATATAAGTGAATGTGAGAGAGATTGGGGCTCCATTATTCATCCCCATCAGGTAGGGAACATATGTATTTGTCAAAGATTCAGATTTAAGTACGGAGAAGGTAAAATCTATCTCCACTCTGTCTGTTGTCATACCTAACTTGAGTTGAAACTTCGTAGGGTATGATGGGACTAACATTGTTTGAGACAATAAGATTATATATCTTATTGTCTCAGACATAGTTAGTTGCTTAACAAAACAATAATTATTATCCCTTTCAAGAGAAAAAAAAAATAATTATTATTATTACAAAATAAGCCATATAATTATTGGAAATATAAATTTCCAATGTAAATTGCATGCTACATCGCTACTCTCACATTCTTAGCATCGATAATTTGATTATACTTTTTAGGCTAAAATATGGTTTTAGTCCCTGCAAATATGCCTCGTTTTGGTTTTAGTCCCTGTAAAAAAAAAATTGTTTTTGGTCCCTGCAAAAAATTTTGTTTTTTAAAATAGTCCCTCCAAGGACTATTTTCAGAAACAAAATTTTTTGCAGGGACCTGTTTAAAAAACAAAATATTTTGCAGGGACCAAAAACTACAAAATGGGTCTAGTCATCATGTGTCACATATGCAAATCATCACAAAAATGGAGTCATGGACTATTTTAAAAAACAAAAAATTTTGCAGGGACCAAAAACAAATTTTTTTTTTACAGGGACCAAAACTTAAACGGGCCATATTTGCAGGGACGAGTGCAATATTTAAGCCTACTTTTTATACATATTTGTTTTTTATTATAACATGTAATAACAAATGTTTTATTATTATTCATGAGAAACTATAAAATGAAAATAAAAATTCAATTAGTCTTAAAATCTATTTTAATTTAATATATCTCTCTTTTAAATACTTTTCATTCGCTTATGCAGTGAATACACTAGCACGTCTTGATGACAAGAGTGACAAGTCTACCATTCAAATAAACCAAAGCTCCAACTCCCCCACTTTCAAGTGGTATTTCCCACTTCCATTCCAAGTGGTATTCCCACTTATACAATTGAGATTGTAAATACATGTATTAATGTTACCAAGCCAAAGAGAAAATTCATTGAATAACAACATATTGTATATCTGTATTAATATGATAAATGTGTTTCTGTCCCTTGAGAGGAAGAATAACTTCTCTTTATGCAGCCTAACTAGTAGAGCCGTTGGTAACATGACAGGCCAAGTACCAGCTCATCACATTAACTAATATTAACATATCATTATCTTATTTTGAAAATGTTAAGGTTCAATCAAAAGATGAACTTGAAAGATTTTTCTTATTGAAGAGGCTGAAAGATTATCTCAATGGTTGTTACAAAAAAATCTAAATTATCTCTAATTGTATGATACAAAATTTTGAAATTGCTAAAGAAATTTTCATGATTCATTAGTTTTTTTCTTCAAAAAAATGATTCTAAATTATCTCTAATTGTATGATACAAAATTTTGAAATTGCTAAAGAAATTTTCATGATTCATTAGTTTTTTTCTTCAAAAAAATGATTCATTAGTTTTTATATTATTACAATAATCTATTTTTTATTTTGTATCTGGTCTAGCGGCCAATACATACTCAATTGAACACACATACACAATCATAGGGGATGTGGTGACCGAGTTTGAACTCATCACCCGCCATGAACACTGCTTAATTCTTTGTACTTTCATTTCGATTTGCTTTATACGAGAACCACCCATTGTGCTAGGTTCTCCAATTCAAATTGCTACATTTTTTTCTTTGGCTTCATGATTCTAAATATCTGGTGTGTCCAAATTGCTATATTGTAATGATTTTGAAATGAAATTTTGCTAGTTGAAATCGCCGGATGGAGGGACTGTGGAGTGGGGTGGCTAATAATTTATTGATTTAATTAGGTGGTTAAATCAATCAAGAGTTTTTCGTTAATAATTAAATTGATTTAATGTTTTAATCAAATAAATTTAGTTATCAATTAATAATAATTTCTTTTATAAATTGTTTAATTATAGTTTTGATTCCTCTATTTTGATATGTTTACATAATTGGTTATCAATTTAAAAATCATTTAGTTTTGATCCCTCTGTACAAAATTTGTCCACAAATTACATAATGTATCACCTTTGTAATGATGTGGCATATATGTTGTTGATGTGTCTTAATCTACTTGCGTAATTACAAGCCATGTCATTATTTCTGAATTTATAAATTAAAAAATAACCCAAAATTAAAATAACAAATTTAAATTACTAAACTAAAATTAAAAAAAAATCAGATTGAGATGTATTACAACCCTAAATCCCGAAATCTACCTTCATTGTTCTTCATCTATGTTGTTTTCTTCCTCGTTTTACGCTACATCCGGGTTCTCCAAGATGTTTTATGGTTTGAAATTTGTTCTTCAACCTTGAAGTTCTTCGGTTTGAATCTATCGAAAAGAGAATTTTTATTAAAATCAGTGTTTTGATGAATAATTTAATTTTTGAAATGCATTTATTTAATTTTAGGTGAATTTCAATTTAAATTTGAAAACATGGATGCATATAAGTTATGCTCAATCCAATTAGACATTGCTACATCATCATATCACTTGTTATAACTTCAAATTTTTGTTTGAATTTAACATATCAGACTTTCACCCCAAAAAGGACAAATAATGTGAGATTAAAAAAATGAAGAGCTACTAAATTAATCTTGAATTTAGAAATGAACATGTACAAAAACCCTAAATAAAATAAGACGGGCAAACCTTAAACTTAAACCTTTTTAAGGACAACATTAAAATATTAAACCTATAAAATATATGCAATCATATCAACAATGTGTACTACTAGACATTTATGCATAATTTAACCCCTTCAAACTTTTTGTTCAAACTCTAATTAACATGGGAAAGTTGACGACAAATGCATATCGTCTGTTCTCCAACAGACAAATTGCGGAACAAGTTAATAAATAAGCAGGACCAGCTATCTCTATCAATATTGATAAATATTATGTATGGTCTGAAGTCTGAACTTAAGATTCGGAGAAATGTCTTGTCCTAAAAGAAAACTCAATTATTTTTTAACCTAATGATTGTTCAAAAGAAGTATTTAATCTGATGAGACACTAGTTGCCAATATATATATATGTACAACACGTGATGAAGGGACCACAGTAAAACGATGTACATATAGCAATTAGTCATACATAGGGATAGAGATAGTAAAACCAAAGGCCAAGTTCCTTGTGCCAGTGAAATCAAATTAATTAAGGATGCATGTAGATTTAGTCATAGCATGTGCATTTTGTTTTAGTTAGAGCTTCTTGCAGGGACAAATGCTAGCAAGTGGGCAAATAAAATGTGGCTGATTTGAATGACAATGAACTCAAACAACTGCAAGTGGGCAAATAAAATGTGGCTGATTTGAATGACAATGAACTCAAACAACTTAATCAAGGTGTGAAAGTTTGATTTTGAGTCTTAGCGTAAGAGAAAAAAATAACTGGTTAGGAGATGCTACTAGTGCAGCATATTGTGTATATATATTTTTTTGGTGTACAAAGCTAAAACAAAAGTGAAAAAGGAAAACAGAAGAAGAAAAAAGAGCAACACTCTTAAATAAAACGTTCTAGCTGCATCACTCTGAAGAAAATTCAAAAGATCCGTCGGAGGAGACTCGTGACAAAGAAACTCAAAAAATATTGTATATTCAACCTTTCTAATATTTTAAATTGTTGTCTAAAATACAAAATCTCTACTTTTTGCTTCATTAACAAGTTTCCTTGATTACCCTTATATTGGTCATGAGGTGGATGACCAATAGTATGCTTAATGGTGAAATGTTGCTTAGTTGTAAAGTGTATGTTTGATTCTACTTCTAAATGTGTAGAATTGAATATGGATGGATGTGTATAATTGATTGTAACAAGTTTGGATGTTGTGGAGTACAATTGATTTTGTCAAGGTTCATGATAATCATTAAATTGTTTTTTTTTTTCTTTTGCAGCACTAAAGTGGTTTAATGACATTTTAGATTTCTAGGTTCGAAATAGTTTTAGATTGTACTGTGTGATTAATGTTATTATTGAATTTTGAAATTGTTGAATTCTGTTAATTAGTGTGATAATTTTTAAAAATCTGATTTCAAAATAATGTTTTGGTTAACCCTCTATACCTTTTATTTTATATTAAATAAAAAAGAATCTGAATCTCTACACTTTCACATATGGTAAGGACCTCACCAAAGATTTGTTTTGTTTTTAATGGTGGATCGAATGAGAGATCCACAAACATACTCAGTCATTCACTAGTATTTGGGTGATATAGCATTTAATATTGGTCAACTATAATGTCACAAGTGACTTTTTTCTAGATACATATATACAAATGAAATTGTGTCTGGGGTTATCACCCAAGTACTACCCGTCATTCACTCACACTCCACTGGGCCGACCTCAATAGATTTCTAGATATATACATACAAATGAAATTGCGTCTAGTGTATGCAGTATCCTATCTTGGTTATCTTTGAAGTCAATATTGGCAGCCTATACACAAAAAAAACAATATTAAATCGATTTTGTGGTTCTCTTTTGTGCCAAGAAGAAAACGAGGAGGTATTAATGTGTGACATGTGACAGGTCTTTGAAAAGTGGGGGTCGTTTTCCAAATGGGAGATAGGAAAATGTTTGTATGGGTACGTATGAACAAGAAGAAGGAGAACCAAACTTCTAATTCAAACAGACAAGACATGCAATGGTGGTAATGGTAATTTATCACTATCATGCTAGCTCTATCATTTGAGATATGGAGATTTGGTACGAAGTGCTGAGAGAGATGGATTCAGAAATTTGTAATAAATGATCTAAGTGCTCATAACTTCCATGATGTTTTCTCATTTTTATACTAGTTGATTCTTTGATAAGATGAATTGAGATTATTTCTATTTAGAAATATATACTCCCTCCCTTGTTCTACACAAATGATCACATTTAGTCATTTTATATAAATTAAGAAAAAAATATAAACATTTAGTCACAAAATGTTTATTAAAAAAAAAACTCGACCCTAACAATGGGCCTTTTATTAAAAAAAACTAGTCACATTAATGAATATGAATCAACTATTTACCTATTGGACCAACTTACATTGTCCTTTTATTAATTATTAATTTTAAAACTTTTTTTTAACTTTTTTTTAAAAAGAATCTTATTCCACTACACCCTTTCTTCTTTTTTTGGTCAAGTAGTCCAGTGACTACAATTCATCTTTTTCAAGGTGAATAAGTGGGGTGTCTGAGGTTCGAACTTCATCCCCTGCATATAATTATGCATGTTTCTGCCAACTGAGCTATGCTCACTGGGACTCCACTACACCCTTTCTAACGGGGATACAATGAGTATTTATTTTCCGTAAGAGTGAATGTGAAAACATTCACTATGATATTCAAGTTTGGTGGTGATAATTAATTTTGGCATAATTTTCTCATGTATGTACCCAAAAGTTCCACAAAAAGTCAGTAACTAACTACCTCTTCACCGCAAAGAATCTTAATATTCAGTAGTCAATCCAAGTCATGTAAATCAAAGTTTTCTATAATAAACACCTTCAAAATCGCCTTACTTTTCTCTTCTCACGTTGCAAGATTTTGTGTCACATTCAATCTTACTTTCAAAAAAAAAAAAATGAATAAACACCATAAAACAAGTTAAATACTTTTTACCATATAGATAACAATTGTGACAGTTTATTCAATAAACAAAATGTGACAGTTGGTATTTGTGTATCACATCTTTATATATATAAATGTTAGACGGTCTGATCTAACCCTAATCCCGCCCTTTTTGGCGGGTCTGAATAGTTTTTGCAAGGAATCAAACCGGGTACCATATGACTACACTTTACAATTTTCACCACTAAGCCACTTCCATTTTGATTGATATATTGTTGCTTCCAAAATTGATATACCGTACTAAAACATTTTTTTAAAGTCACAAATGCCCCAGCGGTTCCTTTTCTGATTGCAATTTCTTTTCATTATTAACAAAGAAGAAACACAACTGGTAATATTATTTGGTAAGAAAACAAAGTTAATAGCTTAAATTGATGTATATTTTGCATTTTTTTATCCTTTTTGCAGTCGTTTCATAGCATAGTATTGAATGTATAATCAATATGATATTTATATTCTTCAAAACCCGTGCGATACCCGTGCATCGCACGGGTTAGAGTCTAGTTATCCTTTTAAAAAGGTTCAAACATGGAGACATTCTTGTGAGAGAACATATAGAGTGGAGGGAAGAAATATCCAACACACACATTTGGTTTCAGTTTCTTCGAGGACATTCCTGTCTCTCCAATGGCAGGGGTTGTCCAAGATACATTTCCTGTCCATGACCATGATGAATCCAAACTTGCCATTGCAGGTAACCATTTTCTTGTAAACTTTAGTTGTTTTTATAATAATTTATGTCTTTCTATATGGAATAAGATTCTTAAACTTAATATATGTTCAAATGCTCATACATTGTCTTAATATTTTTTCTTGACATAACTTTCACATGGCTTTTGAATGATTAAATGCAAATTTATATTAATATAATATGTTATATGTTATATGAAGCAACTTTGATTTCATTACCTTCTTTATCATGGTATGAAATTGTAGATGCTTAGATGTTTGGATGAGTGGTGAGTTTCGAAAATTCATGGTTTCAAAATGCAGTTTTTGTTAAAATCATGAAACCAAATATAAGTATGTGTTTAGATAGTAGTATCTCGAGAGAGATTAGTCTTTGCATATCAACCTAGATATCTGAATTCACCTAACAATGAACACTTCATATTAAGGGCATGTCTAGTATCGAAATGCCACATACTCGTTTCGAGCCGTGTTGTGCCTGTGTCAATGCTTCATAGTTGTTCTTATTGTTATGTTGTGTGAATCTAAAGCTAGAGATTGTGTTGATGCAGATGATGATACAGAAGTGGATGATTCTCCTATAGAACAGGTCAGGCTAACAGTCCCAATAACAGACGACCCTACACAACCAGCACTTACATTTAGGACATGGATTATTGGTTTGGCATGTTGTATTGTCCTTGCCTTTGTTAACCAATTCTTTGGGTATAGAACAAACCCTTTATCTATCTCTTCTGTCTCAGCACAGATTGTTTCTCTCCCAATTGGGAAACTAATGGCTGCAACACTTCCAACAACAATATATAAAGTTCCCTTCACTAAATGGTCATTCACATTGAATCCTGGACCATTCAATTTGAAGGAACATGCCCTCATTACAATCTTAGCAAGTGCTGGATCTGGTGGTGTTTATGCCATTAACATTATCACTATTGTTAAGGCTTTCTACCACAGGAATATCAATCCAATTGCTGCTTTTTTGCTAGCAATAACAACCCAGGTGAACATTTTTGTTTTGTTAAATGTTCAACATTTGGATTTTTTTTTCCTTCAATTTATTATATCCAACCAAAAGAAAATGATAGTAAAAAAAGTGAATTTTTTTTGTACTTGAATTTTTTAGATGCTTGGTTATGGATGGGCTGGTATGTTCAGAAGGTTCCTTGTGGACTCTCCCTACATGTGGTGGCCTTCCAATCTTGTCCAAGTGTCTCTATTCAGGTATTTCTTTATTTATTTTTCCATCATGATTGTGTTTGTAAATTCTTGCTTTTCTTTCATGTGAGTGGAGTAATTCTTTGTCTCTTAATATTGGACCCCGTGAGTTTTTTCAGTCCTTTTTTATATGATCCATTTTAAATTATCAATAAAATTTATACTAATACCAACTTTTCTAATTCTTGTGATTTACTCAATGAGGTCCTATATTTAAGGACGGATGTAATAACACTTTCTTTTTAGATAGACGAAATGGCAAAACCATTATAAAGTCACACACACAAGTTGAGGTATCAGGGTTCGAACCCCGGTCATGGCATCCGGCCTAACAATTTCGGCATTTTGCCAGTTGAGCTAGGACTTGTGGATGATGTAGTAACACATTTAACTTTTGAATACACTATACTCTTCGTCTCAAAATAATGAGTCATTTGAAAGGAAAAAAAATTGTCCAAAATAAATGACCATTTTCATATTTCAATACAATATTAATTACTTTATCCAATTATAACTCTAATTAATATTAATTTCATCAATTCCAATTCAATATCTTTCACTTTATATTTATGGTAATGATAAATGCACTAATACTTGACAATGGTGCTTAAAACAATTTTTTTCCATCTTCTTCACGTATATACTTTTCTTAATATATGTTAAATGACCAAATAACTCAATTATTTTGAGACGGTTGAACATAATTTTATGTTACGTGGAATGGATTTTGTATATGTAGAACCTACTATTATGATTCCAAGTGCCAACACATGTTATTGTTGGACACCGACACATTTGATTAGATTAAATAAATCAATTTTCTCATTTTAGTATCAGTATCGATGTGTCAGTGTCTCGTATCGCATGTATTTACCATATATGTGCCCGTGCTACATATATTTGCTATTTAGGATTATGATGTTAATTTTTATTTTCTCATTGGTAAATGAACCTTGAATGACACAGGGCATTTCATGAAAAAGAAAAGAGGCTTAAAGGAGGAACCACTAGGCTACAATTCTTTTTCCTAATCTTTGTGGCTAGCTTTGCTTATTACATTATTCCAGGCTACTTTTTCCAAACAATATCAACCATATCTGTTGTTTGCTTGATATGGAAAAACTCAGTCACTGCTCAGCAGATTGGTTCAGGAATGAAGGGTCTTGGAATAGGTGCATTTGCCCTTGATTGGAACACTGTTGTTAGTTTCACAGGAAGTCCTTTGGCTGTTCCTGGTTTTGCCATCATTAACGTCTTGATTGGATTTGTGTTGTTTCTCTATGTTATCATTCCCATTTCCTATTGGAACAACTTTTATGAGGCCAAAAAATTTCCTGTCATCAGTTCTCACACATTTGATTCCACTGGTGCAACATATAATGTTTCTAGAATTCTTAATGAAGCAACCTTTGAAATTGATATGGATGCTTATAACAATTACAGCAAGCTTTATCTTAGTATCATATTTGCATTTGATTATGGATTGAGCTTTGCAACTCTCACTGCCACGATATCGCATGTTTGCCTCTTCCATGGAAAGTATGTTTCCTTAGTTTCCACAATCTTTGATTATGTATTATTAATGCAACTTCTATGATAAACCATCTAACTATATATTTGGTGACTGAATTTAAAAGAACAATTATTCAGATGTGGAGGAAGACAACAACTGCGCTAAAAGAAAACGCTGGAGACGTACATACAAGACTCATGAAGAGAAACTATGAACAAGTCCCTGAGTGGTGGTTCATGACCATTTTGGTTCTTATGGTTATTTTGGCCTTGGCGTGTTGTGAAGGCTTTGACAAGCAGCTCCAACTTCCATGGTGGGGAGTCTTGCTTTCTCTATTAATTGCATTGGTTTTCACTTTGCCAATTGGTGTCATCCAAGCAACAACAAATCAGGTAATTTTTTCTTTCTTAACACTCCGGTTTTCAGGAGAAGGAACCCTGGTAACCAGATAATTTTGATTCTCTAACCAAAGTAGAAAATTAAAAACTAAAACATGTTGTGCCTTGTGAGGTTGTATTTCTTAACAGAAAGTTACTACTTTTTGAGCAGCAAGCTGGACTTAATGTGATCACAGAGTTGATCATTGGGTACCTTTACCCTGGAAAGCCTCTTGCTAATGTAGCCTTCAAGACTTACGGATATATCAGCATGGCACAGGCACTTAGTTTCCTTCAAGACTTCAAATTAGGTCACTACATGAAAATTCCTCCAAAAGCTATGTTCATAGTACAATTGGTAGGAACTTTGGTTGCTTCAAGTGTATACTTCAGCACAGCATGGTGGCTTCTAACAACTATTCCAAACATATGTGATGCAGCAATGTTGCCTGAGGGTAGTCCATGGACTTGTCCTGGTGATGATGTGTTTTACAATGCTTCAATCATATGGGGAGTAGTAGGACCACAAAGGATGTTTACCAAGGATGGAATTTACCCTGGAATGAATTGGTTTTTCCTCATCGGTCTACTTGCGCCTGTTCCGGTGTGGCTTCTAGCTCGCAAATATCCGAACCACAAGTGGATTGAACTCATCAACATGCCACTTATCATTGGAGGTGCCAGTGGTATACCACCAGCTAGATCAATCAATTATATTTCATGGGGAGTTGTTGGAATCTTCTTCAATTTCTATGTTTACAAAAATTTCAAGGCATGGTGGGCGAGACACACTTACATTCTCTCGGCTGCTTTGGATGCTGGTATTGCTTTCATGGCTGTGTTGCTCTATTTTGCACTTCAATCTTATGATGTCTTTGGTCCAACTTGGTGGGGTCTTGAGGCAGATGATCATTGTCCCTTGGCTAAATGCCCTACAGCTCCTGGTATTGTTACCAAGGGATGTCCCGTCTTTTGAGCTCCATATTTGCTATCTCTCATATCCTCATTGGTCATGAAAATATACATTAAGTTTGAAGAATAATTAACCAGTGTCGTCAGCTGCAGAAAATCATTGGTTGGTTGTTCAAAATCTGGCTATAGCAGCGCTTCTATAGCAGTTACTTGACAGCAATTTATACTAAATAGTGTGTTGTGGATAATAGTAATTTGTTCAAATTCCACTGCATTATAGTCTTATATCTGCTATATGAGAGCATTGTAATTAACATAGGTTCTACTTTTAAATTTCTTTCTTTGCCAATTGTATAGATACAGTAGAAAGTTGAACAAGATGTACAGATTGCAAAATAGTTTCAATAAACCATGATTAGATTCTCTGTATCCAATGAAATTTGCAACTATTTGCTCTCTGTTTGAACCAATGCTACGAAGTTATAAATGCTAGAAAGGAAAGAAGGTAATACATAAACATAAATGATATATCCAATATAGTAAAAATATATTTTGTGCACAAACTAGCAATTTTCATTCACTTGTACCAACCCTACTCTGTTAATGCAACCAACAAAAAGATGGATATATACATCATATGGTAAAGGTCATACTTATATATCATATAGTCAATGAGATTTTATTTTATCAACGGCAGAAAAAAGGAAAGGAAAAATTGCATGGAACAACCGGTATGGAATTTTTGTAATTAGTAAAAATGTTGGATGAAACTTTATTGGGGGTTTAGATTGCAACCAATGTACTGTAAGTGATGATAGTAAATTTGTAATACTAAGAATATCTGATTTTAGTTCTTATGTCACTAATATTTAAGGGACTAAATTCAAATATTCAACATACTATAGGAACCAATTGCAATATAAATCAATTTTAAAGGGGCTAAAATAAAATAACAAGGACCAAAAACCAAAGAAAAAATATTTGTAAAAACCAAAACCAAACAAAAAAAAGTTACATGGACGAAAATAAAGAGTGATAAAGTTATAAAGTCATATTAGTGAATGTAAGAGTTGAACTTACGTTCTAGCGGTATATGAATCAACTTTTTATCAATTAAACTAATGAAGAATGCTAGTAACATTCACTTTTCAACAATCTCTTTATAGCACTCACTAATTTATTTGATTAAATCAATGTATGTCCCACCATTTTGTAGGGATTCATTTTTCAAAGTGTAAACCCACAATGATTTAAACCAATAAGAGAGTGAGTATTAGAGAGATTGTTCAGAAGAGAGTGTTGCGGGCATTACTCTTGAACTAATATATGACAAATTATATGCAACACCCAACAATGAGGTTCTAACATTAGACATAGAAATCGAACTCACACTCTTACTAAATATGAGTCAACTCTTGATTAATTGGACCAACCTATATTGACATTTTATTTTGTATTTTAAAATATCAATCCATTACACCCCTTATACTCGAGATTGAAAATGTGAAAGCATTCAATTCATTATCATAGCTAAGGTTTAACAAGGGTTTGATAGACTATAGGGGGCGTTTGTTTCACTTCTAAAAATTAAGTTCCTGCGAATCTATGATGGGAATAATTTATTCCCATGTTTGGTTAACATGCACACTCAAATATTCCAAGGAATAAATGATTCCCAGTAACTTTTTTTCAAGCTTATTACTCTTGTTTCCATTCCCAGCAAAAAGGATGGGAATTATTTATTCTTGGCGGTTTACGTTCATTTGTTCTCAAAAGTCCATTTCTATCCCTAAAGTAACTGCAAGCACCCACGTCTCACTACCGTTTATGGAAAAAAAATTCCTTGCCTTTGAACAGGTTTTGCTACAAAATAATTGTTGATAGGCTGGTGTATTTTTTTTGGGTGCATTTTTTTAATTACTTTTTGACTCAAGATGGTGTATTCTATTATAAAAATAGAACTCGTTTAATTTTGATTGCATTAATAAATGTAAACATGGAAGCATTGTTGTATGATGAACTAAGATTATCAAAAGCGTTACCAACAATAATATGAAAATAGTAGAGAAAATTGTGGACATATCTATTTTATATAAAAGGGTATTTTAGTAATTATAATATCTCATTAAAAAAGAATTTGTAAAAATACAAATCAACAACCAAACACTTTCCCTGGAATAAGATTTCCACGGTTATATTCTTAGGAAAGTTAAACTCGGGAATGCATTTTGATGCCATGAAACAAACACACCCCTAGTGTTGAAAGTTTCCCTAGTAAGTGTTCAAGTGGCGAGTTTCGTTGAGCAACAACAACGACAATACAAATGCAAATGAATTCCTATAAAAGAGCTTCCACTTGATGGGTGAACATGATGAATTAATGAATTCACACTTGGGGAGAGATTGTTATTTAGAAGTTGTGGGTTAGAAGCCTCATATACTCTTTTCATGAAGGTTTAGGTTGAAGTGATATCTCTTTCACTTATATTGTTGCTCTGAGTCCAATGTAGCTAATCTTTCATACTCCTCCCGTGAACCAACAAAATTAAATACTTACACATACTTTTATAGTGCCCTTATTAGGATTTTAAACATTTATTTATGAGATATAGTTTTGAAATAGTATTTCACTCTTAACTAGAAATGATTGAATAAGGCACAAATGAATACCATATGGTGAATGAGAGTTATGTGTAGTGGTTGGTCAGGCCGCTTAAGCTAAGTTTGGTTGTTCAGCCATGTCCTCCAATAGACCGTGCTTAGGTCGACCAACGCGACAAGGGCTCTATGCTTGGTAAGGGCATGTGTGTGTATGTTTATCCTTCTTCCTTGAGCTTCACTATCTCATACCAATCCCCATAAATTTCGAAGATGTTCCCTCATTTTTGAACATGTTGGTTCATGATTAAATGAATTGATTTTGCTTATGTTAAAAAATATATATAAAAGTTACTCCCTCCCCTTTTCTTTAAGAAATATCACCACTCATTTTAAAGAAATTAAAAAAAAACTTTAAATAAATGAATTAAAGAATAGTAATTTTACTAAATTATTCATATCAAATATTGATGCATTTTTGTTAATATAATGATGTAAATGGAGAATGATAATCTCTACTTGACAAAAAAGAAAGTGATAATCTTTATCAGACAAACATTGTATTTTATTTTTTCACAAATCAACCAGACAATTGGTATGTTACATACACCAACAAAGTCCTAACACTCTAAGTTGGAGTAGAACTTACTCTTACAAAACACTTCATTCAATTATTATTATAAACAAAAATTCATTTTTTAGATTTATTGAATAATTGATATATTTGATCTATATATAAAGTAGATATATTAGTTATTCAATTTAATGAATCTAAAAATTGAATTTTCAGAGGGAATACTGACAACTTCTTAAGCCAATTTTTGTTCTTTTTGACAACTTCTTAGACCAAAACTATGTTGACCTTTTATATATTAAATGAAGTATTATTTGAACAACCATTTGTGTGACAATTATAAATTTACAAATAAAAGTATAAATTGACACAGTAACCAAAACAATAGAGTGAGAAAGTAAAAACATAACGTCAATATGAAAGAGAAAATTGTCACAAAACTTATCATAAATTAATTGTCTTACTCCATTACACCTTTGCGGGAGTAGTTGTGATACCGAATATTTTTCATTTTCCGAAGTAACATTAAATACACCGCTTTGATAATGATTTTTGTTGAGTCTTGCAATGATTTAAATTTATTACAAAATTAAGAAAAAGAAATATTTAAGAATTATTTTATAGAAATATATAAAAAAATTATTTTATATATATTTTAAATTATTTTAAATTTTTTAATATTAAATTCTTAAATACACTCTTTAAGAATTCCTAAATAAAAAAAATGTTTATAGGAAAAGATTGTTCAATCTCCAATACATTGAATATGTCAATTTCTATAAAAAGAAATTTTAAAAAAAACTTAATATTTAAAGGTTTAAAAAGTGTCTTAGGATAATCGTTAGTATTTTCCTTTTATTTTTTTCATACGAAGGCAAAGGAGTATCAACATTTCGATAATTAATTTTAGCAATTTTCTCTGACTGGAATTAATTTTAGCAGATACTCTTTCCCATTTAAGTGACCAAGTTGCATAGAAAATTAATATTGACCTCTTGACAGCAAAGAATATTAAATTCGTAATCAATTTAAAGCATATCATATAATCATAATTATTAATACGTTTTTCCTAAAATATGAAGATCTTACCTTAAAAATTATGTTGCTTATCTCTTTATTTCTCACATTGCCAGGATTCCGTGTTACATTCAATCATATTTTAAAAAATAATGAACAAAGACCATAATACAGGTTAAATAATGAAGGGTATAATTTTTACCATAAATATAGCTTCAAATATTTGTGAATGACATTATCTTTATAAAAAGCTTCAAACAAAGAGACGTTCTTGTGAGAGAATTTGCACATTTAGTTTCATTACTGTCTCAGCAATGGCAGGGTTGGTCGAAGATACTCTCCCTACAAATACTAAGGATCATGATGAATCCAAACTTGCCATTGCAGGTTACCCTTACTTCTCTCATTATTAATTCTAGAAAGTTTTTTTTAATTATTATTATCATTCTATATGGAATAGGATTTGTAAATACAATGGCGAAGTTAGAGTAATTGTTTTGAATGTGCCAAATATTATTTTCTTAAAACTTATATAATAAGTTTAAGAAGTAAATAATATTTTTTTTTGGAGTGGTCAAGAATACCCCATTATTAATAAGATATGTTCATACTTATTATTGTTCTTGATTGATATAATAACTTTCACACGGTTTTTGAATTATTAAATATGTTAATATGTCACTACTTTCTTCATGATGGTGTAAAGTTGTATATGATTAGATGTTTGGATTAACGGTGAGTTTGACAAAATCACAATTTCAAAATATAGTTTTTGTCAAAATCATGTAGGCTCATCAAAATTGTGTCTATCTCACTGTAAATCCAAACATAAGTATATGGTCATATGTTTGGTATCAAGGGTTGTGTATATGTAAGAATATGGACATGGATCCCCTGCTGTAACTGCTTCACGCAGTTACACGCAGTAGTCAATCTCAACCATAAAACATTGATCCAACAGTTCAGATTTGTTCTGTTAGTTTTCACACAGTTTAATCTCAGACACTTATCTTTGATCGGACGGCTCACACGCCTTACAGCATCCTATTGTTACAGCAGGAAATCTGCATCCGTAAGAATATATGTTAAAAAATGTTAAAACCTTGAATAGATGTTAGTATCTTGGGAGATTAGTCTGTAAATATCAATCTAGATGTCTGAATTCCAATAACAACAAACACTTACATTTAATTAATCAATTTTCTCAATTTATTATGATCGGTTTCAAGTTGTGTTTGGTGTTTGTGTCAATGTTTCATAGTTGTCTTTAATGTTACATAGTTTGACGCAGATGATGACACAGAAGTGGATGATTCTCCTATAGAGCAGGTCAGACTAACAGTGTCAATAACAGACGACCCTACACAACCAGCACTGACATTTAGGACATGGATTATTGGTTTTGTGTCTTGTATTGCCCTTTCCTTTGTGAACCAATTCTTTGGATTCAGAACCAACCCTCTATCTATTACTTCTGTCTCAGCACAGATTATTGCTCTCCCAGTTGGAAAACTAATGGCTGCAACACTTCCAACAACAATATATAAAGTTCCCTTCACTAAATGGTCATTCACATTGAATCCTGGACCATTCAATTTGAAGGAACATGCCCTCATTACCATCTTTGCTAG
>Ga0228711_1004278_pt1 | contig 21997 bp, 16 predicted proteins | sample MedpolnodulmetaG_2_FD_177996 | JGI IMG/M metagenome (GOLD analysis project Ga0228711, IMG submission 177996) | Root nodule microbial communities from Medicago polymorpha collected in Santa Monica, California, United States - brown nodules | ecosystem: Host-associated > Plants > Roots > Nodule...
TGCCTTATTATTTATATATTCACAATATATATTTATATCAATATCATGATACAAAGCCAAACCCAATCAATATAGATTGGCTATTAGGGCTTACTCCAACAAATATTCGTGCTATGCAGGCGGTCCTTGTGCTTTTCGAAAACTTGTCTGGTCTAAAGGTGAATTTCTCTAAGAGTCAGCTGGTGGGGGTTAATGTCTCTACCTCCTGGTTAACGGAAGCGGCCATGGTGTTGAGTTGTAAGGTGGGCACAGTTCCCTTTGTGTATCTGGGTTTACTTGTCGGTGGTAATGCTTGGCGATTGGATTTTTGGGAACCATTACTTCATCGTATTAAAACTAGACTGTCAAGCTGGAACTCCAAATATTTATCCTTCGGCGGTCGTCTGGTCTTACTGAAATCTGTCCTGTCATCTCTGCCTGTTTATGCTCTTTCTTTCTTCAAGGCTCCAACAGGTATAATCTCCTCTATTGAATCTATTTTAAATTGTTTTTTTTTTTGGGGGGGGGGGGAGTGAGGACCACAGGAAAATATCTTGGGTGGATTGGACTACTGTTTGCAGGAGTAAGGAGGTTGGAGGTTTGGGGGTAAAAAGAATTAAGGAGTTTAATAACGCCTTACTTGGTAAGTGGGGTTGGCGGATGTTGATTGAGAGGGAGAGTTTGTGGTTTAAGGTGTTGTCAGCTAGGTATGGTTTGGCGGAGGGTCGTGTGAAGGGTGGTGGGAGAGAGGCCTCATTGTGGTGGCGAGATGTCCATGTTCTTTGTAGCGAGGCGTGGTTTAGACATAATGTTAGTCGTGTTCTGGGAAATGGGAAGAATACTTGGTTTTGGTCGGAGGTGTGGGTGGGCGACGTGCCCCTTCGCGATAGGTTCCCTAGACTATTTGAGTTATCTTTGGTTAAGGATCTGTCTGTGTTTGATATGTGTCTGTTAGGTTGGGGGGTGGATGGTCGGGCGTGGTCGTGGAGGAGGAGGCTCTTGGCGTGGGAGGAGGAGGTGTTGGGGGAACTAATCATATTACTCCAAAATGTGTCTTTGCAGGTTGATACAGATGATACTTGGCGCTGGAAGCTGGAAACATCTTCTACCTTTTCCGTCCGAAGTGCTTATTCAGTTCTCACTTCCGTATCGGCTGCAGCTTCACCGTTGGCGGTCCCAAATATCTGGCATCAACATGTTCCCCTTAAGGTCGTGCTGTTTGTGTGGCGTCTGTTCCGTGATAGGTTGCCAACGAAGGATAATCTCCTTCGCCGCGGGGTGATTACTCTTGATTCCCGGATGTGCACTGCTGACTGTAACTCTATTGAAACTACCAATCATCTGTTTCTGCATTGCTCTATGTCTGGCTCGGTGTGGCAGTGCCTTTTGAGGGGGTTGGGTTTCTCCACGGCCCTTCCTCTTGGTGTGATTGACCATTTTAATCAGTTCTCTTGGGATGATGGCGCCGTGAAGGATCGTTGTACGATTCTGCAGGTCGTTTGGTTCGCAACTACGTGGGAAATATGGAAAGAAAGAAATAACAGGTTCTTTAATGGCAAGCAAAGCTCAATTATTCAGGTGGTCGAAAAAATAAAGTCACTCACATTCATGTGGTTGAAGGCGAAGTACCCTACACTCTCCCTCAATTTACATGCCTGGTGGCTTAGCCCATTCTCTATTTTGGGCATAGGTTGACTGTTATTTCTGTTTCTATTTTGCTGTATCGTGACTGTAAATAAATATTGTTCTGACACTGGTGTTTCTCCTCTGGTACTCCTTGTGCTAGGGGGTTCTTTTGTTGTGGTAATATAATTCATTTTAGCCTCTTAAAAAAAAAGTATATGAAATATCATTATTAATAATTTGTTTGTAGTCTTGAAAAGAAAAACACACTTTTTTTTAACAAGTCAAAATGAGAAATATATTGACACAACGAAAGTGATCCCTCTCGCACAAGGTGTGTTAAAGGAGATCAGCTAGAGTTAGTACAAAGACAACAAAGCTGAAACCAAAGGCAAGCTGTCGCAAAATAACAAAAGTAATTACAACTAGATGCCCATACAAAATAAAGGATATCGCCACCGATCATGGTAGGTGTAGGTGAAGTTGATTGTTTTAGCCATGAGCCAAGTAAAAGAGAGTAACTTAACTTGATCGAGCAACTGATGTAATGACAAGGCTTTGTTGTTGAAAATCTGATTGTTTCTTTCTTTCCAAATCGTCCAAGCACAAGTGAGCCAAATAAGTTTCAGAAATTGGCGAGTTTGTCGAGGAAACCCTCCTAAGTGACCGAATTGGTGAAAATGATCCTGAGCACAATAAGTATCAACCAAAGAGAAACCAAACCAACTTCAAATTTGCATCCATAGCTGATCGAAATGACTGCAAGTGATGAGAAGATGATCCGCTGACTCCTGAACCTCGCATCTGCCAACACAAGCGGTTGTTTCTTCTTGAAATGATACCCCACATAAGAAGATTATCCTTTGTTTAACCTTCTCATTGTTTCTTCTAAGAATCCTTTGATTGGATCGAGTAACCATATCCAATGGTCATGAGTATCATTTTGCAAAACAGTGTTATGTAACAAAAAACAACAGTTTCTAAGAAGGCCTTCCTCCCACAGAAAAAATCTGCTTTGCCACTTCCACGTCTCTCCTCTCTCATCCCACCCTAAACGATGTATCTCTGCTACCGAACACAATGGATTTCCAGCCATATTAAATAAACAGCCGAATCTAACACTCAAAGGGACATCCCCAATCCATTTTTCCGTCCAGAAAAAGTACTACTACCATCTCCAACCTTCCTAAGGATGTTATCGTCAAACCAACTCCCCACTCGCATGCCTATTCCGTCACGAATACCCGCCACACTCTTCCACCATGCTTAAAGAAAAAAAAAACACACTTTGCTATTAGTTTTTAATTTGGAAGAGACTAAAATTAAAATAGTGGATGTGCTCGTTTGGACTGACTTATTTTTAAGTTTATACAAAACAACTTATGCAAATAAATAAGTTTTTATGTATTATTCATAACTTTTTCAAGGTGGTTTATTATTTTTTTTTTTATAAAAATACAATTTTCGCTAGTGGGAACTTATAAACTAACATAAAAGCTTATTTATTTTCATTTACTATTTTTTATAAACATAAAAAATAAGGCAATTCAAACGAGCTTTATGTATATCTTTATTAAAAATTAGAGATATTTAATTGAACCCCCCAATGTGTTTGGGTATCGGCTAGCTTTGTTTTGTTGTTATGGACTGCTTGTACTTTTAGTAGTCTTTTTGGCATGCTTGTGGTGAAGGGATTGCTGTGGTTTTGTTAATATAATTCATTTTGCCTTGTTAAAAGAAAATTGAAATATAAAATTAATAATATGTAGTGCTTTGACCAAACATATATTTTAAATTTAAATTTTATATTCTTTTAGTAATTGAGTTATGTCATCCAAGTGGGAGATTGTTGGATTAATTATTTAATTAATCAATTATAGATTGACAATAATCAATTATTATAAGTTAATGTTATAATATAAATTATGGTCTATTGTGTTAAACACCAATTAGTTGATGTATATGTGTGATTGGACGATTCTTTCTAAATAGACCATAATGAGTTGGACCATTTAGTTAAGCCCAATGAGAGGTCCCTGCTCTCAGCCGTTTACCTATTTAAACGTCATCCCATCAGACGGTTAAACTATTCTGAACATTCTGATGTTAAACGGAATGAGGGTAGTCATCCCCCTCTCATCCTTCCGATATTTATCCTTCATCAACTTAATTCGAAGGTACACAATTTCTTTGTTTATCTTTATTATTGATGATATGCTAAATTAATTCTTCAAACTTTTATCACTTAGTCCTTCTTAAGTGTTAATTTAAATAAAAAATATCACGGTCCACTACCTCCTTTTTTTTCTGGAAAATAAAGCACGGGAGAAGCATCTGACTAATACCAATACGGCAATACTAGAGTTTGATGAGATGATACCACAGAAGATGTTAATCGATATCACTCCATTTCAATTGTTTTTGTCGGAAACAATTGATTATTGCGTGGTTTTCATTGATACTTCATAGCTGTATATTGTACTCAATTTGTTAGAGTTTTTATTAGCAATCTGCACAAGGAATGAATTTGCTATTGCTTGGTGGTCCATATAGATTTACAACTATAGTATTTACCACACATATGCAGCCACCACGACTGAATCATGAGAACCCTGTTCAGCTCCATTGAGTAGGATTTATTGCTGGATTTGAGAAAATTATTGGGAGAGAGATAGACATACATACACTGATCACAATAGAGAATGTGTTTGCAAAAAATAAAAATCACGAAACATTATGAAAAATTTGGTTAGGGTCTCAAATGAATAGAATGCGCTCCTCTTAATTTCCTATGTTAACAGCAAAGAAACGACGTTTATTAAAAGAAAGAAACGGGTAGTCAATGTCAATTAGAAAGTTAAATAAAGGAGGTTACTATCTATTTAAAAACTAGAGAGTGTGTGTCATTTATTTAGACTTTGTTTGAGAGTTTGGAGGGGAAAATAGGGAATTTTTTTTGAAGAAAATTCAAATTTTGTGAAAGAGTATTTTTCTAGTGAGTGATAAAAGCATACTTATAATTAATATACCATCACTTATGCGAGTATTATCACAATATATAATATATATTGGATTTGGAAAATTTACTCAAACCCCTAACGTTCTCTAAAACTCCATCCAATACAATTTTTTAGTTCTATCAAATTAGAAAGATTTTGTATTATGAAGAAAACTAAACCCTTTAAAGCCCTCTACTCCCAAAGCTCTCCATTTTTGCCACTTCCTTATTCCTTTATTTTCAAGCCCTCTACTCCCGCACCCGTGGATATCCGTTGATAAAATTTACCGTGAACACAAGACAGATGCCTTAATGGATATCCATTGATATAACAAACAGATATTTCAACTACCCACCAATTAATGGATACGGACAAGGGCGTAGCTCTTCATATACAAGGGTTAGATTTGGCTACCCCAAAAAATATATTATTCTTGAATTAGTTGGTATGTATTTATATCTAGCTACCTCAAATAATATACATTAAGGTACCCCAAACAAGTTCAATTGTAAAAAATTAGCATAAATAAGAAAGTAAAAAATTACTACATGATTAATAGATTTATTTGTAATGATTTGGTATTTCCATTCACAGTAAAAACAATAGAGAAAACTTTTTTAACAATTAAAATTATCAAGACAATAGTCATAAACATATTAATTGGGCAATGAGTTTCTTGCAAATAATCTAATTGTTTATATTGAAGAAGACATTATTATCATTCTATTTTATAAACAATCAATTATGGATAAAATTGGCTTCGTGAAACGCATTTTCTCCAACTTTTTTAAATAGCAATTGTCAATTTTTATCATTTGTTGCTGCTATAAGTTAATTTTTATGTATTAGCTTATTTTCATATTATTGTTTTTAGTCTCTACAACACACGATTTTTAAGTTAATTTCCTAAGATTTTGTTTAATTTTAGTCCTTAATTTTTGTTATAGAGATTAAATCCAAGACTAAAAACACTTTTTTTTTGTAAAATTTTAAAAAATGGAGACAAAAATTGAATAAATTTTGTTTAAGGGCTAAACCTAAAAAATTATAATTTATAAGACTAAAAAAATATTTTATCCTTAAATTGAATATGTTGGTTTTAAAATATTTTATTTTTTGTTTATAGTTGGTCCCTGCGGATTTTTTTTGCTAGCTTCGTTGTTGGATACGAATGTGAATTTGATGATATTTGCATTCATAGATATCTATACCCGCTATTAAACTAAATAAATTACATAAATACTCTTACTACCCTTTCAATTTTAGTAAAAAAAAAGATGAAACTTAATACTATACAATATTATTGTGATTAACCCTTTTTTTAGAAATAAAATGCATGGATATTAATATATTTTGGTAAAAATAAGAAAATGAATTTGATGAACTTTTGTTTATAAATTTTAGGTAGTTATAATTTTTTTTCTTAACAAACAATCATTTTTTTTCAAAACAAATTGTATTCATGGATATCTGTATATATCTGTTGATACCTAAAAATCCATGCGGATATATATAGGGCATGTATATTATATTTATTCAACGGAGTAGACACGAGGATCATACTATCCGCGTTCATGGATATCCATTTACGTCCATAGTTTCCTCCACTCCAAACTCCCAAACAAAACCTTAAATAAACCTCAAGGGAGGTGAATGTAATTTTACCAAAACCATTTAATCCATATTTTTAATAATTTTAAATTATAATACATTTTTTACATGAATTTGTATACAAACATTGTAAAATTTACACATATATTTAATGATGTGTTGTCACATTAATTAATAAATATGATAATTCATATGTTTTTTTTGTTGGTGAACACAACTCATGTGTTTTCAACCAATTGAATGCATGTGTAAAATAACTTTACACCATTGATACATACTAAATAAATTCTACTTTTTTATGAAATAAACTATGACTTTTTCAATTTTTTTTTAATAGATCGCTTTTGAGTTTGCATGTTATATTGTGGTTCACCTAAACTATTTTTTTAATATTATTGGCTCTTTCAAACTATTTTCACCGACTCTTATTGACCAAGGAAGCTGATTGCTTTGCTTGACTTATATTTTACAAGATTTAGATCCAAGCAATACTTAAATGAAAATTGATAGCAACGATTTATATTTTTCAATACACTCCTTTCATCGATTAAAACTGATACACACTTTGTTAAATTTCTGCATAATTAATCGGAGGGCAGTGTGTTTGAATTCAACTATAGTTATACAATTGTAACAAAAAAAAACTATAGTTATGCAATAATGTTAAATTTTTTGAGAAAGAGTTTCGTCATCTATTGTGATCTTATCCGACTTAAAAGATTAATAATTGCAGTTGTACGCAGAGAATATCCGATTCATACAGAAAACATATAAATTAGTAAATCACATTTAAATCTCAACAAATACTCTTTCGGTCTCATTATAAGTGTTTCTTTGCAATATTTTTAATTTCTCAAATTATTTATCTCTTTAGAATATCAATGCACAATTTATTACTCATTTTATTCTTAATTTGGCAAACAAAACTTATTTTATAAAAAAAACGCATTTTATCATTAACTTATAAGATTTTTTTTTCTTCCAGGTATCTTAGTGACTAGAATTCACCTTTTTTCAAAGTGAATAAGTGGAGTGTTCAAGATTCGAACTCCGATCTCTGTATATAATAATGTATGTCCCTGTCAACTGAGCTATGCTCACGGGAAGCTTGTAAAGTTTGTTTGTATCACAAATGGGAGGTACATAACAAAAAAAAAAAAATGTTTGTTTCACCTAATTTTCTTCCTAACTTAGGATCCCTCTCTCGCGTGTAAAAGTTAAATCTTCATCATGAACAATAGAAAAAGAAGTGGTAAACAATCCAACTGCAAGTACAAGTCCCAAAAAAGAATAAAAAAAGGCTGGTCAATAAGCATTCCAACTTTCGAAAAGTTTAATACACTAGTATTTTTTAACACAATGTTTCTATTTAGTTTTTTTTTAACAAATGTCTTAGTTAAGGGTAAAGTGGCGATGAGATAAGTTCTAGTTGACTTTGCAATACCTAAGTTTAACATGTTAACAATTTACTTTCATGTTTGCTTTATTACCTATCATCAAGGCCGGTCCTAAATTTTTTAGTGTCATGGACAAATTAATAAAATTTTGCCATTTTAGTTATTTGAATGTCTTTTTTCATACATTTTTTATTGCAAAAGATTGATTCATAATCAAAGTTCTTTAACAACATATTTTCCATATAATTAATCAAAGTGATTTAGAAAGAAATATACTTATATAGTACTAACTACTACATAAAAATAATAATTTTTGTGCCCCTATGAAAATGGTGCTCTGGGCTCCCGCCTCTCCAACCGACCCTCAGAGCCACCCCTGCCTATCATAAACTTATCTTTTACCCAAAGTGTCCTTATTGAATAAATAGTCTATTGAAAGACCTATTGACCTATTTTATACCGTATTAACATTTAAATATTCCCTATTTTTTCTTAAATAAGTAGCCTAACACATATTTGAATATAACATGGAGCTAATAGGTCAACTAGATAAACTTATTTTTATATTTAACACGGGTATGGCTTTGACAACCTATTTCATTTATATTGTATAATAAGACATTTAATTTAAATATGACAAAAATTAATGAAAGCAAATAATTTGTTTAAATTAATTAAAAGGAGACAAAGTACAACATTTAGTATGATAAGATAAGATAAGAATATTTATAAAAATGAGTTATTTATATTTACTCAAGTATACCAATTTAGTAAACCTAAAAGACTTTCTTTATGGCATGAAGCTTACCATTTTTTCCGCTTAAAAAGACTGTCTTTGTGCTATACCAACTTAGACATTATTTTTCATCAACATATTTTATTTTTATTAATCATGTTTCTATAAGGACATTTTGTTTTACAAGAAAGGACATTTGTTTTCATCAACATACCAACTTAGACATTTTGATTATAAAATGAATTAAATGAGATTATAGGAGTACATCTATATTAGTCCTTTTAGGTCAAGTATTTATAAACTATACCAGCAGCTTGAAATTAAGAAGGGGACCACAGGCAAGAGGGTTACATATATATAAACTTTGGAAAGTCTATGTATTTTGATGAACATGTGAGTGAGGGCCCAAAAGCTCGTTCTTGCCTTTATGCTACGTTTGTTTGTGGTTGCTATCCCTTTCAACTTTCAAGGCTTAGCTTTTATGGTCATATATCTTAATTTCTGTACAAAGCTGCCATCTTGACTCTGCTTCATGGGACTCCACAGCTGGTCCTCGATCAGAAAGCAAAGATACCACTTTCCATTTCATTGGCATCTTTTCTTCCACATACTGCTCTTATTTACTGCATGGTTAGATTTAGTGTTGTAGTATTTTGTGCAAAAATTACCCTTTAAAACTTCAATAAAATTATACATGTCACCGTAATTTGTCAAAGAGCATTGCTATTTGTAGTGAACATGGCTATCACGAATGTTTCACAAATACTAGTTTGTAGTAATTCACTAATTGATTTTTCTTTGTCAAATTCACAATGAATCTAAACAAACACTTGGAGCATCCACATTGTGGATACTCTCTCTTCAACCCCACACTTCAGTTTTTTTCTTTTTAAATAAGCCCCCGCTCATAATTTTATATCATCAAAATTGAACAAAAATTATTTATTTCATTATGATTTTATGAATGAGGCTCCCGAAAAGTCAAAAGAGATATGATTTCTACAATAACCATACTTTGTAGGGCTCTTAAATTTTTATTCCATATTTAGGGTGTATATTTAATTTGGTGTTAAATAGGTGAAACACTCACCATTATGTGGATGCTCTTATTATATTAATATTAGTAGGCATTATTAGTATTATTTTTTTGAGAAAGTAATATAGCATTTTTAAAGTGTTTATACTTAAGAAAAAATTCCTTAAAGAATAAGTGAAAAGAAAAAATTACCAACTTTAGTTGTGTCCTAAAAGAATAATTCCTAATTTTTTTTTTTATAAAATTTGAGTTGAATCCTTGTCAACTTGATGAGCATATTTAGCTAATAAGTGAGGAACATTTATTTTTCATCCAAAAACTAATTTTTGTATAATATGAGTCAGATCTACCAAACTTTTTATGATAAACTTTCCAACAATAGAAAAACTAAAAAAATAAGAAGAAGATCATTGAGAAAATCAAAAGCTGAAACGGGATCTACTTAAAAATGGAGCTTAAAGGAAGAGATGTGAAGGACTGTCCCCCAATAACTGCAGGTAGAGAAGAGGTGTCGCGGACCAAGGTCATATATCGATCAATATGGTGACAATTCTTTCCAGCATTTGTGACAAATTTATTGTCTAGATATTTCTGTGAAAAGAAATTTATTGTCTAAGTTGACGAACATTACATCAGAAAATTTCTTTATAAAATAAATATAAAATTAATTTTGAAGTTAAAATTTCAATTTATTTATAGGAAAGGCTTTTTAACATTTACTATTATTATATGGAAAATACTAATATGCATTCTAATGACATGTAGTAAAATAGAGTAGTAACTTGATATATAGTGTGATAGTTTACATACTGCTTTCTTTGGTTCTGTATATAAAGTTTTAACAACAAGAAAAAAGTTTTATCCCGATAAAAGTTTTTCCAATATAGAATCGTAGGTAGTACTATCATTTATTATACATGATGAAGTAAAAATGTTACATCACCTATTTTTCTATTTTATTTAAAAAAGTGTTATAGCATTTTCTTTCTAAATTCTCTTTTTATTAATTGAGTCACACGTTTTAAAATTACGTTATACATAAAATGGTGAGACTTATATATAAAAAACGTTCTAGAGATACTTATTAAGAAGTATAAAGAATTTTTTTTTTGTTTCAAGTTGATGCATTCAACTTATTAAAAGTTTAAAAAGTAACTTTTTTTTTTTTACATAAAACTTATAAATTATTTTTATTTTTAAGCTCTTAACTACTATAATACTTTAAGGAAGTTAAAGGGAATCTAGAAAAATAGTGTGCATATTTACTAATGAATATAACAAAATATAAAGTGTCCCTTTGTATTTCGAGGTGGTGCTGTTTTTCATTTTTATCTAAAAAGAAAGACAAAAACAATAAAGTAAATTAGTAAAATAATAAATGGAGGGAAAAGAGATTGACAGAGAAGGAAGGTAAGAAACAATATAGAAGTGAAGACAGTTGTACATTGGGACTTGCCACGCACGAGGAGTAGAAAACGAATTACACAATTAATAAAACAAGAACCACAAATAATAAAAATAAAAATGTGTATGTATGGTATTTGTATGAAGAAAACAATATATACAGAAAGAGAGAGAGATATAACGTGATTCAATAGAATACAAGTAGTGAAGGAGAAGAAAAGTGATTATATAGTTTTTTTGTTTGTTGTTAGTTATTTTTCTATCTTGTTGTTTGTTGCTTAGTGTTTTCTGTTCCGCTACTCTTTCTTCAAACCACACTTTCTTTTTTGTTTCTTTCTCTCTTCTTCATTTTCTCTCAACAACCTCCACACTCTCTCTCTCTCTCTCTCTTGCTGCTACATCGTTTTCTTTCTTACATTCTAATTCTAACTGTTCACTCTCAACAACACAAACATTCTCACTCTCTTTCTGTTACTGTTTCTTTTCTTAACAACTTTCTTCTTCTTCTCTCTCTCTCTCTAACAACCAATGGAAACATCATCATCATCGGAGAATTGTTCGGTTAAAGTTGCTCTTCACATTCGTCCTCTCATTTCTGATGAAAAACAACAAGGTTGCACTCAATGTGTTTCTGTTAATCCTTCTAAACCTCAGGTAACTAATCTCTTCTTCATCTTCATCTTCTTCCTTTTTCTTTTCTACTAAATTAGTTTATTTATTTCTAACTAATTTTTAATTAATTATTACTAATATGTTGTTGTTATTATTATGTTTGTCGTTTAGCTATGACTTCATTAATGAATTGAGTGTTCAGTGTGTTTTTTAGGTGTGGGGGTTGATTAATTATCATTAATTCATTGTCGTTTACCATAATGTTTAGTATTTCTGGTTGATTCCTTATTACAATGTTAATTTATTTATATTAATTTGCACTGTTAAAAAAAACTAATAATAATAATAATAGTAATATTTTTTGAATAAATAATAATAATAATCGTGAATTTCTTTTTTAAAAAGATAATAATGAGTTCAATTTCATAGGTGGTGCTTAAAGTGTTCAACTAGTATATTAATTAAATTTCCATGTTTGGAAATTTTCCTGTTCAACAAAGTCTTGTAAATTTAGTTTTTTTTATTTATTTTTTTTATATAATTTGTTTGATGCAATTGTTGGTGGAATAATCAGCATGTCAGTGTTAATGACACATTTCCTCCCTCTTTCATGCTCTATCAACGTTCCTTTCACATACCTTCTTCCTGTTTTGTTGTTTTTGTATTTTTGTTATTTTAGTCTCAACTGCATAATAATTTAGTTCTAGGAATTTAAATTTATATATCATAATGTTTTTGGAAAATTGAGACAAAAGTATTCCTCTCAACCCAAATTGCATTTTGACATTATTCCTAGTCGATTGACCTAGTCGACTAAACTGAGAAGTGTAACGTCTCGGATTTTGATTCTAAGTTTTACTTTAAAAAAATTAATTTCTTAGAAAGTACAACTTTTATTTAAACATATTAGAAATGTGGAGGTGGGTTTTTCTTCCGCTAGGAGATAATGAAAATATTTATGTAATATCTTGGATCAAGTACTAGAAGAATGTTAAAATGATTATTGTCATAGATCATATACAGTCTTAAAATAGTCTTAAAATGATTATCACATTACTTCTGGTGAAAGTTCAAATAGAATTCACCTATTTTGAGAAATGTACATATGGACTTTTATATTTTCTGATAATATTTCAATGATCAGGTTCAAATTGGGTCTCATTCCTTTACTTTTGATCATGTTTATGGAAATGGTGGATCTCCTTCATCCAAAATGTTTGAGGAATGTGTTGCTCCATTGGTTGATGGCTTATTCCAAGGGTTCAATGCTACTGTACTTGCTTATGGTCAGGTTAGGTCCATATTGCATGTCATGTACTCAAAGTTGAAAACGATAATTCAATTCATATTTTTTATTTGAAGCACATACTTGCAATTCGATTCATGGTTTTTATTTGAAGCACATATTTGCTACAGACAGGATCCGGGAAAACATATACGATGGGAACTGCCTATAATGACAATAGTGGGATTGGGTTGATTCCTCAGGTTATGAATGCCTTGTTCAACAAGGTTGAAACTCTAAAGCATCAAACAGAATTTCAGTTGCATGTTTCCTTCATTGAGGTATATTACACACTTCTGTCGAACATGTAAAGATGTTGCTTTATTTTAAAATGTTGAACCCTTGATTGTTCCATGTGAAATGAATTTTATTTTGAAAATATGTAACAATTTGGCTAGCTATGAATGTCACATTGCTTTTCATATAAAAAATAACATTTGCCATGAATTATAATTCTTTTCAAGGACTTAATTGTGCATTGTTTATGAAGATTTTGAAGGAAGAGGTAAGGGACTTGTTGGATATGGTGTCTATGGGCAAATCAGATAACACTAGTTCTAATGGCCATTCTGGAAAATTAAATATTCCTGGGAAGCCACCGATACAAATTCGTGAATCGTCAAGTGGAGTTATAACACTGGCAGGGTCAACTGAAGTTTCTGTAAGCACATTACAGGAGATGGCTTCTTACTTGGAGCAGGGTTCTCTAAATAGGGCGACAGGAAGTACAAATATGAACAACCAATCCAGGTAAATAATGAGCTCTTAAACTTACCAAATATATAAACATTGAATGAAAAATCATCCTTCATATTGGAAGATTAGTTGATGTTTTCTAAATGGAAGTACTTCCATTGGAGGGAAAAATAACTTGGGCCAACCTCATTAAAGAGTGTAGCATTTTCTTTCCCTTTGTCTTTATTGATAATCAATAATTTGGTCGGAGTTCTTTCTATATACTGATTTTTCTTGAAGAAACTTTTTGTACTATTTCTTCACGCTATCAATAATTTTAGCTTCTTACTGTAATTTCCATTAGGTTCTAGACTCATGCAACAAATTTGAGTGATGGAAAAGTGTTATTTTTATGGTTTCTGCCAGAATTGATATTTACAATCCAATAATTTTTGGTTCTCCTTTTGCTTGTATCAGTCGGTCACACGCCATCTTCACAATTACATTAGAACAGATGCGCAAACTTCATTCATCTTCTCCCAGCAATGACACTTCGGATGAGGATATGGGCGAAGAATATCTTTCAGCAAAGCTCCATTTGGTAGATCTAGCTGGATCTGAGCGAGCTAAAAGAACTGGTTCTGATGGTGTTCGTTTAAAAGAAGGTTGCCAATACTGATTAACCTGAATACTTAGCATACATTTGTTTCAAAATAATTTTCAGTCTCAGTGCTGCGGTTATTGATAATGACGACGACAATGATTTTAGTGACATTATTTTTTTTCTCTTGTCAAAAGGTATACACATTAATAGAGGTCTTCTTGCACTTGGTAATGTCATAAGTGCACTGGGAGATGAGAAAAAACGAAAGGAGGGTGTTCATGTCCCTTATCGAGATAGCAAACTCACTCGACTGTTACAGGTTAGAGTAACATTTTGGCTTGATGTCATCAACAAAGCACAATATATTATTCTCTTATTAAAAAATTCATGTAATCTTTAATTTACTTACTAATCTTGAACCTCCATATATAAGAATCAAGTTTTGATACTCTGACAAGGCGGTAATGAATCTTATGTATAGATTAGGAACTAAATATTTCTTTCTTAGTTTCTTGATGTCAGTCTGCAAGAATCTTCTGATCCAGTATTATTCGTCATTGTTTGCAGGATTCACTTGGTGGAAACAGCAGAACTGTCATGATAGGTAATTACTACTACTGAAAGTTGATTCATTGGTACAAATGTTTAAGCGTTTTCATGTTTCCCCTTGAGTTCAATTCACTGAAAATATGAAGTGTTCCTGTTCTTCAGTTCTTTTCCTTTCAATTGAAGCCAGCCTATTAAATGGAAAAGTATTTTTTTTTCCTATTAATGTATGAACCAGTGGTTAACTTATTTTGTAGGGTTTCTTCATAATGTTTCCCACAAATTAAATCAGTCTTTTCATCTTTCTTCTTATATTTTCAGAAAACCTAATAGTTTCCTTGACATTCTGTGTATCAAAACTGAAATAGGCATTTAATTATTACCAGATATAGATACATTTACAATATTGTTTCCTTAGTTTGAACTAAAATTTCTACATACTTTTCAATCACATACTGGTTCATCCTTTTCAGCTTGTATTAGCCCTGCTGACATTAATGCTGACGAAACTCTTAATACCCTTAAGTATGCGAATCGTGCACGAAACATTCAAAATAAGCCTGTTGTAAGTTTCCACGATTCTCTGCAGCTTTCATGTCCCATTCTTTACTTTAGAAAGATGAGGAAATTCATCTAAGTCAAATTCCAAATGTTACAATCTCATTTTTAATTAATTTTACAGGCTAATCGAGATCTGATATCAAATGAGATGCAGCAAATGCGCCAACAGTTAAAGTACTTGCAGTCTGAGCTCTGTTCTCGAGGAGGAGGTTCGGTTGATGAAATGCAGGTATTTACCGTGTTCCTAACTGAAATTTGCATTTTGGATTGTCATGAGATGAAATGAATTTAATATATAGCATTATGCATTTCTTGTATAGGTTCTTAAGGAAAGGATTGCTTGGCTTGAGGAAACTAACGAGGAACTCTGTCGAGAACTTCATAAATATCGCAGTAGATGTTCTTTTGCAGAAAGATGTGATATTGACGAAACAGTATGTGAATAGGAAAAGTCTTCAAACGTCTGTCTGTCTTTTTCTTTTCTTCTTGTTGTTTAAGCAAAAAACCATTGACATAGTTAGGTTCATTCAAAAGCACATTATTGTTATATATGGTTGTGGATATGTTTCTACTGCTTCCTTAAAAACCTTATATGTCATTTTTTTTTTCTTTTTCCAGGATGGACATGCTTATTTCTTGAAAAATGACGGGCTTGAGAGGCGGTTTCGGAGTTCAGAGTTATCTGACCATCTAATAGCCGGAAGCATGCCAGGTACACATTTGTGGCTGTGTTTTTGGCGCCGCAGTCGACTTTATAATTTTAGAATTTTGATATATTGAAATTTGAAACCTAGCAAAGAGCTTCCTTTTTTATATGTGGTTGTTGTATTACGTGTTTGAGACATTGAATAAGTTTTCCATTCTGTTGGTCTGGGTTTTCTGAAAGAAACTCGCATAGTCATGGTTCAGTCTTAAACATTGAGGCAATCTCTCTTTTACCTTCGTTTTTCAGGTGACGATTCAAGGGAAGCTGATGAAGTAGAAAAAGAGTTGGAGCATACACTCCTACTAAATACCATGGATAAAGAGATGCACGAGTTAAATAAGCAATTGGAGCAGAAAGAGGTTTCATTTTATGATTTGTTTTAATATCATATATATTAGTGCGATTATAATATCTTCTAAGAAAAATAACTTTGAAGCTAATTTATTTGTACATCTCAGAACTCATTTATGCCACAGACTTCAAATTTGATGGTAGAGATGTGTACTTGTGAATCAACCTTAGTAGCCTCTTTTTATCTGATGAAAACGATCCAGGAAGGGTAAAATAAAAACGTAGTGATATTGGAAATGTGCTAGTTGTTTATCTGATTGATCCATTCCATATATTAAGATCACCGGGCCACACAGAGAGAATATATGTTCGTGTAATTCAGTGGTGTTTAAGGCGTTTCTTATGTTGGTGAACATTAGTCTACTGTGTATATGAATTTATCCTCATTTTTCCTTGCAGACTGAGATGAAGCTCGTGGGAGTTGATACTGAAGCACTCAGGCTACACTTTGGAAAAAAAATTATGGAACTCGAGGAAGAGAAAAGAAAAGTGCAGGTAAAACTGAACATATTTTGATTTTAAATAGCTGTTAAGCGTCACGCAAAAGGTCTCTATTTTTTGGTGTAGTGACAGATTTTTGACTAATAATGGCAGCAAGAAAGAGACCGATTGTTGCATGAAGTAGAGAATCTTGCAGTTAATTCAAATGGTCTGGCACATAAAACGCAAGATGTCCGTGGCCAAAAATTGAAAGCATTGGAAGCACAGGTAAACTTTGACTTACATTGACGTCATTCTCTCAACTCCCAAGGTTATCATTCTTGACCAATATTTTTCCCTTCATTTATATATTTATTTTGTTAAATATTGAAACTCAGATTTTAGACCTCAAGAAGAAACAAGAAAACCAAGTGCAGCTACTAAAGCAAAAGGAGAAGAGTGAAGAAGCTGCCAAAAGACTGCAAGCTGAGATACAGTATATCAAGGCTCAAAAGGTGCGCTAATTATATTTATTATTATTTATTTTCAATATGCATATCTGACATTTGTGCTCATATACACTGCAGGTTCAGTTGCAACATAAAATAAAGCAAGAGGCAGAACAATTTCGACAATGGAAAGCTTCCCGTGAAAAGGAGTTACTTCAGGTGGTTTGCTTAAGATATTCATAAAAATTGTGTTTTCTAGTTTAAAAATTCAGAGGAAATGTAATTTTCCATATTGTACCTTCGGTTTTGAATTTGGATGATTCTGTCTTTCAAAGTCTACATTTTTTCGTGCTTGTGTGATACAACTTTTTTTTAATCTTGTTGGTCATAATTGAAAACAGTTAAAAAAGGAGGGAAGAAGGAATGAGTATGAAAGACATAAACTTGAGGCTCTAAACCAGCGCCAGAAAATGGTATGTTAAGAATCTAAAGTTTGTTGTTTTTTGGTGCTCATTTTGTTGTGCAGATATATCTACCGATAATGTTCTCTTTTACATGTCATTTCACATTAACAGGAATTTATAACAGCTGCTGTCACTCAACTTTTATTTGCAGGTTCTTCATAGAAAGACGGAGGAAGCAACAATGGCTACCAAAAGGCTAAAAGAATTGTTGGAAGCCCGCAAATCTTCTCCGCGTGACCACTCTGGTAGAACTTGAATTTGTATTTGCTAATGTTTTCTCTTTATTAAATACTTGAGTTTACTAACTATTATCCGTCCATTTCAGGTTATTCAAATGGACATCTACAGCCTGGGCAGGTAATGACCTATACTTAGCTTGTATGTTATGCAATTTGACAACATAAGAGGCAACAAAATATGTTTCAATAAAACAATCTAGCTCGGTATGCGTGCAGTTGCTACCTTTAAACCAATGATAATTGAAACAATGACATCCTTATGCATCTATTGAGAATTTGGTAATCTTTCAACGTAATATTAAATCGGACTGGGAAGTTTATATGCATTGTACAAAACCCATGTTGAATTTCCTATCTTACTCATTAAAACAATTTACTATTTCAAATACATCTAAAACCATTAAACCTAACTTGTATGTCCAGATCAATGAAAAATCCCTCCAGAGGTGGCTTGATCAGGAGCTGGAGGTGATGGTACATGTGCATGAAGTTCGTGCTGAATTTGATAAACAAAACCAAGTGTATGTTATTACAATTTTTTCTTGGATTAATCATATTCCAAAACCATATTTTCTTTTTACCATTTATGATTTGAATATTATATTTAGTCATGCTTCGCTGGAAGAAGAATTGGCTTTCCTGAAGCAAGCAGATCAGTTTTCAGATAGGCAGAGTATCCCCACAGGAAACAACCGATATTCAAGGTAGAACTTTTTTCATGAATTTGTAGATGAAGGGTGTCTTTCTATTGCTGCGGTGTAAATCATAATTTCTTCAACGTAATTTTTTTTACTTTGTTTCCCATTTGTTAGACTGTTATCCATGTCACAAGATGCAAAAGTTGCGAGAATAGCTTCTATTGAGAACATGCTACTAATGTCTTCAGCTGCTTTGAAAGCCATGACTTCCCAACTTACTGAGGCAGAAGAAAGAGAACGTGCATTAAATAGCCGTGGACGTTGGAATCAGTTACGCTCAATGGGAGAAACAAAGAATGTGCTTCAGTATTTGTTCAATGCTACAGCAGAAGCAAGGTGCTCCCTGCCTTCCAAGAATCTGATTAAGTTTTTCTAGTTTTTACTTATATAATTAACTATAGAGTATACAGGATTGTGAATTTACAAATATGCACTTTTCTTAGTAATTCAATGAAAAAGTAACTATTTGGTAAGTATCTGGAGAAAAAGCAGTTTATTGGATGCTGTTTATATTTGATATGATGATATCTTTCTTTTGAGATAATTTACTTTTGTCAAATGTGTATTATCTCTTATGTTTTACCTGGATACTTTTTTAGTTAGCTACATTAAATGTAACTATTTTTAGGGGGGAAATCTGGAGGCTTTTTGTTTCATATTCTAAGCAATGTTAATCTGCATCATCTTTAACAGGTGTCAATTGTGGGAAAAGAATACAGAACTGAAGGACTTAAAAGAGCAACTTAATGAGCTTGTTATACTACTACAACAAAGTGAAGCACAAAGGAAGGAACTTGTAAAAGAGAGAGAAATTGGGGAACAAGGTGTTGCCAGCACATTGAATACACCATCATCGGTAAGATTTTACTGATTTTATCAGCAATTGGCATAAGCTTGTGTAGTAAAATGTTTCAGCTCCTACATTACACGGCTAGTCAGCTACAGATTATCATTTGAACTAGTTTAACAACCACCACGACCAAAGCATTATCCCACTAGGTTGTGTTTGCAAAAGTAGTTTGACACAAGATATTAAGTTGTATGTGGGATAATGAACTTCTAACGGAGAGGAAGAAATGACTGTCTTATAACTTAACCTTTATTTCATCACTGTACCCAAATCATGTACATCAATTACTTGGATTCTTAACATTGATTAATTATAGTGTTTTGACCACCTAAGAAGTTTACAAACTTAATCTTCCATTCATTTATATAACATTGTATTTTTAAATGAAACTTACAGGAATGCTCGCGGTCATTGAAACACCTTGCGGATGAAATGAGTGGTCCATTGTCCCCAATGTCTCTTCCTGCACCAAAGCAACTCAAATTCACCCCTGGAGTTGTTAATGGGTCAGTCAGGGAGTCATCTACATTCCTAGATGACACACGAAAGGTGTATATTTGCTTCATTCTGAATCTCAGATGATTTTCATCTTTTTGTTTTTCAATTAAGTAGCAGTGCTTTTATTTTCAGATGGTACCCATTGGAGATTTGTCAATGAAGAGACTAGCAGCTATAGGACAAGCTGGAAAACTTTGGAGGTGGAAGAGAAGTCATCATCAATGGCTGCTACAGTTTAAATGGAAGTGGCAAAAGCCCTGGAAACTCTCAGAATTGATCAAACACAGTGACGAAACAATCATGCGGTCAAGACCTCGAGCACAAGCTTTGATTAATGTAATGTGATGACGAGTTCAAATGAAAGGACATTCCTATCTCTGAATGTTGACCACTTTTTTTCAGCATGGCTTGACTAGATTTCAGGTAATTACAGGTAATCTCTACCGTGTTGTTTCTCATGCCTATTATGTATTGAGTTTACAGTTTCTATAAATGTTTTTGACATCTAAGACATCCCAGCTCTACAAATGTGTTTCATAATTATTTTAGTACCCTAACAGAAAGAATTGCATGAATATACGTGAATAATCCCACTGATTCATAATGTGTGATGTGCACAATTCTCATCATTCCAAATATTCTGAAGTTTCTCATCTGAAAGATACAAAAGAAAGATAAACCTATCACAAGCGAAACTCTGGCTGTACGTTTATAATGAAACTATTCTTACAATTTGTAGTTTCCTTGCAGGCATGATGTAAATTGCACGAGTTTCCTGTTATTTGTCAGGGAAATTTTGGCAGTTGAAGAAAGTTGTCTTGGATTTCGGTAGCTTGTACACACAATAGGTGTATGATGACATTGACAATATCAGAGGAAAGAATTGGTTTTAGAAGGTTAAAAGGGAAAATGTGGCACTCTTGCATATACTAGAATACATAGATGTGACGAAGTTGTTCATTGTTTAGTTCTGTAGTTTTCCTTTTAAACAAATTTTGTAAATTGTGATCGACATAGACTGAGAGACTGCTGTTGTACAGATGAAGTATTTCCCAAAATAACTTGTGTATTATGATATTAGTTGATTGTCTTCTTATTTAACGTTTCTGTTGAATATATACATTGAGATCCCCAACTGTAATTGGAAACTACTGAGTGGTTGAACTAAAATTTGAAGGCAGTAATAAAAATAGTGATTTCAAAACGTGAACTGAACACTACAAATCTCGAACCACGCAAGATGTCTATATTTGTAAATTTCTATGTTAAGTTTGTTCAGATTTCCAAACTAAGACCAACTACAATGGTGTTGAATTGCTATGTTGAAAGCAACCTTCAACATGTGGAAGTGCTCCAATGGTGTGTTGAATGATGATGTGGATGAAAGAGAGGTTGAATCAATTCAACATGTTTAATCTGACCACGCAGGGACACGTGTTGCGCAACCGTTGGCCAGAAACGGTGCGTGCACTACACGCGGGGACAACAGCGCGTGAAGCTGCAGGAGGTGGAGAGAGAATCAGAATTCTGGATAATTGAGGATACGTGTTCGGTGCTGATTGGTTGTTCGGATTCTTATCATTTTAATAAGAAAAGCAAGGACGCTACCTCGGAGGAGGTGGAAAAGGAGTGGGTTGAATTCAAAGAAATCAAGGTGCAAGAGATTGAACAATTGAAAGAGTTCACCTTGGTGCAACAGGAGAAAAACAGATTGAAGAAAATGAAACTCTATGTAAAGTTAAGTTCTGAAGAGCATCTCGGTGACTGGAAAAAAGAGCTGTCGGAAAACTTGGAGCGTGAGCTGTTCGGAAATTAATTTCAAGCAAATATTTGTTTGTATTCGGTCAAAATTGTCAGTGATGTCTAGTCCCCAGTGTTTACTTTAATAATTGTTAGTGTTGTCTAGTCCCCCGTGACTTATTTCACATACTATTTGCTTTAATAATTATCTCCACTGTGTGTCCATTATTTCACATACTATTTGCTTTAATAATTATCCTCACTGTGTGTCCATTATTTCACATATTATTTGCTTTATATATAGGGACTGATATCTACTTCCAATTTCACAAATCTCATTCATATCTACTTCCAATTTCACAAATCTCATTCATATCTACTTCCAATATCACAAAAAACTATTCAATCTACTTCCAAAAAAACTATCAATGGACCCTTTTGATATCGAAGCCTACTTTCAAAAACGTGATATTGAAGACACTTATATCGTCAACCGATTTATTCAGCGTCGAAA
>Ga0228711_1004280_pt1 | contig 21992 bp, 15 predicted proteins | sample MedpolnodulmetaG_2_FD_177996 | JGI IMG/M metagenome (GOLD analysis project Ga0228711, IMG submission 177996) | Root nodule microbial communities from Medicago polymorpha collected in Santa Monica, California, United States - brown nodules | ecosystem: Host-associated > Plants > Roots > Nodule...
GATTCCGGCGTTCTGAAATTCCATTATGTTCAGGTGTGTGGGGTGGAGTGGTGTGATGACTTATACCATGATTGCTTAGAAAAGGGCGAAGACCAATGTATTCGCCACCATTATCTGTGTACAATATTTTTATTTGTTGTTTATGGAAATTTTCAACAAGGGTTTTAAATTTGGGAAATATGATTTGTACATCAGATTTACATTTCATTGGATAGAGCCAAATATAACGAGTGAAGTGATCAACAAACATGCAATAGTAGCAAAGACCATCAATAGATAAAATGGGCGAAGTCCATACATCTGAAAAAATTATTTCTAATGGATAATACGATATAAGAGTAGATTCATTGAAAGGAAGTTTGAGACTTTTACTAATTTGGCATGAATTAGAATCAGATTGCTGGAATTGATTTGTGCCTAAAGAAAAATGCTGGTAAATAAATTTGAAAATAGAGGATGATGGGTGCCCAAGCTTATGGTGCCATGATGTGGGTGAGTCCTTGCGAACGTTGTGAACAGCTGGTGTGGGGGCAGGCCATTGATAAAGTCCATCGATACATGAGCCTTTATGAGTTGTTTGGCCAGTCTGTAAGTCCTTCACATAAAAGGAATGTGGCATAAAAAGAACAGCAGAGTTAGTTTGTTTAGTAAGTTGGGAGACAGAAATAATTTTTTGTTTCATAGAGGGAACACACAAAACATTAGACAAGGATAAACCATTAATTAAAAGTGTTCCAGAGTGAGAGATGTTTAAACCTGAACCGTTGCCCATGAACAGTGAGTCAGGACCCGTGTAGGAATGATGGATTGCCAAATTTGCAAGGTCATTTGTTATGTGATGTGTTGCTCCACTATCAACCAAAAAATCAGTTTGCAGGGGACCAGCAGTTGCAGTGTTGACCTGAGCCGAGTCACCAGGACGTGGAGGGATACCAGGATGTTGTTGTTTGAAGGTGCGGCACTGGGATAGAACATGTCCTCTGACATCACACCACTGACATTTGCCGAGGATGGGTTTGTGATTTCCAGGGCGTTGATTTGATTGTGCAGGGAGTTGGGCAGGACGCGGCTTGTTTTTGTAGTTGGGTCTCACCTGAGCTTTCAAGGCAGTGAGTGGTGCAGGAGTTTGTTGCTGAACAGCGACGATTGAGAGTTCCTGGATGAGAAGCTTCTCAAGAAGGTCGTCAAAGGTAATTGGGTTATCCCTTGTATTCACTCCGTCAATGACATAGCGATAGCCGTCGTCGAGGCTGCGTAGGATGTAATCAGTCATGTCTTCAATGGATACATGTGATCCAAGCGAGGCAAGGAGATCGCATGTTTGCTTCAGGAAGTGCATATATGTGGTGATGGATTGAGTACCTTTTGATGTTGTCCGGAGGCGCTCCTTTAGTTGCTTGAGATGGCTGCGAGAAGCCTTGGCATAGATGTTCTTGAGGAGGGTCCAAAGACCGTGTGAGGTCTTTGTTTGGGAAACCAGAGAGGCGACCTCATTTGAGAGGGTGGTGAGGAGGGCGCCATAGATGAGGCGATCCTATCGTCGCCAAGTTTGATAGGCAGGATTTTCTGTTGTCACTGGAGTCTCGGCAGTGGTTGTGATCGTTTTGGACGGCGTCAGTAACGATCCATTTGGGTATTTGAGGAGATCATAACCATCAAGGAAAGCTTCTACTTGGAGTTTCCAATTAAGGTAATTGGTGGGAAGAAGTTTGGTTACACTGCCAAGGGTGATGCAGGCAAGTGGTTTGGATGGTTCATAGGGGTTGGTGGTTGAGGTATAGCTGTCGGTGGCCATGGCGGCGAGGGTGGCAGCTAGGGTTAGGAGCGACGTCCTTATTTAGAGAGAGAGGGGGCTGGACCGTTTCAGTCTGATACCATATAGAAATATAGAAAGAAAGAAATTGTATAATGTAATTGATAATTAGAAATTTTGAATAGTAAAAGTAATGCTTAACTATAGCAAAACCCACTAACTATTGGTTCATAGATAATGTGTACATTCCAATTAGCTTTGAGGTGGGAAAAGTAAAATCCAAAAATAAAATAAAATTGAAGGTTAAATAATTTACAAAGGATTGTTAAAAATAGATTTACAAGGAAAATCATTATTAGGCTGAAGGGACAACAAACAATGCAAAACTAGCCAAGTAAAGACACCACTATAAATGTTATAGCCTGACAGACACCAAGTATACTGGGATATCAAGTCACACCATTGGTCTACATGGAAAATAAACACGAGAAACACCAGAAGTCATCCCATAGTAGCAAATAGCCAAATACTTAGCTATGTTTGGATTAGTAGAATGTGATGGAATGAGATGTGATGGAGTGGAATAGAGTCATATTCCATTGTTTGGATTAGTAAAATTTTAATAGAGTGGAATGAAACATGATGGAATCCATTCCATCCTATACCACCATTTTTTCTTATTTTTCATTTCATCCAATTTGGAAGGTAAGCAATGAAATAGACTTTCTTAATTAAATAATTACCATTTTATCCCTATTTTTATTTCATCACTTTCAATATCTTCCTCCTCATTTTTTCTGACTTTTATGGTGTGTGTCCTCTGCGTGTTTCTTTATTCATGTTTCTTCTACATCGACGTTTGATGATACACATACAACACAACATGGAACAAAATTTCAACTTATATACACTATGACTAACCAAAATCATCATGAGTTGTTATTTATTCAAGTACTGCTTCGTTTTTATTACAAGGGAACGAACTCGAACATATAATTGATTTAGTACTTGCTACTTTTTTTATTATAAAGAGTATTATTAATTAAGCAGTGTTTATAATTTTTTTAAAATAATTCTAATAATTAAAAAGTAAGTATTAAGTAACCTTATATTTTACATTTATATATACATAATTTTTATTAAATACATAAAAAAAGTCTTGAATTAATATTAATCCCTTAACACGGTAATACTATTTTGTTAAATAGATAATGACTTATATTTTTTAAAATAAATTTTTTTTTAGATAAGGGTAAAAATGGAAGAAGAAAGTTATAATCTATTCCATTCCATCGACTTGCCAAACGAGGGAGTGGAAACTTTACTTTGTTCCATTGTAAAATATCCAAACAATGAAATGGTAACTTTATTCCTTTCCGCTCCGCTCCATCTAGGGATGTTCAAAACCGAACCAACCCAATAGAAAAACCGCAAACCAAACCAATCCAAACCGAAACCGCAAAAAACCGCACTTGGTTCGGATGAAATCGGATGACTTTTGTACTGAACCGCACGGTTTGTTTGCGGTTTGCATCTCAACAACCGAACCAAACCAAATCAAACCACAAGAATAATGAATATTACTTAAACATGTACTAGCACAATTACATAACCCAAGAATAATCTCTTTTGATTTGATTTCTCCATTGTTGCACCATTAGGTTCGATTCTAATTCTTTTTCATCTCTTTCAATTCATTTCCAGTGATGAATTTGTTTCCTTTTCTTCCCAATAATTTGTTTCATGCTTATGTTTCCTCTTAATTTTACCTATGTTGATATAAGTTTTACCTAATATTTTATCATATAAACAACAAAATAAAATGTCCTATGTTTATTTTGTAACAAGTTGGCGGTTAATGTAATATTTTATTTTTTTTCGCGATAAACCTAACCAATCCAAGCCGCATTGGTTTGGTTTGGTTTGGTTTGTTTTGGATGACTTTTTAAAAATCAACCGAACCAAACCAAACCGCATGCTTTTATATCTCGCGGTTTGGATGACCTTTATGCTCAAAACCGAACCAAACCGCACCGCGAACACCCCTAGCTCCATTCCATTTCATTATTTTTCATCCTGCTCCACTTCATTCTTTTCCATCAATCCTAACAGAGTCTTAAAGTTTTACATGGCCGAAATCACCTGCAATTCTATGGACCACTCAGATACAACCATCCAAACCACATAAAACCACCCAGCACTCTAATTTACGGAAAACCCAACCCAAGCAACCCATCTTACAAAACAAATTGAAAAATACCAATGTTGTCAATCACATATTGCGAAAATAGTAGTTTGTTCAAATTCCGCTGTGCTACAGTGCTGCTACCTGACAACACTTTGTACGAAATAGCGTATCGCAAAACAAAAGCGGTTAGTTTCAAATTTCACCACACTATGGCTGCAATTTGACAACACCGAAGAATACAAGATATTGGATTTGTGCACCAACATGAGAAAGGTAATAAAGGATCCTCAACCTTTACTTTAATACATAACCAAGTCCGGGATTTAATAAGGTTTAGTATATTAGTCACAACAAATTTACGATCATTAAAAATGATATCATTACTCATAAGCCAAAAGAACCATACTAATGTAGTAATGTGTGCCATTTTGTATGGTGAGTCCAAGAATCAGAAAATTTTCATATATATTCCAATTGATTGTTAAAGTTACTTTAAACTAGTCAAGTAAGTTATCAATGTATCATAATTGACACTGCAAGAACCCTTTCGAAGTTATGAATTTAAATGCATAGGCGTTAGTCAGCTAGCTTGGTATATTTATTGATAGTATGATACAAGACTACAATAACAGCCAAAATATTCATGTCACCATCCAGACCAAGATTTTTCCCGACCTATATGTAACACGCATAGTTTAGATTAAAGGCAAGTTTGGTGTCCAACACAAGTAGATACATTCAATCACTTCAATTTTATAAAATTAATATCATCTCTACAGGCTACGTGTCAATGGTGTCGTTTGGTGTTCCTGTTTGTTGGTGATTCATATCTAGGGATGAGAATAGATCAGGTCGGCTTACAGGGCCCACGACCTAGCCTACGACAGCTCAGTAACCGTATCAGGCTTTCAGAAAGTCAGACTCAGGCTGAAAAAGTAAGCATATGATAGGCCGCAGACCAGGCTTAGGCATTCAAAAAATTTGGTAGGCCAAACTCAGGCCTTGCAAAGCCTAACTCGACCTAACCTATTCGCACCCCTATTCATAGCTAATTTCTAAAATAAAATTAGTTAGAAAAATACTTCATTAATCTTGTTTACTCTTTTTAGTCTGAAGCACCGCAAGAGTAAATTGTCCAAAATTGATACATACTCAAAATCACCAATGTTCTTGCTTGATCACGTGAAGGGTACCTTGCCGTTGATGTACTGTGATGTACTGTGATCAAGGACTGGAAAAACACATGTAAAATACGAAAAATGTCCTTCGGCAGACTGCCAAGGAATTCAAAACCGGCTGCAATTAACTGCCGAGGTTTTCTTCGACAGTTAACTGCCGAGGCGCTGTTTCATCAGATGAAATTGCCACCTGCTCCCCCTACACACTATTTCCTCATCAACTTCCATACCACTTCCATCTAATCCCCCAAATCCAATATTTTTTTTATTATCAATTCTTGCTCCAAAATCATTGAAGCATCAAGCATAGGAGGTATCAACACACTTTTGACGTTAAAAAACAAGTATTAAGCATTTTAATCAGTTGAGTTTTAGCTGTTTTTGTTGTTTTTTCGTCAGTTTACGTAAAAAAAACTGTCATGGAAGTCATCAGCAGTTAACTGCCGAATTATGGGAGCATCGGCAGTTAACTACCGAAGTAAATTTTGGCAGTCAACTGCCGAGGAAAACTGGGCAGTTTTACGTAGCTACTGCCTCTTTTTCAGCTTTGTTTGGATTGTTTTTTTTTTGTTTTTTTTTGTTTTAATTCATTATGGCATTGATGTTTATGCATTAGTTAGTTGTTAATTCATAGTTTTGTGTTGTTTAATTATAGTAATGGTTGATAACACGGAAGATGATCCGGGAGAGACAAAACCAAATTTTGTCGAAAAATCCGGAGATGTCAAACCGTCTAAGGTTGAAGCCAAACCAAACATTGATGGAGCTTCCGTCCATGTTGAAGCTTCTAAATATGTCGACTCTGGTGTTCTCCCACTTCATGTGAACGAAGTTGACACGGCTAGATTTTTTTCCGACTACATTAAACAGAAAGATAAGGATGACTTGCTTAATTGGGTACGTCGTCAAGCAAATAAGGCGGGATTTACAATTGTTACATAAAGATCAAGTTTGATCAATCCAATGTTGCGACTAGTGTGTGAAATGAGTGGAGCTCACAAAGTGCCAGAAAAAAAAACCGAAGCATGAGTCAACGGGCTCAAGAAAATGTGGGTGCATGTTCATGGTTAGTGGATATCTTAGTAGGCAAACAAAGGAATGGGGATTGAACATTCTTAATGGAGTTCACAGCCATGCAATGGAGTCGGCTCTAGAAGGACGCATACTTGCCGGTAGATTAAAGGAGGATGACAAGAAGATTGTACGTGACTTAACTAAGAGCAAGGTGCATCCAATAAATATTTTGATAAATTTGAAGAGCAAAAGACAACATGGCATGACAAATATCAAACAAGTATACAATGAACGTAAACAAATATGGAAGTCAAATAGAGGTGACAAGACGTCATTGCAGTTTCTAATCTCAAAGTTGGAGGAGCACAACTATGCTTATTTCTCAATAACACAAAGTGAAAGTACTACTATTGAAGATATCTTTTGGGCTCATCCAACATCCATTAAGTTGTTTAACAATTTTCCAACGGTTTTGGTTATGAACTCCACCTACAAAACCAACATGTACAAAATGCCAATGTTTGAGATAGTTGGGGTCACCTCGACCGATTTGACATATTCGGTCGGCTTTGGATTTGTGACACATGAGAAAGAGGAAAACTTTGTTTGGTTTTTACAAATGATGCGTAAACTTCTTAAGTCAAAGATGAATATGCCTATGGTGGTTGTGACTGACAGAGATATGTCTTTGATGAAGGCGGTTGCAAATGTTTTCCCCAAAAATTATGCAATGAATTGTTACTTTCATGTGCAAATTTTTTTTAAACAAAGGTGAATCTTGGACCGTAGATATCCTTCGGGAAAAAAGGATGAGAAAGAGGTGAAATATGGTGATGTAAAGAAAAAGATAATTAGCAAATGGAAAGCTATGGTTGAATCGCCCACTCAAGAGTTATATGCAAATGCATTAGTGGAGTTCCAAGATGTTTGTAGTGATTTCCCAATTTTCCCAACCTATGTCATGACCACCTTGAAAGCAGTGAAGGAGAAAATAGTGAGGGCATGGACAGACCATGTGTTGCAACTTGGTTGCAGAACCACCAATAGGGTAGAATCAGCTCATGCTTTATTAAAGAAATATTTGGACAATAATGTGGGTGATTTGGGTACTTGTTGGAAGAAAATACATGACATGTTGGTGCTTCAGTTCACTGCGATACAAACATCATTTGGTCAAAGTGTTACCGTATTGGAACATAGATTCAAAGATGTCACTTTGTACTCTAGGTTAGGAGGTTATGTGTCTAGATATTCTTTGGACAACATTGCTTTGGAAGAGTCATGTAGTAAGGGAACATTGTGTATGGACAAGGAAATTTGTGGCTGTGTTCAAAGGACATGTACGGGCTACCATGTGCATTCGAAATTGCTACTAAAATCTATTAAGACAAGCCAATTTTATTAGATGAGAGACACCATCATTGGCATAGGTTACATATGGGCGAAGAAAGTAATGACCATGTAGTAGTGGAATGGTATTCAAGAAAGTCCCTTACCAAATGAAGCTTGAAATCAAAGAGGTTTTGCGACAGTTGGCATTTCCTGAAACCGCCATGTTGTCTCCACCACCACGAAAAGTACCAACCAAGGGAGCCAAGAAAAAAGTGGACATTGCGAGGTCTAGAGGAAAAATTACATTGACTAGTCGAATCCCTTCTTCGTGGGAGGTTGTTGATTCCCAAAATCCGGATAATCAACCGTCACTGTCACCAACAACTTCATCATTTTCTAGAAAGAGAGGTGCTCGTCTTGGTAAAACATCACTTTCCCCACTTCCACCACCTACTCGGTATCCAAAGCCCAAGCCTATTTCAGTTCCAACATCTATTTCGGTTATGACCCCTATTGATTATATGTCAAGGTTCATAGTTCCATTTATTGAAAAAGTGGTGGATGTTATAGGCGATAGACATTGTGGATTTCGGGCTATAGCCGAGTTCATGGAATTGACCGAAGAAAGTCATATCATGATTCATATACATCTTATTCAAGAGTTGAAAGATCATAGAGATGATTATGTGGGAGTATATGCGGGTGAGGATCGTTATACCTACATTTTAAATGACTTACATCCTCCCGCAAATATGAGTAGTATTGCACATGTTGATAAATGGTTGACTTTTTCAGAGATGGGACACATTGTTGCTAATTATTACAAAAGGTGTGTGGTCGTGTTGACAAATCTTGAAATTGGAAAATCGAAATCTTTTTTTCCACTAAGAGGGCCACCATCGCCAGCTAAGCAAAAAACTCCCATCATGTGCCTTGGGGTAATTCTGAATCATTTCGTGCTTACTTTTTTGAAGGACGGTTGTCCACTACCTCCATCATCTACGGAGTGGCACAATCACAAGAATCAAGATGCGGTGTCTTGGGAAGATGAGTATTTGGATCAACATGATTTGTTCCGAAAGCTCATGATTATTGAAAGTGGAAACAAACCGCCGCAACCACAAAAGGAAACAAACAAAGCGGCGCCTATTTTGTTGGACACTCCCAAAAAACCAAAGTAACAATTTGAAGTTATTGTGGAAGATGAGGAAGATTCTATTTCACTTGATCTTCCCCAATCACTTGGTCTTTAATGAGTTTGTCCGTGTTAGTCCTTTTTTTTTGTAGAAATTACACAGACGTATATTTTGGGGTGGAAATTGTAACGACAATTTTTTGTGGCCAATATATAACTAACGTTATGTAATTTATATAAATATATGATAATATGACTTTTATGTGGTGAAACTAGTGCATACTTATTTCTTCCTTGTTAATGTTTACGCATTTATGCTTACGCATTTTATATACATTTTATTGATTATTACATTTCGTTTAATTACATCATAATGTATGATTTTATTTTATAAAGCTTTTGTGAAGTGAAACATGTCTGAGGTTGTAAAAATTGAAGGCCGTGTTAGGTACTCCGCATTTAAAAAGACAATTAAGGTTAAGATAACGTCGACCGACTCTCTTGATGATTTGAAGACACAACTTAACACATATTTTGAGCATCTTGGTGAAAATCAATATACATGTCACTTATTTGGTCAGATGCCATGCATAGACCTAGGAGAAGATAGAGATGAATACGCATAGAAAACGGCAAGCTGTATGCCTTGGCTTATTCACGACGATAGCGACGTCGGATTTATGTTTTGGAATATGGTAGAAGATAATATATTTTATATGTATGTTCGTTCCATATGCAACTGCGTAGAATGTCAGTAGAGATTTAATTTAACGATATGTAATGTGTTGTAATGTGTTGTTTAATTATGGACATTATTTAACATTTTGATAAATTTCAAACATTCGTGTAATTTGAACCCCTTGTCGGTTTGATTTAATTATGGACAACTGTAAAAGATAATTTATTTTTCTTGTTTATGCCTGAGTATAAATGTTGTATGAGTTACATTGCCTTTGGAAATGCTCTGGTTTAATTACAAGTAAAAACTGGCCGAAAAATGGCTTGGTTGAATTATGCAGAACCTATTGTCTGCATAATTGATTTCCTCGGCAGTTAACTGCCGAGGGGGCTTTTTCGTCTTTTATATGTGTGTTTCAGCCTTATGATATGTGTGAACAACAATTTTCAAACTATTTATGTGGTAAAACGTGAATGGGTTAGGGCTTGCTTAAGAACCCTGTCGATCTCGGATAACTGCAATTGCCACTCACCCTAATATTATCCATGATCGTTGCTGCTTGATTGATTAAACAACATGTGCTTATGTGCTGGTATGACTTGGTCTCTCCCTAGGATATGAATATATGTCGGTATTGATATTAGAATTCTGCTCTTATTCGAACAAGTTTTGCTTCCATCCAACCAAACTGACGAAAATACCCCTGCGTGAGTTAATAAACGCATGTGAAGATTGATGCGTTAGTTAACTCACGCAGCGTGACTTAAGTCACGCAAGTGTAAAACACTGTGTGAGTTAACCACACCTACTGATATATCAGTACAACATCTAATGTTGTAAATGTTGTACTGATGTGCATTCAATGCAAACAATGTTATTAATGACCCTTAATCTTTACCCACACATAATTGAACCGAATAACGCCGGTTTAAAAAGAAAATCACATAATCGCACGTAAACGATCCAAATTACACAAAATCATTGTTTTTCTCACGATCACATAATCACACACAAACAATCCAAATTACACAAATTCGCCAGTAATGACCCGTAATCACTTAATCACGGTTAACGATACGTAAACGATCCAAATTACATGAATTTGTATTTAAAATTCCCAAAATCACATAACGGTCTAAATAACCAAAATTCATCATTTTTCTCAAAATCACATAATCACATATAAACGATTCAAATTACACAAATTCGTCGTTAATGACGCGTAATCACTTAATCACACATAATGACACATAAACGATCCAAATTACATCTATTTGTCCTTAAATTCTCAAAATCACAAAATCTCACATAAACGGTCAAAATTACATAAATTCATCGTTAAATTACACATAACACAAATTCATTAAAATTCAACATTATGGGCGCAAATTCGAAAGCATTACACTATTACATTTTAATAAATATTACACTTCAACAAACCGGACAAAATAATACAAAGTGTTATTCTCAACCATTAACCTAAACATATAATCAACGTCGCTATCATCTTCGAGAATTTTTGGATAATACACGATCTTCCAAAAGTCTTCTTCCTTATCCTCCCCCAAGTCAATGCCTGACACATTTACTACTACATCAGATGTTCTTTGATTTGCACCAATATGGATAAAGTATCCGTCAAGTTGTACCTTCAACTCGTCCAACTTGCCGATGGGGGTTACAAAGAATCTGACCCTCTTTTTCACGGCTTCATAAATAGACATGTTTCACTTCACAAAATATAATGAAAAACAAACATGAGAGAAAAAAATAATGTAAATAGTTGAATAATTAGAGACCAAAAAATACGAGCAATAATTGGTGTGACATAATTGGCCACCAAAAAATATTAACTTCATATATTTATATAATATTATTTACATATTTGCCACAAATATCCAAATTACATGACTGGCCACCCAAAAATACGTTAGTATAATACCACAAAAAAATAGGACGAACACCGACGGACCAAAAAGTGTCATAACCTATCTAACTAGAATAGTGATAGTGCACAATCAACGTCTTCATCCATGACTTCAAAATCTTGCTTTGGCTTTTCCGGAGTCGGAGTGTCACACGTAATAGGATTGTGCTCATTTGTTGGTTTCTTTGGCGGCTTCGGCTCCTTAGACATGAGCTCATTGAAGGTGTCTTGTCTATCCATAAACTCAAAATGTCATTTCTTTGCCTCACCAATCTTGCGATTCATCCACTCGTTACAAGAAGGTGGTAACAGGCAATCTTCTTTCAACAAAACATGAAGAAAGTGGCCGGGAATTAAGCAAAAACACATGATGTTGGAATGTGGCTTAAGTGGTGGAGCACTTCGGATTGGGAAATATGTCTCACATATACCTATTTCGGGCAAAGTCAATAGAACAATGACTCTATTGCAGAAAGTAGCAATAATGTGACCCATATCTGGAGTGGTCAACCACTTATCTACCGGCGTAATACCACTTCTACTTGTTGGAGGGTGTAAGCCATTCAAGATTTTTTTAACGGTCCTCTGTGTCATATATCGGCATGTAGTCACTCTTATGATTTCTCAACTCATGAATAAGTGCTTGACGAACCAATACATGATCTTTCTCATCCATCCCCAAGTGCCTAGCCATGACCCAAAATCCACAATTACCATCCCCTTTAACATTCACAATTTCTTCAACAAAAGGTCTCATGATATTTGGAATTTGTGAAATGTATGGTATATTCAAATAAGGTTTTGGTTTTGAAGTAGGTGTCGAAACTTGTGAGTGGGAGCAAGTGCCAAGACGTGCACCTTTACTCTTTGGAACATTACTCTTGGCTTGTGAGCGTTGATTATCGGGATTTTGAGAATCAATAGTCTCCCACGTAGAGGGGATTCGACCCGTGGACCTCGTTTTTGGTGTAGACTTCACCATTTTAGGTGCTCCCTTGGTTACCACTTTTCTCGGAGGTGGCTTCAACATTGTGTCCTCCGGAAATCCTAATTCACGCAACTTTTCTTTGATGTGGAGTTTCATCTTGTAAGGGGCCCTCTTGAGACGTTCTTGAATGGCGTTCCATTCCTCCGTAACGGAAAAATGTGCATCAACCTCTTCTCGAATTACACTTAACCTTTGTCAATGAGGGTGTATTTCATCCAATAGAATATGCATTTTTTTTTCTTTCTCTTCTCGGCAATAATACAAGCACAAGGCAACCCGTACGTTGTCATTTGTACACAACCACAATCTTCTTTAGCAAAGCCGAATGTCCTAGAGCGTTGTAATTCTTCACCAATAAAACCCAAAGCGGCTCTTTATGAGGTGAAATATCAAAAATATTATGTTGAAAAGTTTTGTTGTGTGAATGTAAATATAAAATGTTAACATATTAAATTTGCTATAAATTATTGGTCATCAGTCATTCGAAATAAGCTATTAGCTATCCAAATTTGCTATAAATTATTGGTCATCAGTCATTCGAAATAAGCTATTAGCTATCCACTATGAGACTGGAATGAGCGAAAAGTTTGTTTCTACAGAAAAAACCTCTAAGATGCTTTTACATTACTAACACAACAAGCACTAGCACTAGGAGAAGGCGCCAAGTAGTGCAAAGAAGGTGTGAGTTTGAGATTGTTTGGGAGGGAATTGAATCAGTGGTGGTTAGAAGATGTTTCCATTCACTATATTTCGGTTTTGCATCACTCTTATGGCTAAAGTATTGATCTTCTAATATACTCATATTCTAAACTATGAGAACCTTATGCACTAATCTTTCTAATTAAATTTTAGATAAATGTTGAAAATGCACATGATGATAATTGCAATTTGCAAGTCCTTAATGTCTCACTATTTACTTCACATTTTATTTATTGAAACTCAGAATAACTATGATAAGTATTCAAGTTGGAGATATAAGCATTGAGAAAACAGATTATACAAACTCAACACATAGCACAAGTAGTAAGTACTCATACACCCATCATCAATATATAGTCTATACTCTAGTACAGGGATTCCAGATGACAGTCATAACATTCATGAAATGAATCCTTTGCTCTTCAAGCTTTCTACAGCATCCCTTATAATTTGCTCCATCGGAATGAATTCCAAACCCAAATCCACGAGTTTCTTTGATCCATCCTTTGCTCTCAACAGTCCAGGTTGCGTATCTCGTTGTATTCTATAAAAAAGGAAAATGACACACAATATGAGCAAAATTTTGGTTACATCAACCTTATATTTTGATCAAGATAGTTATACACAGGCTAGTCTAAAAGAAATGTTCAGCTTCAAATCCTACTCTAACTTGCAAATAACTTCCTCTTTTGCATGTTAGAGAAGAAAATAAAAGATGTACAACATGCACTAATTCCATTGTAGAAAAAATCAGTGTAGAGTAAACGGTAATTTTGATCCCTAAATGTGAGGTGTCACTATAGATCCTATTGGTATCAAATTATAAAAGCATCCCTAAACATGTTTTTTGTTGGTATTTTTATGAACCAAATTGACTAATGGAAGACACATTTGAGGACCAAATTGACTAATGGAAGGAAGACACATTTGAGGACCAAATTGACTAATGGAAGGAAGACACATTTAAGGACCAAAGATATAATTAAAGTCGCATTTATGTATGTTTGTGTAATTTTGATATATTCATATATTGTGACAGCACCTCACACATTTAAGGACAGAAATGCTTGTTAACTCCGACAACAACCTGATAGTTTATGGCATACAAGATTGATTAGTTTGTGCATGAATGAAAACCATTGCTCAACACATAAACCAAGTATATTATTATTTAAATAAATTAAAAAGAAGCTTTTTCAACAATTTATTCAAGAACCAAGTATCATTACTATTACTTATTAATTGCAAGTATGCAGCTTACTTACTTAGGCACATTATAATCTGGATAAAGTTCAGCAACTTTTGCCGCAAAATCACCGTAGTGAGTGATAGCCTCAACACAGACATGTCTGCCAGTTGCTTCCTTGTTCTCATACACCAAAATATGTGCCAATGCTACATCTTTGAAGTGGACTAATCCCATAAAAAAGTCTTCATATGTTTCAGTGCAGCCTTCAGCAGAAGAGAGATAAAATCACATTCTTAGTCATCGCCTAAAAAAGTCCTATTTGCAAAGTTTCTTGAGTTAAATAACTTCAAGACTCTTTAATCACTCACGAGAAAATCTTTATAAGTTCATAAATACACGAACAAGGTTGAACAAGAGAGGCTAAAGAAACAGTTGATATGAAGAAAGTGCTAACAGCTTATATAATAGAAGTTGTTGCTTCAAATAATTCATACTCATTGCAAGATTACTTAATTGTATTTTTTTAGTTTCAAGAGAAGCTTATCCAAATAGAGTACCTTGAAGAAGTCGCACAAGCATGAGCATGCTTGCATTAATCCTTGGTGGAATAACAGGGCCCATCACAGTACCAGGATTCACCACAATAACATCCAAACCGTTTTCTTTGGAAAAATCCCAAGCAGCTTTCTCAGCCAATGTCTTGGACATTGGATACCACAACTGTTCCATACCATTTCAACAAGGCCAGAGTCAGTGTTACACATACACAGTTAGTCTTGGGGAGAATCCACACCCACCTACGATCTATGGAGAAACACATACACCACAAATGAGACAATAAGAAGATATGAGAAATAATGTGTTCAGCACCTTTTACCTAGTTCATAGAAATGTGTCGACAATTGTTTCACTATCTCAAATAAGATTACAGCAATAACAATTTAAACCATATTGTGTATCACTCTACAAACTTAAGTTAGCCTCACTCATTAGTTACAGAAAATGATAACACTCATTCACTCACAAGAAACTCTCACTACTATAAGTGATCTCACAAACTTTACTCTTGTTTTTGAATTGAAATGCTTTAGCATATCACAAGACCGCCTATTTATTAGAGGCGAGAGCAGGTTCCATTTGTGTGTACTGACATAATAAGTATTAATCATCTCACCCAACACAAAGCTTCACTTCATAAGAGTTATTCAAGATTCTAGGTATATCTCTACACCTCCTCAAATATATCTCTTAAATTTTCACCACCTGCACTAGCATTAATCATTGTTTGAAAATCCTAATTGATTTCCCAACAATCAGATACATCTATTTCTCAAAAGAAATAAATACGCCATTACTAAAGGATCAAGATTCCCTATCGTCGAGATTCCCTACCCTGAATTCACGTAGTCACCACATCAGTGACAGTTGGACCAAGATCAGACTGTTCGGATTTCTAACTTGGTGTTTTAGATTTTCAGAAAAATCATAATTTGCACATTTTGTGAATAGTCTGATCTGAATCCAACAACCACCAATGCAATGTTAGCTTGAATGTAGAAATATCCCAACGGCAGCAAATCCATTATATCACTAGTTTCAGAAACCCGTTTCTTTAATCTTTATACTACTAAAACTTTATGAACGAAATCCTCCATTTCTTTGACACAAAAATAACAAGTAAAACAAAGATGATGAACAACCTCCTTTTTCTTGCAATACTCAACATCAGTCCAACAATCCTCTCTCTTTACAACATCAGAAGGCCAGTTAGGACTAGGTATAATGGAAGAGATAGAAGAAGTAACAACCACTCGCTTCACCCCTACTTCCTTCGCAGCAGTAAGCACATTCAAAGTCCCTTTAATTGCAGGATCCAAAAGCTCCTTCTACAAACAATAAACCCAATAGCTTCAAAATCTCTTTAGCACTAACACATGTATTGACATTCTCAATTATGTTATTATATTCTAATTATGATCGGTGTCAAAGTGTTAGTGTCCGTGTTTGTGTCTGGGATATGTAGTGCTTCATAGATATGAAACGCCATACACAACACGGACACTAACACATAAACACCGATGCTGATATGTGTCGGATACCAGACATACCTTCGATCAAAAGTGTCGTGCTTCAAGCTTTGTAGCTCAAAATCAAAATGAGCTTCAAGTAAGAGTTCAATTTTTCAAAGAGAAAAACAAACCTGAGGGTCACGAACTTTATCGACAATGCAAGGCGAAGCGAGATGGAAAACTCCATCGCAACCGTGAACAGCGGCGAGGACGGTGTCGTAGTTGAGAAGGTCGATTTGGAAGAGACGGAGATTAGTTTGAGCTCCTTCAAGAGCTTGTAGATGCTTTGTCTCGTTGTCATCGTTGAGATTTTGGACGGTGGCGTGAACGGTGTAGCCACGGTGGAGAAGGAGATGAACGAGCCATGAACCGATGCATCCGCTTCCGCCGGTGACGCAAACTACTTTGGACATGTTGTTGTCGGAGAGAAGTTGAGTTGAAGTGGAAGTGGAACAGTGTTGCTGTTGTTGTGTTTGGTAAGTGACAAATCTAGTCACATGTGTCAACCTTAGAATATGGATAGGTCAACTTTATGTCTCAAGACAAGATACAAAGTATATAAAAATTAAAAAATAATCTTAATTTTTCAAATAAGAGATCTAGGGATCGAACTTTTTCATTATTTTTTCAGGCATTTTTAGGATGGTAAAACATGACTTTACATAAAAAAAAAATTAGATTTTTCTGACTGGATATGGATTTATTATGAACTTATATACTCAATGATTATGAATTTCTTAAACAATTCAAAGTTAATGCGTATTTCGTTTAAAAATTTCATGGTGAAGGTTCTTATAATGTTTAAACCATGCTTACAAAATTAGAAAACGGAATTTGACTAGTGAGTATACGCTTACTCGAAACAAAATTGCAATTTCGCACGTTTTGGTTGAAAAATAAAAATAAATAGAAACATCTTTAAAATGCTACGAAATCAAACCAACCAACACAAACACGATTTCATTAATATTTCCATCGGGCAATCCCTCCCACCAATAACAACAACAATGGTAGTAGAATTACTCCGTACATCCCTTCAAGTTTGAGTTAGCTTCAAACAAGAAGTACACCCCGTCTCTGTAAGACAATGACAGTCGCATCCATTGCAACTGCGTTCAATTCGGGTGGGCTCGACGTTCTTCTGGTTAACTACATATGTGCATTTGCTCGGAGTCCAACCCATACTAGTGTTGGGTTTGATTGTCAAGTTTTTTTAAATAAGGAAGGTTAAAAATATTAGCTATTGGAGAAGTCACATATCGCTTAGTGTGGTCAAGAAAGGGATAGACCAATGTTATATATTGGATCTAGGTTCTTTGTTTTTTAGATGCACCAGTCAGTAGCATTTTAAACTTATATCTGACCTAGTTTTAATATTTGATTTGTGAGAGTGTGGTTGTACTGGGCATTGGGGTGAAAGTGAGAGAAGTCTATATGTTGTAAAAAATTTCACATAGTAATAATTCTCTTGTTGTCGGTTTAGACAACGATCGTAGTTTTTCTCCAGTTTTGGAATTTCCACATTATATTCTTGTGTTGTGATTATGCTTATTTTTTCTTCTTCAGCCCTGTTGTTTCCTAACAATTAGTGGACTGCTAACATATGTTAATGCATCCCATAATTTATGGCATGATCATCAAGCCACTCGTCGGTCAGTGACTGTAACCGTTGTGTTTTGGTCGACAACGCCCTTTCATCTTTCTATGTGTTGTATCAGTCACATTGTCTTACTCATTAGGTATGCTACTGATGTTGACCACGTGTTAGTCAACCACCTAAACAAAAAGACAAGGCTCAGTGTTGTGATTATTTTTGCTTTGGACTCCTGGATATTTAACGTTGAGAATAATTTGCTCTAGGGATCATCTCGTGTCGTCATTGACAACTCTATTGCTGGTGATCACCGTCAAATAAGAACACATGTAAGTTGTATGTTCTCATTTGACGATGATCATCGACGATAAAGTCGCCAATGAAGACACTGAATGGTCCATGAAACAAGTTATTGGTGATTGTCAAGTATCCAAAAGCTCAATACAAAGATAGCCACACTATTAGGCTTTTTTTTGTTTTTTTTGTTTAGGTTCTCGTATAATGCGTGGCTGAAATCAACAATATGACCAATGCATGAGGTGGTGATTGTTACTGATATGAATGACCCCGGACAACAGAAAAGGTCGACGACAACTGAAACACAAACATGATCGGTGTAATAGCCGTCGAGTGGATGGATGATACATTCAAAGCTTCAATATATATAGGTTGTTTTCATTAATTAACGCAAAATTTCATTGATGTGTGTTTTATTTTTTCTTTTCATTTTTTTTTTTGTGGAGAATTAATAAACATTTTGATTTAAATCTGTTGTGTATGAGTGGGTATATTATGTCCTACAAAATCCCATTTTTTGGCTTGCACTAGCAATCAAACCATCATATTATAATGTTATTTATTTTTTTGTAGATTTATAATGCTAATCTGTATTGTATAAAACTAAAACATATACGCAATTGCTGGTACCTAATATGTAACAAAAATTCATATTCCAGCACATGGAATTGCCCAGCTCCATTACTTATTTTTATTTCTTTTTAACGTGACTGTTATAAAAATCAGCATTGTTTTGTAACCATATTTAACAATGAAAACAAAATTTATTAGTTACGTCCTACAACTAATATTCGTTTCTTGTATTGTACTATGCATATTCCATTTTCACTAGAATATATTAAAGTAGCACGATGCAGCGTTGAGTAAGAACAAGAGGGAAAGAGATAGGGCATCCTTTGGTTTAATCTGAAAAGAAGAAAACATTTACTAATCACGTTTCCGCCTAAATTAGGATGCCTAATCCGTTAAACTGAAGGTCATGGTTTGCAGGGGTGAAGCCTCTTGAAACCTTACCCATTTTTTATTTATTTTTTAAATTCTTTTTTAATGAATTAGTATGTCTTTATAATTAACTACTTTAATAGTATATCCTGTAAAAAAAATTACTATAATGGTATAAATTTAGTTATCCCAAATGAATCAATTTGTCAAAAATGAGTAGAAACAGAAAAATCCTCTTGAATGAGTAGAAATGGAAAAGTAAAAAAATTACCACTTGAAATTCATTCGTTTTAGAAGCAAAGTTGCTAATGAATTTCCTTGTATGTAACTTAATTATTTATATTGAAAAAGAGATTGACAGGATATTTAATAAAACATCAAATATGAATGAATTTAATTTCTTGAAGTTCTTTAAAAATAAAAAAACTTATTGTATTTACATTGACAGTATATTCACTCAATTTTCTTGAAGTGTTGGTTTTTATTTCATTTTGTATTGCTTTAATTAGCATTTTACATAAGTAAAACTTATTGTAATTTTTTTGCTTATTAGTCTATTGAATATAATAAGCCAAATGCAGTTAGACATCGGTAACAACTTACTACTTCCTCTAAAAAAGAATAACTTACTCCTTTGAGTTATTTTTAACATACTGGTCTTTTAAAAAAATGGTATCCGATTCGAGGGCTTTTAAATCATAAAACATTTGTATCGTCACCATTTTTCATCCAACTCCGTTAAAATATGCTTATTTGGCAGGTCCAAATAAACAAATTTCATTTTTATTAATTTTTTATTGAAAATAAAAAAATGTTAGTGTTCATCATCTTCATTCATAACATCTTTAAAAAAGAACTTAGGAAAAATCAAATTAAAAATATTAGGGTTTATTAAGAAAAAATAAAACCCAAAAATTGAATCTTATTTATCAAAGTTAAAATTGAATATCAATTAATAAAAGAAATTGAATCCTATAAAAAAAAAGCCAAAACGCGTTGGAAGCAAGTTGAGAACAAATTATCAACACATGCGTGGAAATTGGAGAGAAAAAACTGAAAGGAGAGAAATATACTACGTAGATTTGGTGCAACGATTTGGTGTAAGAGAAGGAAGAAAAGAAGATTATTGATTATTCTTAAATGTACAAACATATCCATAATTAAAAAAAAAAAAATCATCATACCCTTGTCCACTACAAATACAATCACACACACCCCTTCCTCCACTATCAACAAATTCTAATAAGCAAACCATCTAATTAATCTTAATTAATCTCTGTCTTTGGGAATCATTATCAAATTAGTTTGTGTTTGTCAAAAGCTTCTTACATTTTTATGTTTTTTTTATTAGATGTGAATTCGCACACACTAATTCACACACATATTGATAAATTAAAATATCTAGTCACTGTCTGTATAATATATGCAAGATCCATGGTTCAAATCTCGACAAAAAAAAAAATAGATACCCACTAAGCAATATGCATTGATGTTGTTTCCTTTAGAGCAGATTGTAGAGAGTCCTCTTCCCAAGTTCCAATCAAATAAGATGGACCAAAGAGGGAGAGGAAGAGGAAGAAAATTATTGGTGCAGCATTCCGACTAGAAGCATTTTCTTAACTCTTACTCCCTCCGTCCCGAAATATAAGTAAAAAAAAACTCATTTTCTTTGTCCCAAAATATAAAATATAAGTAAAAAAGACAAACTTTTATTTTATTTAATCTTGTTTTTTAAAAAAAAATCATCTTTTCCAATAAAAACTTTTGCTTATTCTCATGAAATTAAATGCAAATTACATTTAATTTTCTTTCTCTTCCATTTTTTCTATAACCAATAACCAATAAAAATTGTTTTTACATCTTCCATGAAACTTATTCCAAAGAAAAAACAAAAAACTATGTTACAAATTCTTACGCTTTAGTTTTTTTAATAAGTGTATTTTTGTTTTTTTGCTGAGGTAGGAAAAAGCATCTTTCGTTCTCTAATAAGCCAAAATTGGAAAATGATAAGGAGATTTAATCGAGGGGAATTAAAACACTAGAAGTTAAAATTGTGACATTAGAAGTAACAAAGCAAACAACAAACGACCCATAGACACTTGAAAGAAAACGACAGCTGAAGACATTTCACGCCATGGCGATGAAAAGCACAACAAACAATCATCGTCATGTCTATGTCACTCCTTGAACAAAGCGGGTAGCAACGGCAAAGTTTTTTAATTTAATAATATTTAAATTCAATCTAATTTTCAAATTCATTATATACTTTCTTAGAGATAAATTGAATATTGACCAAGTGATTAAGGGTGGACCAATACTTAAAAAATGTTTTCCCTAAAATAAAATACTTAAAAAATGTTTAAAACCTCAACCACGACACATCTTATCTCTTGGTTATAGTGGTTAATGATCATTTTAGTCACACGATTGAGATGACGACTTAATTAATATAAGTTCATGAGTCTCATGAGTCAGATCATCATTTTTAGTTTTAAAAACAAAGAGACTCTTGAGTCTTCTCTTCTAAAGATTAAGATTATTGTTTATTGTCGTTAGAATTTCTGATATTTTTTTTTGTTAATAGAGAATTTCTATTAGATTACGGTGGACCACTTTTAAAAGTGCAAAAGTGGTCCATCTTAAACACTCATTTTATATTTTTATCGTAAAATAACTTCATACGACATTTGTCAAACTTTTAAGAAAAAATTGTTTCAAAATAATGTCACTATAATCATATTGACAAATAAGCAATATGGTTCCATTGATCACACGTGTGAATTTTGTCAAAATAAAAAGAGTAATTTTTTTTTGTAAGCAATAAAAAGAGTAGTTAATAAGAATGATTCGGTAAAATCATCATTTTTTTTCTTCATTTTTTCGGTCCTATTTATAACCAACAACAATTGACTTTTTTGATAAATTAAATAATTTATGTATTTGGTCTAAAATTTAAACAAGATACATTATTTATTCGATGTATCTCATTTTTTTTTAAGCAGACAAGG